>PPYE01585980.1_pt1 | contig 10849 bp, 10 predicted proteins | sample 1559881 | NCBI WGS metagenome assembly PPYE01 (sample SAMN08240022, study PRJNA423297) | Human gut metagenome, whole genome shotgun sequencing project.
CTTCGGTGGTACTGTTTCTTACTATTATTATACGCTATTTCTCGTCAAAAATCAACCATTTGTTGTGACAGAGCCTTTCCAAAAAAGTTTCTTTGGGCAAGGGGCGGAATCCGTTGCGGAGATGGAAATCGGCAAACATCGGCGGACGGGGCAAAGGCTCTTGAGAGCGGATACACCGGCCTTTTCCGAAAAAAGGCGACTTCCCTTTGTGGAAAGCCGCCTTGTCCATAGACGGGAACCCGCTATGGCGGGGGGTTAGTTCAACGTCTTTTCAGCAACGGCCGGAGCCTTGGGATCCTTCTGAGCCTTTTCGTGGCAGGGCAAGCAACCCTTTTGGAACCCTGTGTACTGCTTACGCTTTTTCATATGGCAACCGTAGCAGGAATGATCGCTGTCCTTGGCGTGGAACGCTTTGAAGAGGCTCGGGGCGACGCCGTCGTCGCCACGGGGCACGGAGTGGCATTCCTCGCTCGCGCCGCAGGAGACGTACTTGGCGTCGATGTCGGAAGGCAGCGCGTGGTGGCAGGTCTGGCAACGGACGCGCCGGTGCGACGAGTGGTTGAACACGACATCCATCTTCTGCTTTCCGCCGGTCGCCTCAATGGTGATGGGATTGCGGATAACTTTGCCGACCTCCTTGATATCGCTGACGCCTTTGGGTTCTTCGTCATCGGCGGCGAAAGCGGGGACACACAGGAGACAGGCCACGGCAAGGGTCAAGAGTTCCTTTCTCACGTTTACAACTCCGGGTGCTGAGGACTAAGCCACAGGTCGGCGCAGTTTCGCAAAAAGCTGGCGGCGCGTCATCGGGTTGGCGTCGTTCTGAGCGAATACGGCGAACTTGTGGTACAGATTGGGATCTTCCGCGTACAAGTATATCACGTGTACGATGCCGTTGTCACCCAATACGGCATTGGGAAAACGTTCTTTAACTTCCGCAAGCCGCTGCTCGGCGAGGTTTTCCATATCTTCCCGTTCGCCGAAATTCATGCACCCGGTGGGACAGGACAGGACGCACGCGGGGAGCATACCCTGATGCACCCGGTCGTTGCAGAAGTCGCACTTGTGGATCTGCTTTGTTTGCGGGTCAACACGCGGGATATCATAGGGGCAGGCTTCGCGCACGGCCTGGCCGTCAAGCTGGGCGGTCAGGGGCGTGAACAGCACCGCGCCCGTCTTTTCGTCCTGCACGATGGCGCCGTCGATGGTCGAAGCGGTCATGCACGGGGCCAGTTCGCAATGGCGGCATTGTTCAGGGAAGAACAACATCCTGAAGTCCTTTCCCTTGCCCACTTCGCGCATGTGCACGGTTTTGTAGGTCACGCTGGACAGGTCCGGCGGGTTCGTGTGTCCGCCGCGGTTCGTCGTTTCCTCGGCGGGCAGGTTCTTCCACTGCTTGCACGCGATTTGGCAGCCTCGGCAGCCCGTGCAGCGCGTCAGGTCGACAAAAAAGGCTTTCGCCATGATGGACTCCTTTATCGGGGTGGAGGGGAGGGAGCGGTGAACTTGGAGGGGAGAAGGGGACCCCTATCTGAAGAAGGGGTTCCCCTTCCCCCCTCCAAACCTCCCCCTTTTCCCTAGACTTTTATAAACGGGACGGGCGGCGTTTGGGACGGCCCGGCCGGTTTCCCTTGGCGGAAGTTTCCCGGAACCGCTGTTTTCTTGTTACGTGCTGGAAGGGCCGTTGCAAAGGATAATGGCTTTTCCGCCCGGCAAAATTTTCGCCACGAACATTTTTTCGGTTGCCCGGAGGGAGATTTACTAGGGAACCTTTGCCTTTCAGCCGTCCGGTCAACGGAACTCCCGTCGCGCCGCCTCCCCACCAGTCAAAGTTTTTGCGGGTGGGGGTCCGGGGGAGGGCGCTTTTTAAAAAAACGCCCTCCCCCGGTCTCGTAACCCATCTCAATAACTACTCCGGCAAATCCTGATCAGGCATCTTTTCGATGTTGACCATGAAGGCCTTGGATTCCGGTATGGCGGAGTTGGGGTCGCCCACGGCGGCGGTGAGAAGGTTTGCGCTGTCGCCGCCGCGCTTGGGCACCAGCCAGCCGAAGTGCCAGGGAAGGCCGATCATGTGCACGGTTTTGCCGTTGGCGTTCATGGGCTGGAAGCGGTTGGTCACGATGGCCTTGGCAAGCAGGTTGCCGCGGGCGCTGCTGACGCGCACCACGTCGCCGTTGCCGATGCCGCGTTCCTTGGCAAGCTCCGGATCAAGCTCCGCGAAGACCTGCGGCTCGGCTTCCACCAGCCACGAGCAGCGGCGGGTCATGAGGCCCGTCTGCCAGTGCTCGGTGACGCGGTAGGTCGTGCCGATGAACGGGAAACGCTCGTCCGCCACGGCCAGCACTTCGCCGATGGCCTTGAACGCCACGGGGTTGCTGCGCTGCGCGGAGAAGGCGTGCTTCTCGAAGGGCGATTCCATCGGTTCGTAGAACTCGGGGAGCGGCCCGTCTTCGCGGCCTGGCCCGAAGAGCGCGCCCTGGCCGTCCTTCTGCATGATGAAGGGGTATTTGGTGCCGGGGTCGCCGCCGCCGTCCACCACGTCGCCGACCCACTTGCCGTCGCGCCACTGGATGACCGGCTTGTCCGGGTTCCACGGGCGGCCCTGCTTGTCCACGGAGGCGCGGTTGTAGATGATGCGGCGGTTCATGGGCCATGCGTAGGACCAGTTCGGGAACAGGCCGATCTTTTCCTGTTCTGGCGTCTGCGTCTTGTCGCGGCGGGCCATCATGTTGCCCTCGTCCGTCCACGAGCCCGCGTGCAGCCAGTTGCCGCTGGCGGTGGAGCCGTCGGCCTGCAGCATGGCGAAGGCGGGGACCTGATGCCCGGCCTTGTACAGCTTGCCGCCGATGGTCACGTCGCGCAGGAAGTAGCCGTTCATGACCTTGGCGGTGTTGGCGGGCGAGAACTCGTGCCCTTCCATCCACTTGTCGATGCCGAGGCCAAGGATCGGTTCGGGGAAGACGCCGCCTTGATCCTTATAGAGCTTGCGGATGGCGAGCATCATTTCGACCATGATGTCGCCGTCGGGCTTGGTTTCGCCGTAACGGTCGGGGCCGGCATAGCGCCACTGCATCCAGCGGCCTGAGTTGGCTATGGAGCCTTCCTTTTCAATGGACGTGCAGCAGGGCAGGAAGAAGACTTCCGTGGCGATCTGGGTCGGGTCCTTGCCGGGGCCGCGCCAGAACGAACCGGTTTCGTTGTCGAACAGGTTGACGTTCACCAGCCACTTGAGCTTTTCCATAGCCCCGCGGCTTTTGTTGGCGTTCGGGCCGGAGCAGGCGGGGTTCATGCCCCAGGCGAACAGGCCGTCGAGCTTGCCTTCGACCATGCGGTCAAAGATGGACATCCACATGTAGTCGGTCCGCTTCTTGTCGGCGTCGAGGCGCGGGACGTAGCTGTAGGCCACATCGGGCGTCACGCCGGGATAGAGCGACATGAGGAAGCTCGCCGTGTACTTGGGCCGGTTGCCCCACCAGTTCACGCTCTTGGGATCGTTGGTCTTGGGCGTGGTGGCGTTGTAGTCCGCGAGGGTCGTCAGCGTGGAAGTGGGCACGGGCAGGTAGCCGGGCCAGATGTCCGCAAGGAGCGCCTGGTCGGTGGAACCCTGCACGTTGGATTCGCCGCGCAGCGCGTTGACGCCGCCGCCCGCCACGCCGATGTTGCCGAGCAGGAGCTGGATGATGGACATGGCGCGGATGTTCTGCACACCCACGCTTTTCTGGGTCCAGCCCATAGCGTACATGATGGTCCCGGCCTTGTCGGGCGCACCGGTGGACGCGAAGGTTTCATAGACGCGCAGGAGGTCTTCCTTGGGCGTTCCGGTGGTCTCGGACACCTTGTCGAGCGTGTAGCGGTCGTAGTGCTTCTTGAGAAGCTGCAAGACGCAACGGGGATGCGTGAGCGTCTCGTCGCGCACGGGAACGCCGTTGGCGTCCATTTCGAACGCCCACGTTTTCTTATCGTAGCTCTTCTTGTCGGCGTTGAAGCCGGAGAAGAGGCCGTCGCTGAACCCGAACTGCTCGCCGACGACCGTGGGGCCGTTGGTGCTGTCGATGACGTACTGCTTGAAGTATTTGTCGTTGTTCAGGATATAGTTGATCATCCCGCCGAGGAAGGCGATGTCCGTGCCCACGCGAAGCTGGACATAGAAGTCGGCCTTGCTCGAAGAGTGGGTGAAGCGCGGGTCGACGCTGACGACCTTCGCGCCCTTATCCTGAGCCTTGAGCACCCATTTGAAGGAAATGGGATGGTTTTCGGCAGGGTTGCTGCCCATGATGAGGATACAATCACTGTTCGCCAAATCGTTCCAGTGATTCGTCATTGCACCGCGTCCGAACGACTCTGCCAGAGCCGTAACAGTGGCGCTGTGTCAGAGGCGCGCCTGGTGTTCGATATACACCAGGCCGAGGCTGCGGAGGATGGACTGATAGGCCCAGCACTCCTCGTTGTCCATTGCGGCGGAACCGAACGAAGCCATGGCTTCGGTGCGGTTGACGAGCTGGCCCTTGTCGTTCTTTTCCGTGAACGACTTGTCGCGGCTTTCCTTCACGCGCTTGGCGATTTCTTCCATCGCCCATTCCCATTCCACTTCTTTCCATTCGGTGGCGTGGGGGGCGCGGTAAAGCGGCTTCTTGGGGCGCTGATCGTTGACGGTAAGCTGCCACGTGGACGCGCCCTTGGGACAGAGGGAGCCCTCGTTGATCGGGTGATCCGGATCGCCTTCGACGTTGATGGCGCGGCCCTTGCCGAGCGGGTTGTCAGATGTGCTGGTGCTGACGATGAGCCCGCAGCCCACGGCACAGTAACAGCAGATGGATGTAGTCTGTTTCGTCCACTTGAGTTTGAATTCCTTGGCCTGCGCGAAAGCGGGGCGCAAGTTGAATCCGAGCCCGGAAACGGCGCCCGCCAGCGCGGCCCCAAGACCGAACTTCAGAAAGCCTCGGCGTGATACGCTCATGGTGATCCTCCCGATATTGGGCGGAAACGGTGGTTCCGCCGCAGGAATGCCGATATATGCTCATGTAAGCATATATAGTTTAAATCATTGCATGATCTGGTTACAGATACCCTACTGCTAGTCCAGCATAGGCCTTGTGTCAATCCTGTTTCGGAGAAAAAGGGGCTTGTGGAAATATTCCTTTGTAAAGCGGAAAATAAGGGGAAGAAAAAGGCGGTCTTCCCGTAAAGCGGGGAGAGGCGTCTCGGCGAAATGTAATGGGTTCCCTACAGTGAAACGCCCAAGGTGTATGGTCTGGTACGGGCAACATGGATGGCGGACAGGCAAAGCCCAGGCCTTCTCGGTTGCGTAGGGGGGAGTGAATGGCATAGACATGATGGCCAAATCATGGGATGCCTCGCGTCTGAAGGCAAGGTTTCCCGCCCGGAAGAAAGGCGCTGGAAAGGCTCTGATGGGTCGGCGGGTTTCCGCTGTACGGGCCGGTGTCCGGGAGCCGGTTGCCGAGGTCTGGTGAAAACGGCCCCATATGGCTGGGTCGTGTGCTTGAAGAACATCCCGCCGATGGGGGAAAGGAAGGCTGAAGGATGAACTCATTTGAAAATATACTGAGCGCCGTACGGCAAAAAAGGCCGCTGGTGCATTTTATTACCAATTATGTCACCGTCAATGATTGTGCCAACATGACGCTGGCTTTGGGCGGTTCGCCCATCATGGCCGATGATTTGCGTGAAGTGGAGCAGATCGTCGGGCATTGCTCCGCGCTGGTGCTGAACATAGGCACGCTCAGCGAGCGGACGGTACAATCCATGCTGGCGGCAGGGAAGGAGGCCAACAGGCTGGGCCGCCCCGTGGTATTCGATCCCGTGGGCGTGGGGGCTTCCCGTTTTCGCAATGAAACAGCAGCGATGTTGCTCCGGGAAGTCCGTTTTGACGTCATTAAGGGCAATATTTCGGAAATCGCGTATCTGGCGGAAGGGATCGGCACAACCAAGGGGGTGGACGCGAACCTTGACGCCCTGAGTACGGAAGGCAATCTGCGCTGGCATACGGATCTTGCCCGGAAGGTCAGTACCCAGACTGGCGCGGCCATCGTGATCAGCGGTCCTATCGATATTGTCGCGGACAGCCATGAAGCATGGGCCATCCGTAACGGGCATCCTATGATGGCCAACATCACGGGGACGGGCTGCATGTCGGCGGGGGTCATCGGCTGCTGCGTGGGAGCCGCCCCGCAGGCGCTTTTGCCGTCCTGCGTCTGCGCCATGTCGGCCATGGGGATTTGCGGGGAGCTGGCGTATGAGAAACTGCTGTCCGTGGACGGAGGTTCGGGGACGTACCGTGTCCTTCTGATGGACGCCATGAGCAAGCTGGACGGGGCGACGCTGACCCGCAGGAGCAAGGCGGAACGGTTGCGGATCTGAGGCTGCGCAGAGCAGGGAGGCCCGCTTTGTATCCCGTGGGGAAGCGCAGAGGAAAATGTGCAGCCTCCATGCGGCGGTATCCTTCGGGCGGGATCGGTTTTTGCCGTCTGCGCGGCTTCTTATTCCGAATCGGCGATGGGATCGCCCCGCAACTCCTTTTGGGGTGAAAAGGCTTTTTTTTCAAGGAACACTTGAACTATTAGGGAAGGATTGAGCCCTCCGCCGCAGAGAAGGGGGCTTTTTCAGACGCGGGTGAGAAAGAGTTTTTTCGCGCGTGCCTGTATATGGCCCATGGTTGGGCGATCCGGGGAAGTTTTGACGAGGCGATCCCGGCGCTTGGATAAAGGAGGGTGCCAAAACGCCTTGCGCTGACACCGTTGGGCCGTTATGGATGAAGTTGATCAGCGGCGTGTGCCTCTCTTGGGCCTCGCTTTTAGTATGCATTTTTGAGGTGCCGGCCCAGCGCCCGTGCACGGGAGGATAGATGGAAGCGTCGAAGAACGACAGATTGGTGAAGAAGTTCGCCGCACTTGAGGATAAGACGTGGTTTCCGCAGGAACTTTTGGAACTCGTAAAGGACGTATGCCGCCTGCAAAGTGAGGTGAGGGCTTCGTTGGCGGTTTCCGTCGATCCGGCTTTGGTCTGCGGCGATATGGAGCATCGGCAGGGGGCGCCGCTGCTGGCCAGGGAGCAATTCCCCGTCGATGCGGAGGGGGCCGAGAAGCTTTTCCGCTCTATCTTGGAAGTGGCGGAATCCCTGCCGCAGCTCCGCACGACTGCGCAGCTTGTCCGGGATAAGCTGATCCGGGGCGACATCCGGCCCGAAGAACTGTTCCGCGCCTACATGCTGGAAAACGCCGAACCCTTTGAGGCATGGGCCAAGGAAGCGCCCGACGCGCCCAATTTGCTGCCGTTCCTTGTGTACAACAGCATGGAGCCGTGGCTCGAAGCCGCGGGCGAGGCGCTTTCCTCCGCCTATCCGCAGAACGACGTTTGGCAGCACGGGCACTGTCCGGTATGCGGGAGCCCGGCTTTCATCGGGCATCTGAGCGGCCCTGAGCCGTCGCGCAACGAGGGCCGGGACATCAACAAGGGCGGAAAGCGGATGCATACGTGTTCGTACTGCCGGACGACGTTCCGGGCCAAGCGCATCCAATGCCCGTTCTGTCTTGAGGAAGATGCCAAGAAACTGGACTATTTCACGACGGAAAACGAACCGGGGTACCAGGTTCATGTCTGCCGCTCGTGCAAGAGCTATATTAAGATAGCCGACTTCCGCGAATTCTTCGGCCGAGAGAGCATCCCCGCGCTGGATGATCTCGAATCCCTCCCCCTCGACATCGCCGCCCAGAACGAAGACTTCCACCGGGTCGCGCCTTCGGAGTGGGGGCTATAAGCACTTTGCGTTTCGCCTCGTGAAATACGGGCCGTCCCATGCCAATAGGCGGGGACGGCTTTTTTTGTTTTAACCGAGTGGCGTATGAAACGGCGCGGGGAGGGCCCGGCCTCCTTGTCCGGAGGCGGTTTCGCGTAGCTCCGTAACAAGGGCATATCCGTTTCCTGCAGTATTTATTGTAATTATTTACACGAGATAGGCAGTTGGTGCCGGATGGATATCCGGCACGCCGTTGAGTGTGCAGGGGTAGTCCAGGCTTTTCTTAGGATGAGGCATTGAGAGAGGTACAATCCGCTCTAACGGCGTTTCAAAGTGAATCCGTTTTGACGTTCTATCTTGTGAAAAAAAGAAACTGAGTGTGCTGAAGCGCCGATGTCTTCAGGGTATTCACCAGGATAATGGGTGCCACGGGGTTGAGCAGCTTCTTTTTATAGAAAAAGAATGTTCAGTTTCAAATAGTTATCTATTTTAATGGCAATCTGTGTTCTTTTTCACTTGACAATCTTATATAAGACATCTTACAAAAGATTCACAGTGAGAGGGACAATACGCGCCGAACCGGAGCATCTCGGCCTTGAAGGAGGCGGAACGTCCGGATTCGGAAGGAACCACCCGCGAATCTACGGGAAATCATGTTTTCCCGTGAATGGCGTTCTTGAAACTGATACCGCTTCAAGGATGGCCCGCTCAGGGAACGGCGCGTTGTCATACAGCGTCAGGAGTGTTGTATCACCGACAAGTAAGGAGAGCCTCTATGAAACTGTTGTCCTGTTTGCGTACGGCGTTGTGTCTGCTGGGGTTGCTGGCTATGCCCGCAGCGGCGGCCTATCCCGAGAAACCTATTAACATGATCATCGCCTTCACTGCGGGCGGTTCGAGCGACGTGCAGGCTCGGATTATGCAGAAGTACTGGAATAAGTATGCGCCGCAGCCGTGGGTGTTCGTGTACAAGCCCGGTGCGGGAGGCATCATCGGGTTCACGGAAATAGCCAAGGCCCGCCCGGACGGCTACACCATCGGCGGCCTGAACGTCCCCCACATCATCCTCCAGCCGCTGGCGCAGAACGCCCAGTTCACCCCTGACAGCTTCAAGTACATTTGCCAGGTCGTCAACGATCCCCAGTGCATCGCCGTCCGCAAGGACAGCCCCTACCAGTCGACCAGCGAAATCATCGCCGCAGCTCGTAAAAACCCCGGCAAGATCCGCGTCGGCCTCGTCGGCCCTCTGTCGGGCCACCACCTGATGTTCCTCGACTACGGCAAAAAGTATCCCGACGCCAAGCTGACCAGCGTATTCTACAAGGGTGCCGCAGACCAGAACGCGGCGCTGCTCGGCGGGGAAATCGACATGATTTTCGGAAACATCAACGATGTGATGCGTTCCATCGACGAGTTCCGGGTGCTCAATGTCGCCGCCGAAAAGCGCAATGGCTTCCTGCCCGACGTCCCGACGCTGCGCGAAGCGGGCATCGACATGGTGTCCGACATCCGCCGCTGTTTTGCCGCGCCCAAGGGCATCAAGCCCGCCGAGCTCGACGCTTTGCGGGTGCTCTTCAAGAAGATTTGCGAAGATCCTGAGTATCTGGCCGATATGAAGAAGGCCGGGCAGCCCGCCGAATACATGGACGGCGAAGCTTTTGCGGCCTACATCGCCGGGCAGCAGGCTCATGCTCAAGAGGCCCTTTCCGCAGCCGGATTGCTCAAGAAATAGTGTTTCCGCTCCCGTTATGGGAGCGGAGCGCTGCATCGCTTCGAAAGGACGTTTCGCATGACAGAATTCATTTTGCCGGCTATTCTCAATCTGTTCGAACCGTTGAATATCCTTTTGATGATTGCGGGCCTCGCCGGAGGCATCATCATCGGGGCGCTTCCGGGGCTCTCCGCCACCATGGGGGTGGCGCTCATGGTCCCGGCCACGTTCGCCATGAACCCGACCAGCGGCCTGATCATGCTCGGCGCGATATACGCTGGGGCCATCTATGGCGGCGCGAACTCGGCCATTCTCATCTGCACGCCGGGCACGCCTTCCTCCGTGGCGACCACGTTCGACGGCTGGCCGCTGTGCCAGAAGGGTGACGCGGATATTGGGCTGTACACGTCGCTTTTGTCCTCGGCCTTCGGGGGCATCGTGGGGACGGTGTTCCTGCTGTGTCTTGCCGGATCTTTGGCACGATTCGCACTCCAATTCGGCGGACCGGAAAGTTTTTGGCTGTGTCTCTTCGGGCTCTCCACCATCGCGGTGATGACCCCGGACAACATGGGAAAAGGCATCGTTTCCGGTGCAGTGGGCATCTTGGTTTCCACCATCGGGCTCGACCCCAACACCGGCGCGCCGCGCTTCACCTTCGGGACTTACGACCTTTTGCAGGGCGTGTCCGTGATACCCTGCATGATCGGCCTGTTCTCATTCTCGCAAGTGCTGTACCTCATCGGTACAGACAAGACCTTCATCGCGGAATATCATCCGCACAAGGGCGCGTTCGGCAAAGTACTCCGGTATCTTACCACCCGCTGCAAGACGGTGCTTGTCCGCTCCTCCATCATCGGGACGTGGGTTGGGATGCTTCCCGGCGCGGGGGGCGAGATCGCCTCGATCATTTCCTACAACGAGTCCAAGCGGTGGGACAAGGATCCTTCCCGCTATGGCAAGGGGTGCATTGAGGGCGTCGCCGCCTCCGAAAGCGCGAACAATGCGGTCATCGGCGGCTCGCTCATCCCCATGCTGACCCTCGGTATCCCCGGCAGCGCGGTGGCGGCGGTCATCCTCGGGGCGCTCATGGCTCACGGCATCCAGCCGGGATTCAAGATATTCACCGCATCCGGAGATCTGGCCTATACGTTCATCATGTCCCTGTTCGCGGTGAACCTGCTGATGATCCCCGTCGGCTTCGTGCTGTGTCGGACTATGGCTCGGCTTCTGAGCATCCGGCTTACGCTGGTCGCCATCGGCATCGTGGTGCTGGCCTATATAGGGGCCTACGCCATCAGCAATAGCCTAGGTTCAGGACTCATTAAATATAAAAGATGACAATGGCAGCGAGACAAATGGCCGAAAAAAATGTGTGGGCACAA
>PPYE01109753.1_pt1 | contig 10848 bp, 7 predicted proteins | sample 1559881 | NCBI WGS metagenome assembly PPYE01 (sample SAMN08240022, study PRJNA423297) | Human gut metagenome, whole genome shotgun sequencing project.
TCATCAACTGGGCGGCATAGCCAAGTTTTGGGAATTCGCGTTCACCGGCTCCGTATTGTACAACCAACTGGAATACGTTATTCTCCTTGTTGGGTGTGTAGTACATCTTTGAACGGTCGTTCAGTTGCTTGATTTGCACTTCGCCGTAGTCTGCGAATTTCTCCTCCATCTGTCCGATGGGCAGGTTTTTGAATTGTGTTGCATAGAGCGATTCTTTTCCTATCGGAGGTTCTACGGGTTTGTAACCCGGCTTCTCAATCTTGGCGTTCTTGTCAGGCTTTCCTTTTTCGATATATAGGGCCAGGTAATTGTCTGACAGATATTTCTTGGCTACTCGCTTGATGTCGTCAGTGGTGATGGCCATAATCTTGTCCTTGTAATTGAGTATGTCGCCCAAGTCCTGCTCGTTGTAGAAGGCGTTCATCAGTATCATGGCCTTGTCCTCGTTCGACTCCATTTCCAGGTCGAACTGGCGGCATTTCTCGGCTTTGATGGCATCAATTTTCCAGTCCTCGAATTCTCCGTTGGCGATTTGCTGGATGGCTTTCAAGGCTTTCTTTTCGGCGCTCTTGGTCGACTCGAAACGGCGCTGGTTTTCGTCGTAGAGGGGAATGGCCGCTACGATGGCGCGTCCTTGTTCGCGGAAAGTACGGGTGTAGGCTCCGGCGCTGGTCAGTTCACCGTCCAGTACCAGCTTGTCCATAGTTCCGGTCTGACTGTTGTTGTTCAGCAGTGCCAGGGCGATGTCCAGAGCGTCTTCGTCGGGATGTCCGGCAGGTACTCCATTGAATACCATTGCCACTTGCGGGTAGAATCCTACTTTAGCCGAATACTGTTTGCGGCCCTTTATTTCGAGGTTCTGGTAGACCTTGCGCTCGGGTGCGGGCTTAGCAGCCAGACGTCCAAAGGCGGCATTGATGCGTCCGCTGATTTGTTGGGCTTTGATGTTTCCTACGAGTACCAGTACCATGTTTTCGGGGACATACCATTGTTCGTAAAATTCAATCAGCTTGCTCAGGCGGGGATTCTTCAGATGTTCGGGCAGGCCGATGATGGAACGGGAGTAAGGATGTCCCTCAAAAGCTTTCTCCATCACGAACTGGTTCTGTGCACGTCCCTGGTCATCTTGTGAACGGTTATATTCTTCGTACACGTTTTCCAGCTCCGACTGGAAGGAACGGAATACGGGATGCAGGAAACGTTGTGAGGAGATTTCCAGCCATTTGTTTATCTGATAGGCAGGGAAGGAGCTGTGATAGAAGGTCCAGTCATAGTAGGTGCCTGCATTCACCCCTTTGGCACCCATGCTTTCCATCAGGTTGGAGTATTCGTTGGGAAGTCCCAATTTTCCAGCTTTGACGGTCAGCTCATTGATTTCCTTGCTGATGGCTTCTTTTTTTGCCGGGTCGGCTTCTTCGGCCATCTGGTCGTACTTGGCGATGATTTCCTTGTAGATCGGTTCTTCTTCCGTCCAGTTCAGCGCGCCTATCTTGTCTGTTCCTTTAAACATGACGTGCTCCAGGTAGTGTGCAAGTCCCGTGTACTCTTCGGGGTCGTTGATGGAACCGGCACGTACGCCTACCAGTCCGAACACGTCCGATTTGGATTCATCTTCCCATATATATACGGAAAGACCGTTCTTCAGCTTGAACGCCTTCAGTCCTTGTCCGAAGGAGGGCAGGGAAATGATAAGGGTAGTCAGCAGAAGAAGTGACTTAAATTGAAATGATTTCATAAAATAAAGTGTTTTTATGTAATAAAAGTGTTTTCCTATATGTAGGCAAAGCTATAAAAAAATCACGTAACATTTACGAAATCTTCGGAAAAATGATAGTTTTCAGTATATAATATTACCCGTAAACTATCAGAGAGGGGGGTGTAAACTGTCAAATGATAGTTTTCCCCCCTAATAAAAACCGTATTCCGTCCCCCGGGGCTTCAAATCTTCCTTATACTTGCAATCGTAAAACCTAAACCATTATTAACTATTTAAAAATTGAGCAAAGTATGAATACTTACAGTTTTAGAAAAGATTTGCTTGCAGTGCAAGAAGAACTGCTTCGCTTTGCATACAAGTTGACAGCCGACCGGGAAGAAGCGAATGATTTGTTGCAAGAGACATCTCTCAAGGCTTTGGATAACGAAGACAAATTTGAACCCGACACCAATTTCAGAGGTTGGATGTATACCATTATGCGCAACATCTTTATCAATAATTACCGGAAAATAGTTCGCGAACAGACTTTTGTGGACCAGACGGACAATCAGTATCACCTCAGCATGCCCCAGGACTCTGGTTTTGCCAGTACCGAGGGTGCCTACGACCTGAAAGAAATGCATCGCATCGTCAATGCCCTTCCACGCGACTATAAAGTCCCTTTCTCCATGCATGTGTCCGGTTTCAAGTACCGCGAGATTGCCGAACGCCTCGGCCTTCCGCTCGGAACGGTGAAAAGCCGCATCTTCTTTACGCGCCAGAAGTTGCAGGATGAATTGAAAGATTTCATCTGATAATAATTTGATAGTAGCAATATGATATATAACATATTGCTTATGATGAATTTTTAAGGGTTATTCTTGACTATATGTCAGAATAATCCTTTATATTTGTATATGTTAAGTTAACCGAAGGAAAATCTCTTATTATTGACTATGATGAAAAAGGAAATTAAATTCAGTCTTGTTTACCGGGACATGTGGCAGTCGTCCGGTAAGTATCAACCCCGGGTAGACCAGTTGGTACGTATTGCTCCGTTGATAGTTGAAATGGGTTGTTTTGCACGCGTTGAAACAAACGGAGGAGCTTTTGAGCAGGTAAACCTTCTGTATGGTGAAAATCCCAACAAGGCTGTACGCGCCTTTACCGCACCTTTTAGGGAAGCAGGCATACAGACGCATATGCTCGACCGCGGGCTTACGCCGGCATTGCCGACCAGCTGATTGAAGCCGGGGCACCCGAAATCTGTCTGAAGGATATGGCAGGTATCGGCCGTCCGGGGATGCTGGGAGAGCTGACGAAGGCTATCAAGGAGAAACATCCCGAGGTGCTGATACAGTATCACGGGCATAGTGGTCCCGGACTTTCCATGGCTTCCATTCTCGAAGTCTGCGAGAACGGTGCCGACATCATTGATGTGGCGATGGAGCCCATGTCGTGGGGCAAAGTCCATCCCGACGTTATTTCCGTACAGGCCATGCTGAAGGATAAAGGATTCCAAGTACCCGATATAAATATGAAGGCTTACATGAAGGCGCGTGCCATGACGCAGGAATTCATTGACGATTTCCTGGGTTACTTTATGGACCCCACCAACAAGCACATGTCTTCACTTTTGTTGAAGTGCGGCCTGCCAGGCGGTATGATGGGCTCCATGATGGCCGATTTGAAAGGCGTGCATTCCGGCATCAACATGATACTGCGAAGCAGGAACGAGCCGGAACTCAGTTTGGACGACCTGCTTGTGATGCTTTTCGACGAAGTGGAATATGTATGGCCCAAGCTGGGCTATCCTCCTTTGGTGACTCCTTTCAGCCAGTATGTGAAGAACGTGGCACTGATGAACGTTATGCAGCAGGTGAAGGGAGAAGAGCGCTGGACGATGATAGACAACCACACCTGGGATATGATTCTTGGCAAGAGTGGACGTCTCCCCGGTATTTTGGCACCCGAGATTGTGGAGCTTGCCAAGTCCAAAGGCTTTGAGTTTGTGGATACCGACCCGCAGTTGAACTATCCGGATGCCTTGGATACATATCGCAAAGAGATGGACGAAAACGGTTGGGAGTATGGTGACGATGACGAGGAACTCTTCGAACTCGCCATGCACGACCGACAGTATCGCGATTATAAGTCAGGCGTTGCCAAGAAACGTTTTGAAGATGACCTGCAGCGTGCCAAGGATGCCGCCATGGCCAAGAGCGGATATTCGGAAGAGGAAATCAAGAAGCTGAAGCGTGCCAAGGCAGACCCGATAATCGCGCCTTCCAAAGGGCAAGTGCTTTGGGAGGTTTCCGTCGAAGGTCCTTCTTCTGCTCCTTTCATCGGACGCAAGTACCAGCATGATGAGGTGTTCTGCTACCTCTCTACGCCGTGGGGCGAATACGAGAAGATATGGACCGGATTTACCGGACGTGTGGTGGAAGTTTGTGCCAAGCAAGGAGATGTGGTCAATAAAGGCGATGTGATAGCCTATATCCAGCGGAGTGACATTTTTGCATAAATGAGAACTTGAAAAAGTGGAATTTCACTGAAAAGTGATAATGTAGTAGGGTGATAATGCGGTAGTTATCACCCTACAGTCTTTTCAGTCATCCTTTATCGTCCAGCCATTTCTTGATGGTTTCCTTCAGCACTTCTTGGGTGAAGGGTTTGGTAAGGAAGTCGTTGCAACCTGCTTTTAGGGCAGCTTGCTTGTCGTGTTCGTAGGCATAGGCTGTAAGGGCGATGATGGGGATGTCCGGTGCCAGTTCACGGATGATGCGTGTGGCGTCGATTCCGTCAAGGTTGGGCATTTTCATGTCCATCAGGATGAGGTCGGGGTGGACTTCTTCGAACATAGTTACGGCTTCCATGCCGTCTTTGGCATGTTTCAGCCGATAGAGACGGCCTAAAATGGCGTTAATTAGGATAAAATTGCTTTCTGTATCTTCGGCAATCAGGAGGGTCTTGGAAGGAGGGGTAGGGAGTGCTCCGGCCTCTTCATTCTTCGGGGAAGCTCCGGGGGCTGTATTTCTGCTCCTCTGCTCTGTGGAGTGTGCCTCTGCTGTCGCCTCCCGGTTGTTCTCTTCTTTCTTTTCCGCCTCTGTTTTGCTGGCGGCTTCCAGTGGGAGGACAAAAGTAAATGTGGTGCCTTTACCCACCTCCGAAGTGACGGATATGTTACCCCCCAGGCGTTCGATGATAGTCTTGCAGATGGAAAGTCCCAATCCGGTGCCTTGGGCAAAGTTGTTCACCTTGACGAAACGTTCGAATACCCGGTCCACCTTATCCGGTGCAATGCCCATACCCGTATCGGTGACGTGGAATGCTACATACTTGCCTTCCTGGTGATACCCGTAACTGATGTGCCCGGTGGTGGTGAACTTGAAGGCATTGCCTATCAGATTGGAAATGACCTGGAAAATCCGGTTCTTGTCTCCGTCAATCACGATATTCTCGTCAGAGGGTTCGTATATCAGCTCCACTCCTTTGGGACAGCGGAAAATATGTGCGTCGTGTATCTCCTTGCAGAGTGGATGGAGACGTACGGGCGTGATGGTGAACTCCACGATACCCGATTCGATTTTTGATAAGTCGAGGATTTCGTTAATGAGCTGGAGCAGGCGTTCATTGTTCGATTCCACTATTTCGTAATAGCCTAGCCGTTCTTCCTCGTTGGTGCTTTCGGCAATGATGCGCGAGAAGCCTACAATGGCATTGAGCGGTGTGCGTATCTCGTGGCTCATGTTGGCGAGAAAGGCGGATTTGAGCCGGTCGGAAGTCTCGGCTTTCTCCTTGGCTACGAGCAGTTCCCGTTTCATCTGTTCCATTTCCGTGATGTCCCATTCGATGTTCAGCAGGATGGGGGAGAAGTCGTTGCTTTCAATCTTCATCTTTCGCTTGTCCAGATAGATGGGGGTTCCGTTTCCGTCGCGTTCTTCCGCAATCCAGTGCATCTCTTTGCCGGTCCTGGCTATTTCAATGTCTTGTGCTCTTTTTTTCTGGGCAGTCTCCAGGGGATAAAAGTCGAAGTCGTCTTTCCCCAATGCCTCTTGTATGGGGATTTCGCGGTTGTACGATTCGCGGTTGCGGTAGAGGTACTTGAAGTTGTTGTTGATGTCCTTCACGACAATGCCTGCCGGGAGGTTTTCGATGATTTTGTCCAGAATCAGGTTGAACTGTTTGATTTGTTGCTCATGCCGGATGCGTGTGGATACATCCCTTCCGAAAGTCCAGACCGTCCCTTCGCCTTTGTCACTCGTCACCCAATAGGCGTTTCCTTCTATGGCGAGTACTTCCGGACGCAGTGGCAACGGATTGTGAACAATATAGCCTTGGGAGGTTTCTCCGCGTTTGACACATTCTGCAAATTCTTTCCACGATTTTTTGTCTCTTCCATACGAAGGCAAGTCGTATATTTTCAGTTTCGTGATGTCTTGGGTATTGCCGATGCCATGTCGCTCCTTGAAGCAGCGGTTGCCGAATATCAGTGTACCGTCTTCGTGTGCCGAGTAAATATCTTCGGTGGAGTTGTTGATGGCATGTGTCAGCAAGTTGATATCGTTGCGCCGTTGCTGAATGTCGGTGATATTCTGTATATATCCTTCCAGAATGGTATTTTTGTCTTTATGATATTCGCGTGCAAAGGCCTTGAGCCGTATATAGAAAATCTTTTCCTGAAGCAAGATGCGGTAGTCCACACTGTTTTCCATTTTCCCTTTTAGGTTTTCTTTCAGCCAGTTGGTGAAAGATTTCCGGTCTTCGGGAAGTATCAGTTTCAGATAGTCGTTCAGATTGATTTCTTGTGTCTCCTCTGTGCATAGGATATCGGTGTGTCCGGCATATTTGAAGCTTTGGGTGTCTGAATCGTATTGCCAGTTTCCGATAAGCGCAGCTTTTTGGATCTCATTCAACTCTTGGTTTTTTCTTTCGAGTTCCAGCTTGCGCTGGCTACGTTCCGTGATGTCGCGGTATTGGCAGAGCACCATTCCGTCAAAGGGGGACATGATACACTTGAAGAAATAAGTGGTGCCGTTCAAGGCCATTTCGTAGTTATGGGTAGAGCGTATTTTGTGCGTCAGTACTCTTTTAAAGTCCGGATAGATTTGGTTATAAGTGGATAAGGGAATTAGTTGGAACAGATTCTTGCCCAGTAACCGGTCTTCCTTCAAGAACCAGAGATTGATGTTGTAAACTGCAATGTCCACACAAATACCGTCTTTGTCCAGAAGAATCATGGTGTCGGATGTCAGCTTTAACAGTCTTTCGGCGTTTTCAGCTTGTTTTAAAATGTTTTTCATTCTTATAGTATTAGTTTCATGCCCTTCTGGCCTTCTCCCATGCGCCGCTTGCATTGTCTTTACGTTTGCGCAGGTAGTTGAATCCTCGTATGACGTTGACGTTCATGAAGAGGAAATAGTAGGGGATGAAAAGTATCTTGTTCTTTATATGCTTCGTTGAAAGGTAGTACCCCCAACTTCCCATGAGATAGAAAAAAGCTTGTAACAGCCAGATGATGGCATACAGTAATGGCGTGCTTGTCGTAAAGATGAGAATTGTGTTGAGGGGAAGCAATAGAAACAATAGGATAGGAGTGAGCGACCAGCGCAGCACCCGGTGGGAAATATATTGGAAACAGAATGTGCCGTAACGGAACGGGTTGAGCAGCGGACGTAGCCGCCAGATAGACTGCAAGCCACCGGCAGCGATGCGCACCTTGCGCTTTTCTTCCTCGCGCATATCTGCCGAGCCGCTTTCTACGGCATAGGCATTGGCGCAATAGGCAATGGTGTGTCCCTGCATGACGATGTGCAGGGAGAGTGTGAAGTCGTCGAGCAACGTGTCTGTCTGCATTTCTTCGAACAGCTCGCGGCGCACGGCAAACAACTCACCCGCTGCTCCTACTGCTGAATAGAGGCGTGCGTCGAGCGCTTTGAGGGCGGATTCGTATTTCCAGTACAACCCTTCTCCCCCAGAGGTAGCATTGTCCTTATTTTGCACAGCAATACGTTTTTCGCCTGCCACGCATCCCACTTTAGGGTCGGTGAAGGCGTGCACTATCTCCCGTAGGGCTTTTCGGTTGAGGTGCGTATTGGCATCGGTGAATACGACAAGGGGCGTTCCTACGAAATGTATACCGCGGTTCAGGGCGGCTGTCTTGCCTTGGCGTTGGGGTTGGTGGAGGACGGTGGCTTGCGGCCAGCGGGAGAGGCGTTCGTTGGTACGGTCGTTGCTGCCGTCGGTCACCCAAAGGATACGTAGCTTGTCGGCAGGATAGTCCAGCTCCAGACAGTTGCGCATTTTTTCGTCCACTACATCTTCTTCGTTATAGGCGGCGATAAACAGAGTCAATGGGGGCAATGCGTTGTCGGTGGGCATAGGCCAGAGGGTAGGTGTGCGGAAGCACTCTTTTATCTTGACCAGAATATATAATAATATACCATAGCCTATATAGGTATAGAACACTATGAATAAACTTATCCAGAAGAGTATCTCAAGAACTTTCATGCTTCTGTTTTGTTTGCTATCTTTTTGAGGAAAAAGAAATGTGATTGCCAAAAGTATGGATAATCTTTTACCGATGCAAGAAAAAGAAAAGAAAAATGAAATGTTTGTGTCTCAAGAGGTAAAGTTTGGTTTTCAGGGCATTTTGATGTTATACTCATTCTCCATAGGAGGGAGACGGGCAGGTACGGCAAGGTAAGGCGTTACTCAAAACGCTTCTGTCATATTGAAGTAAAACAACATCTGGTTGTTTACCGTGTTTTTGCCTAAATCCAGGCATCTGCCGGTATTCTGCCATGACCACGTGCGAGGACTTGTCGCGATACTGCCCCATGTAGTAGCCGCGCAGGTCGAAAGGCGTTCCGGTGAGGGCGTATTGCGTCAGTGGGACGTCGCCGAACACGTTCTTGGTCTGTGCCGTCCACGCAAGCACCCTGCGCTTGCCCAGTGACTTGTATTGGCGGTAGTCTATCTCCAGGCGGTAGAAGGTCTGGTCGCTTCCGATGAATTTGGTGTACATCATGCCGCGGAAATCCAGATACATGCCGCGGTAGGCGTTGGCGGGAACGTCACGGCTGTCGTATGTCAGCAGGAAGCCGAGGCCGGAGTTGAAGTTGTTGTAGCCGTTGGCCGTACCGCCTGCCTCTTTGTACGAAGGTTCGTTCACCAAGAACTTGCCGGGCTCCGTCAGGTGGTCATAATTGATGTCTATTTGAGGTCCGGCAAAGATATTGCTGTTGCCCAGCCGGAAGAGGAACCAGGGGTTGATTTGCACGCCGCTGTATCGGTATTTGCTGGTACTGTCGCTTCGTACGTAATCTTTATTGGTATTATAGCCGATGCCGTAAAAGTTTTCTTCCGTATTTTTATAGCTAAACTTTCCGAAGATACGGAAACGGTCACCCTTGAAGAAGAGTTGAGGCTTGGAGAAAAGATTGATGCCACCGTTGAACATGAAGGCGATGGCCATGGGCACTACGGAGCGCAACTGCGTGGTGTCGCTGGGGTTAAGATGTCACTAAAATTATCAAAAAAGACATTACTTTTGTCTGCTTCACGAAGCAAGACATCAATAACTAAAAACACATAATCTGAATGAAGAAACGATTTTTATCTGTAATTGTTCTGAGTGCCGCACTGCTTTCTGTGCAGGCACAAGAAGGAAAAGGCGGCATCAGCCCCGAAATGCTTGGGCAAATCAAGCAAAGTTATCAAGGCACGGCTGCCGACAAGGCTCTCCGCAATGCCATAGGCAATAATGACATCCGTAAACTGGCACTCAACCAGGAGAATATGCAGGGCATGGATACCCACTTCTCCGTCAAGGTAGAGTCCAGAGGCATCACCGACCAGAAGTCGTCCGGCCGTTGCTGGTTGTTCACCGGGCTCAACGTGATGCGGGCCAAGACCCTTGCCGAATACGGTTTCCAGTCTTTTGAGTTCTCCGAAGTCTATCCTTTCTTCTGGGACCAGTTGGAGAAGGCAAACCTCTTCTTGCAAGGCATCATCGACACCTCCAAGAGTCCCCTGACTGATAAAACCGTAGAATGGCTCTTCCAGCATCCGCTGAGCGATGGGGGTACCTTTACCGGTGTGGCCGACATTGTTTCCAAATACGGCCTTGTTCCTAAAGATGCCATGCCTGAAACAAACAGCAGTGAAAATACCTCCCGCATGGCCAACCTCATCTCTCTGAAGCTGAAAGAGTATGGTCTGCAACTACGTGATATGGCTGCCGCCGGTGCCAAGCCCGCAGCTCTGGAGAAGGAGAAAACCACAATGCTCGGAACCATCTACCGCATGTTGGTGCTGAACCTTGGTGTACCTCCCACGGAGTTCGACTATGTCTGCCACGATGCTAAGGGTAATCCCGTGGAGACAGAGCATCACACTCCCATGTCTTTCCTTGAGAAGTATGGAGACAAACAACTGCTGACCAACTACGTAATGCTGATGAACGATCCCAGTCGTGAGTATTATAAGTGCTATGAAATAGACTACGACCGTCACCGTTACGACGGTAAAAACTGGACTTATGTCAACCTGCCCGTAGAGGATATTAAGGAGATGGCCATCGCCTCCTTGAAGGACAGCACCATGATGTACTTCTCTTGCGATGTGGGCAAGTTCCTGAACTCTGAACGCGGTCTGCTTGATGTGAAAAATTATGACTACGAGTCACTGATGGGTACTACCTTCGGAATGGATAAAAAACAACGCATTCAGACCTTCTCCAGCGGCTCGTCCCACGCCATGACCTTGATGGCTGTTGACTTGAACAAAGACGGAAAGCCCGTAAAATGGATGGTAGAGAATAGCTGGGGAGCTGCTTCCGGTTACCAGGGACATCTCATCATGACCGACGAGTGGTTCAATGAATACATGTTCCGCTTGGTGGTGGAGACAAAGTATGTTCCTGCCAAAGTGATGGAATTGTTCAAACAAAAACCTATCCGCCTGCCGGCATGGGACCCGATGTTTGCTGAAGAAAAGTGATGATAAGGATTAGAGGTTAAGGATTAGTGATTAGTGGGGCTGCGCTATGATTCCGCAGGGTATTAATCCCTAATCCTTAACCCCTAATCCTTGTTCTCGTGTTCGTTAACGAAAGGGATTACGGAAATTTCTCCGTAATTCCTTTCTTT
>PPYE01597883.1_pt1 | contig 10848 bp, 9 predicted proteins | sample 1559881 | NCBI WGS metagenome assembly PPYE01 (sample SAMN08240022, study PRJNA423297) | Human gut metagenome, whole genome shotgun sequencing project.
GGAGAGCGCCATCTGGGATAAATATCCCCAAATGACAGAGCTGGAGGTGCGCAGCCATCTTGCCCGGCTGGATTTCAAAGGCGAGGATGTGTTTAAGCCGTGCAGCGCGCTCTCCGGCGGCGAGCTGGCGCGCCTGCGCTTTGCCGAGATATTGCTGGAAAAGCCGAACCTGCTGTTCTTGGACGAGCCCACCAACCATTTGGATATTTACACGCGTGAGCATCTGGGCGAGGCGCTGCGCGCCTATGAGGGCACGCTGCTTCTCGTCACGCACGACCGTTACCTAATGAACAGCCTGGGCTGCCCTGTGCTGTATCTGGAAGACGGCACGGCCACCCTGTACGCCGATTATGACGCCATGATGCGCCGCGACACGTCCATGCCGGTGCAGAAGAAGGAGGAAAAGGCCGAAAAACCTGTGTGGGGCAAAGAGCAGCGGCGCAAAAAAGCGCAGCTGCGCCAGGAAATCAAAGCCGTGGAGGATGAACTGGAGGCCCTGACATTGAAAATTATGGACCTTGAGGCCGCGGTGAATGACCCGGAAGTGCTGCGCGACCATATCCGCCTGCGCGAGGTATGTGACGGGCTGGACGACGCCCGCTTCCATGAAACAGAGCTGGAGGCCCGCTGGGAAGCCCTTGTTGAACGGCAGGAAGAGATGGAGGCGCAGGAGGCCGAGGCGCAGTAACATTCTCGGCTCTTTCGCCCATTCAGGTGATATGCAGAGTGTTGCCAGCCGCTTCCCGTGCATGTTAGGAGAAATTTGTACGCCGGGGCGGGGGAAAAGTATGTTTTCCCCGCCCCGGCGACCTTTTTTATTTTATAGCTGTGCGCTGTCGGTGCTGGCACTTTGGTCTTTGCCGGTGCGCTGAAGCTGCACAAAGATGGTGACGGCTACCGGCAGGCCGAACAGCCCCGCAAAGCCGAACAGCTTCGCGCCCAGAAACATACTGATCAGCGTTACCAAAGGGTACAGGCCTATCTGCTGGCCGACAACGCGCGGCTCCAGCGTTTGGCGCACAACACCGATAATGGCATACAGAATCAAAAGCCCGGCGCCGAGCGGCCCGTTGCCTGTGATAAGCGCCCCCAGTGCCCACGGCACCAGTACGGTGCCGGTGCCGAGCACCGGCAGAATATCCACGAGGGCAATCACTGCCGAAAGCAGAAAGGCATACTGCACCTTCAGCAGGGTAAGGCCTATCAGAAGCTCGGCAAACGTCAGCATGAGCAAAAGAGCATACGCTTTCCCGAATTTGAGCAGAATATCCACGCCGCTTCTCTTTACGGCAAACAGGGTGCTGCGCGCCTTTTGCGGCAGCAGCCGTGCAAAAAAGGAAGTGATGGTGTAGTAATCCATGGTGCAGAAAAAAGAAGAGATGACGGTAAGAAGAAAATTCATTACAAAGGCCGGCAGGCTGCCTGCCAGCCCTGTAATAATGCTAAGCGCGCCTTTCGAAAGATCCATTACAAGGCCGGAAAGAGTCTGGTCTATGCTCTGCCCGGCGCTGGAAATGAAATCCAGAAGCATGGGGTCCAGCGCAGATACAAAGTGTTCGACGGCCAGCTGCACTTCATCCAGCGCAGGGGCCATATAGCTGTCATAGATGCCGGGAAGAAGCGCGATTGTATCCTGCAGAAATATTACAAGGCGCGTGCCCAGCACAATCAGCAGCGTAGCGGTCAGAACGTAAAATACGGTAAGGCAGCATGCGGCCACGAGCCTGCGGGCGCGCTGGGTGGTTTTCGTGAGGTGGTTGATCAGCGGCTTCAAAAGAAAGGCGATGCAAAAACCAATTACAAATGGGGCCAGGGCAGGAAGAAGGTATTTGGCACAGACATATATCAGCCCGGCAATGATGCACCAGTATAGTACATGCAGAATAAACGCGCGCATTTTTTCTGTCTGCACTCCTGTTGCCCTCCTTTCTTTGAAATATGGCAGCTGCCGGTTTTAGTATGGCCCTTATGGAAAAGCCCAAACGGTGAAGTGCGAAAAGAAGAGGAAAGCCGAGGTGGCAAAGCGGGCCTGTTCTTGGCACATCTGCTGGGACAAGGAAAGATGAAAAACAGATTTCTGCTTGCACCGGACGGCACATCGGTTTACAATAGATACCGGTGGCTGTGTTTGAATGACGGAAGCATTCTTTACACATGGCTTCGGCGCTGATAAGGAGAATTGCGCGCCTTTATGGCCGGCAATGCACAAGGGGGCTTTATGCGTACGCTGGTAGAACTTTATGATAAAGAGCCGCTGGAAAATGTGCTGGCAGGCTGCATTTTTTGCCCAAAACGCGTGGTGTACCTGTGTGACGAGAGAGATTCCTCCCTAAGAAAAGAGCGTGCAGTGGGCCGCCTGTTCCAAAGCCGCGGCCTGCGTGTGGAAACGCGGTTTTATTATATGGATACAGCAAACCCCGCGGCCATTGAACGCGTGCTGCTGGCGGTCGCGCAGGATTACACGGGCTGCGTGTTTGATTTTACCGGCGGGCGGGACCTTGTCCTGCTGATTGCCGGTCTTGTGTGCAGGGAAAAGCATTTGCCTGGCTTTTATATCGATGCCCGGCGCGGCCGCTTCATCAACCTTGGCGGCTGCGATGCCCTGGCGCAGCAATTCCACATGCCGCAGTTCCGTGCGGAGGATGTGCTGGCGCTTTCGGGGGCGAGGCTTGCCGGGTGCGGGCACTATGGACTGGAGAGGATGGACCACGGGTTTGAACAGCAGGCAAAAGATATATTTTCCATGGTGATGGAGTCTCCGACCCGGTGGGGTAGGCTGGTGCGCTGGCTGCAGGCGGCAGACGCAGAGAAGGATACCCTTCGCGTGCATGCACCCGCGCAGATAAAGGTGAACGGCCAGTTCACAGCGCGCTGTGAAACGGGACTGCTTGAGCGCTTGGAGAAAGCCGGTGCATTGAAAGAGCTTGCCCTGGATAGGACAGTTTCTTTCCGTTATGCGGATAGGCGCATGATGCGAAGTTTGCAGAACGACGGCATCTGGCTGGAGCTTGCGTGCTTTTTTGCAGCGCGCGAGGCAGGGGCTTTCTGCGATGTGCGAACCAGCGCGGTGATAGAGTGGGACGCCAGCGGAGACGAGGTGGCCCGCCCTACGCGCAATGAAATAGACGTGATGTGCGTTGCGGGTACGGTGCCGGTATTCATCTCGTGCAAAATGGCCTCGCCTTCGCCGCTGGCGCTCTCTGAGATAGAGGTGCTTTGCCGCCGCTTCGGCGGCGAGGCGGCCCGCGCAGTGGTGGTCACTGCGGCAGACCCGCGCCGCGACAGCCCGGCCGTATATCAGCGTGCGAAAGACCTTGGCATCACGCTGGTTGGCGGGGATGTGCTGCGCGCAGGCAGGCTGGCGCAGTGCCTTGGCCGTGCTGCCAAATGAACTGAAAAGAGGGAACAAAAATATGACGCCGGACAGGTTCGAAGAAAATTTTATCATCCATGACCATGAAGCAGACTGCATGCGCCGTTTTACGCCTGGCTCTGTGCTGCGCCGGGCTCAGCAAATATCCACAGATCACTGTAATGTACTGGGCCTTACAGCACAGGTATATGAACAGACGCATACGGCGTTTCTGCTGGCAAAGCTTTCCGTTCAATGGCATCAGCAGATGCACACCGGTGACGAGGTGCATGCCGTGACATGCCCTAGCGCGCCCCAGCGCGCCACCTATTACCGCCTGACGCGATTTTATGACGCCCGCACGGGTAAGCTGGCGTGCGAAGTGGACACGCGCTGGGTGCTGGTGGATACAGGGACAAAGCACATCCTGCGCAAGGCGCCAGAGGCTTTGCCCATCCCCTTCACGCTGCCCCCGCAGCAGGCGGCAAAGCTGGAACTGGCGAAGGCGGAGACTGTGCCGGCAGGGCGGGTGACGGCCGGGTTCTCGCGCTGTGACATAAATGAGCATTTGAACAATACACAGTATGCCGATATCCTGTGCGACCATGTGCCGCTTTCCCAGATGAAAAGCAGAGACATATGCCGCCTGGTGCTGGCTTACCACAGGGAAGTGCCCATGGGAAGCAGCTTTATGCTGTGCCGCGGCCAGGTGGAAAATGGCTATTATTTTGTGGGAGAAAGCGAAGGGGAAAAGCATTTTGAGGCAAACCTGTTTTTTCAATAATAATTAGAAACTCATAATTTTACAGGTGTTTATCATACCTCATAGGGTTTTAATAAAATCCTCTGAAAGCCTTGAAAATAAAGGATTTATCGCAATCAATACACCTTATTTCTTTATATGGTTTTACACAATGTTACCCTTGTTCTGCACAATCATAAGGGCAAAATCAAGGGAAGAAAAATCTCATAATAAGATATAACAAAGTGTGGCAATCGGGAAACTGTGATGTATGTGCGAATATATTATAACGGAGGATTTTTTAATGGACAAGTACATTTATGATGAAAGTAACGGTTTGTGGTATGAACTACAAGGAGATTATTATATCCCTTGCCTTACATTACCAACCGAAAAAGGAACAACGCCCATAGGGGATATGGGGACAGCGGCATTTGGGATATATCCGAGAGCATAAAAAGGTGTTTTACACTAATCTATTGATAAACGGCGAACTGCAATCTTATCTTGCTGATGTTGAAACGCAGGCACAAAAAATATTTGACCGTCTTATGACGCAACGGATAGAGCGTGAGGGCATTACTGAAAAACTAAAAGCTGACAACCAAATGGAATGGGTCGGCAAAATGAATGCTCTACGGTCAGCAGTTACAGAAACCGTTAATTCCGAAGTAATCTTTATATAACTACAATGCAAAAAATCGAGGGGGGAAGGTGTTTGTGCCTTCCCCCTAAGATATATGCTATAAAACAGCTTGAAATAGGAATTTTTCAACCCTAAAGTCTACTTTTATAGTCCCATGATTTCTTTTTTCTTCTTATCAAATTCATCTTGGGAAAGAACACCCATATCAACTAATTCTTTCAACTTTTTAAGAGTTTCAATTTGTTCGTCAAAAGACATTGTTGGCTGATTGGATTTTATCTCTCCTGTTTGAGTGACATTCTGCGCCATATTCATACCAAAAAAGCATACCACCCATATCTCCAAAGCCATTATTTTGAACACCGGTTGCAATTTTTTGTTGAGCAGAGATGTTAGAGGCTTTTTGTGAAATATCTTCATAAGCTTTAAGATCCATCTTGTTTGCATTATATTTATTAACAAGTTCTCTTGATTCAGGAGAAAACTCGATATTTTCAATGGATACCTGCACAATTTCAAAACCAAAACGCTCGTTCCAAGTACCGGCATTAAATCTGTCTTGAGCTATTTGTTGCGAAATTTCATTTGCATGTGCAGGTATTTGTGAAATGCGATAACTGCCTGAAAGGGAATTTAATGCAACAATAAATGACTGTATAAAATCCGACGATACTTGCGCCCTGACATTCTTATCATCAAAGGAGTAGTAGTTTACATTCGCAGGAACAAAATTTCTTATAAATTTCTCTGCGTCCGTTACTTTTAATGTAAATGAACCATAGGCATATATTTCTAAATCACAGCCATAAAAAATATCATTATATACTTGAGGACCTTTTGTGCCAAACTTAATGTCACGAATTTCTCGTAAATTAACAAACGCAATTTCCTTTTGACTTGATGATATTCCTCCATAACCAATACGATCTGCCGCTTGCTTGAAAATAGACTTTTTAATGCCGTCTTTATTAAAAACACTATCTTCTCCATCTTGATATTCATATCCGCCCGATGCAGTTATGATATTCTCAATACCCGATTGGCTAAAAATAAAAGCAGCCGTATTTTCGGGAACAAAGATTTTTGAACCATTTGAAATAACCCCATCAGAACCATTAGTGTTGCTGCCACGACCATTATTGGTTGATTTGAGAACTCCCGGTACTACAACCGTATGTTCATCAAAACTTCCGGCAGTTATTAACTCTTTCCACTGATCTGCAAAAGTGCCTCCAACAGCACTTGTAAATGCTTTAAGTATTCCCATAACTCTGTATCTCCTTTATAAAGTTTGTTCTGTATCACAGTATTTACAACGAACAGTTTGTCCGTGTTCTCCTGACAATGGAGCCATACAACCAATACATTTCGAGGTTATATTTTCAGCTTTTTTCGATTTTACATTGATACCAATAGTACCTAAAACACTTTTGACTCCACCCATAAGCGTGGTGTCAGTGATATTTTCTGCTGACTTTCCCGTTAATAATAAGCTGATTTGCTCCACCCATTTATCCGCTTCTTGCTTTTTCTTAATAAGTTCATAAAATTCACCAGAAAACTTAAATTGTTCTGTTCCGTTTTTCAAGAGCACCTGCAAAGTCCAATCCCCTCCATCTTTAATGACGGATGTTTGAGCTTGTCCGTTGACTACTTTGATTTGATTTACAGGAAATTTTAGAACATTATATGTGGTCTTAAACATACCGTTGTTTGCTTCAACGCAAATAAGATTTTGATTGGTTAAAACGATTTCAGAGCGTTTTCTGTTATGATAAACTCCATCATACTGAATGATAATTCCTTCATTTGCCGCTAAACTATAGTTTGCCATTGCAATTCTCCTCTACAAATAAAAAGTGCGACTACCGAAGCAGCCGCACAAAAAACGCAAACCCCGATAGTCGCCAAACTAACCGAGATAGCAAGAGCCTTGCTTATACACAGGGGAATTTGCATTTTTATCAAATTCATCGTGTATAAGCATAAAAGGATATACTACCCCCTATAGGCTCATTTTAAATCTATTCAGTTAGTTTGGCATAAATATTATATCACTTACAGCAAAAAAAGAAAAGAGTTTTTTCAAAAAGTTCTTGACATCTTGTTCGATTTGTGATATGTAAGTTTGAATTTTGCTTTCCGTAAGCAGCTTTAACGGCAGAAAATGCCTGCAAGGGCCATTCTTGGGCGTTTGAGCAAAAGAAGGGACAAGATATCGTGGCTTTTTCACAAATTCTTTACAAATTAATGACAAAACGCCCTTGACATTCAATGACAAAAGAGTTACAATTTAGCTGCAAGGAAGTTACAAGGCTTCTGCAAGTGCACTTTTTCATCGGGTGCGGGCCCTCTCCTCCGCCACAGTCTTCTCCTACCTGTGGTTTCCGGGTGCCGCACAATCTTTTCAAACTCCATTTCACAAGGCAAAAAGCCCCCGTGCAAGGCACACGGGGGCTTTTTGTATGTTTTGCCCACAAAAGCGTTAGCGCCTGCGGCTTTTTTCGGCGCGGGGTGAAATAAAACAAGGCTTTCGAAAACAGGCGAATTGTGGTACGATAAAGAAAAATCGAAAAGAGGGGCGGGAAAACCGCCCGCCCTGCAGGAACACAGAAAAGGAGAACGAGACGATGGCAACTTATTTCAGCGAACCCTCCCGCACGTTCGGAGAGTACCTGCTTGTGCCGGGGTATTCTTCCGCCGCGTGCATCCCGGCGGCCGTAAGCCTGAAGACCCCGCTTGTAAAATATAAAAAGGGGCAGGAAGAATGTCCACTCTCTATGAATATCCCGATGGTGTCGGCTATCATGCAGTCTGTTTCGAACGATACCATGGCGATTGCACTGGCGAAAGAGGGTGGCGTTTCCTTTGTATACGGCTCACAGAGCGTAGAGGACGAGGCAGCTATGATCGCGCGGGTGAAAAGCTATAAAAAGGGGTTCATTACCAGCGATTCCAATGTTCGTCCGGACGCCACGCTGGCAGATATTCTGGAGCTGAAACAGCGCACCGGCCATTCTACCGTAGCCGTCACGGATGACGGCACGGCACATGGCAAGCTGCTTGGCATCATTGGCAGCAGAGACTACCGCGTTTCACGCATGAGCCCGGACGTGCCGGTCACAGAGTTTATGACGCCGTTTGAGCATATTGTCACTGCCCCGGCGGATACGACGCTGAAAAAGGCGAACGATATCATTTGGGATAATAAGCTGAATGCGCTGCCCCTTATCGACGAGAACCAGCATCTGCAGTATATCGTGTTCCGTAAGGACTATGATTCCCACAAAGAGAATGTGAACGAGCTGCTGGATAAGAACAAGAGCTATGTGGTGGGCGCGGGCATCAATACGCGCGACTACGAGACGCGCGTGCCCGCCCTGGTGGAAGCCGGTGCGGACGTGCTGTGCATTGATTCGTCCGAGGGCTTCAGCGAGTGGCAGGCGCGCACGCTGAAATGGATACGCGAGCGCTATGGCAACACGGTAAAGGTGGGCGCGGGCAATGTGGTGGACCGCGACGGCTTCCGTTTTCTGGCCGAGGCCGGGGCCGATTTTGTGAAGATAGGCATCGGCGGCGGCTCTATCTGCATCACACGCGAGACAAAGGGCATCGGCCGCGGGCAGGCCACAGCTACCATTGAGGTGGCGGCCGCGCGCGATGAATATTTCAAAGAGACAGGCATTTATGTGCCCATCTGCTCGGACGGCGGCATTGTGCACGACTATCACATCACCCTGGCGCTTGCCATGGGGGCGGATTTTGTGATGCTGGGGCGCTATTTCTCACGCTTTGACGAAAGCCCCACCAACAAGCTGAAAATAAACGGCCAGTTCGTGAAAGAATATTGGGGCGAGGGCTCGAACCGTGCGCGCAACTGGCAGCGGTACGACCTTGGCGGCGCGCATAAGCTGAGCTTTGAAGAAGGCGTGGACAGCTATGTGCCTTATGCCGGTGCATTGAAGGACGGCGTCAGCGTCACCCTTGCCAAGGTGCGCAGCACCATGTGCAACTGCGGCGCACTGTCCATTCCTGAGCTGCAGGAAAAAGCGCGCCTGACGGTGGTTTCTTCCACCAGCATTGTAGAAGGCGGTGCGCATGATGTGATGCTGAAGAACAAGGCTTCTTCTGTGTCGGAATAAAGGGAGGTTGTTGGATATGGAACTTGCATTGCAGCAGGAGAAGGCAAAACACCTTCGCGCGGACATCCTGAAGATGCTGTGCTGCGCAAAATCCGGCCATCCGGGTGGTTCACTTTCATGCCTGGAGATTTTGATGGCGCTGTATTATAATGTCATGAAGGTAGATCCCGCGGCCCCGCACTGGGAAGAAAGAGACCGCTTTGTGCTCTCGAAAGGGCATGCGTGCCCGGCGCTGTATGCCGTGCTGGCAGATAAGGGCTTCTTCCCGCGGGAAGAGCTGTGGACGCTGCGCAAAACGGCGAGCCATCTGCAGGGGCACCCCGACATGCGCAAAACGGCGGGCGTAGATGTGAACACCGGCTCTCTTGGGCAGGGCGTTTCCATTGCGGGCGGCCTTGCCATGGCTGCAAAATATAAAGGGGAAAACCACCGCGTGTTCGCCCTTGTGGGTGACGGAGAAATGCAGGAGGGCCTTGTGTGGGAGGCTGCGATGAGCGCCGCCCATTATAAGCTGGATAACCTCACCGTTATTCTGGACCACAACGGCCTTCAGATAGACGGCAGAAACGATGAAGTGATGAGCATCGGAGACCCTGTGAAAAAATATGAGGCTTTTGGCTTCGCCTGTGTGAAGGTGGAGAACGGCCACGACATCGGGGCCATTGTGAAGGCGCTGAATACGCCGCATGAGGGCAGGCCCCTGTTTGTGTGCTGCGAGACACACAAGGGGCATGGCGTGTCCTTTATGGAAGACCAGGTGGGCTGGCATGGCAAAGCGCCCAGCCGGGAAGAATATGAAAAGGCGCTTGTAGAACTGGGGGTGCAGGACGATGGCTGAAGGAAAATCTTTGAGAATCGCCTATGGCGAAGAGCTGTGCGAACTTGGCAGAACAAATGAAAAAGTAGTAGTGCTGGACGCAGACCTGGCGGGCGCCACGATGACAAAGTTATTTAAGGCGCAGTATCCGCAGCGCTTTTTTGACTTCGGTATCGCTGAGGCCAATATGGTGTGTGCGGCTGCGGGTATGGCACATGAAGGGCTGGTGCCGTTCGTTTCCACCTTTGCACTGTTCGGCGCTGGGCGCGCCTACGAGCAGATTCGGAATAGCGTGGCGTATGTGAATGCCAACGTGAAGTTCTGCCTGACGCATTCCGGCCTTTCGGTGGGCGAAGACGGCGGCAGCCACCAGAGCATTGAGGACATTGCCCTGATGCGTGTGCTGCCCAATATGACGGTGCTGGTGCCCTGCGATGCGTTGGAGACTCAGAAGGCCGTGCGTGCCGCGGCAGAGATAGAGGGTCCGGTGTATGTGCGTGTGGCGCGCCCTGTGTGCCCTATCCTCACTGGTGAAGATACGCCGTTCGTGCCTGGCAAAGCAAATGTGCTGCGCGAGGGAAAGGACGTTGCCATTGTGGCCACGGGCCTGATGGTGCAGCGCGCGCTTGCGGCGGCCGATATGCTGGCACAGGAGGGGATAAGCGCTGCTGTGCTGAACGTGCACACCATCAAGCCGTATGATGCGCAGACGGTTCTGGAGTGGGCTGAAAAATGCGGCGCCGTTGTTACGGCAGAGGAGCATTCGCTGATTGGCGGCCTGGCGTCCGCCACGGCAGAGGCTCTGATGGGCAGGACCAATGCAAAATTTGCCGCGGTGGGTATTGAAGATAAGTTTGGAAAGTCCGGGAACCCGGACGAACTGTTCGAGGAATATGGCCTGACAGCGGAGCATATCGCCCAAAGGGCGAAAAGCCTTCTGGTTTGAGATTTTTCCATTTTGAAAATAAAGCCAGGGCCGGCTTATGCCGGCCCTGGCTTTTGCATCGGGTGAATTATACTATCAAGAGCAACACATAAGGGAAACGAAAAGAAGTTCATATGGCCTCCCCCCCCCCGGTGGCAGAATGGAGTAAGCACACAGCCAAGCTGCCAGGAGGGAGAGTGTATGAACTGCCATCATCTTAGCAT
>PPYE01682133.1_pt1 | contig 10848 bp, 9 predicted proteins | sample 1559881 | NCBI WGS metagenome assembly PPYE01 (sample SAMN08240022, study PRJNA423297) | Human gut metagenome, whole genome shotgun sequencing project.
CCTGGAGCCGATGGAAAAGGTCTATGTGCTTCGTGTGCGCATACAGATGTATAAAGATTCATTCAGAATTAAAAATACAACAATGCGGGAGGGATTGTCACGCGCAACGGAACTTGCGATCGACGCGCTCGGATACAAATCTGTCGTCATGAACAAGGAGCAGGAGACGATTTTTAATCTGGCATTACGGCGCTGAATGTCATAATGTCTGCCATTACTATAACAAAACATTCTATCTGCTATAACTTTTTATTCATTGACAAATAGAACAAGAAATGTATAGTATAAGAAGACGGTATAATTGTATACAATTATGCAAGCGGTTATTTATGCAATGATCAAGAAAGATTATACGACGGAGAGAAGCCGTGAAGGAACCGCCGCATTGGATGATGGCAAAAGGAGTGCAGCTATGAGAGAAGTCGTAATGAATAAGAAAACGAACCTGCTACAGTTGGAAGAGCATTTTTATCAGCTCGTGGATGTGGAAGAGCCGAACGTATTCCACAATCTGTTCCCGTACAGTGAGATACCGAAGATCGCATTCAATGATCGTATTGTCCCGCACAACATGCCGGAGAATATCTGGATTACCGACACGACGTTTCGGGACGGTCAGCAGTCGAGAGCTCCTTATACAACGGAGCAGATTGTAACGATCTATGACTATCTGCATAAGCTGGGCGGTCCGAAAGGACTGGTCCGTCAGAGTGAATTTTTCCTGTATAGCAAGAAGGACAGGGATGCGGTCTACAAGTGCCTGGAAAGAGGGTACAAGTTCCCGGAGGTTACGAGCTGGATCCGTGCAAGCAAACAGGATTTCCAGCTGGTGAAGGACATCGGACTCAGAGAGACCGGTATTCTGGTAAGCTGCTCGGATTATCATATTTTTTATAAGATGAAGATGACCAGACGGGAGGTCATGAATCTGTATTTGAGCGTGATCCGCGAGTGCCTCGAGACAGGAATCAGCCCGCGCTGCCACCTGGAGGACATTACGAGGTCGGATATTTACGGGTTTGTCATTCCGTTCTGTGTGGAGCTGATGAAGCTGATGGATGAGTACAAGATCCCGATCAAGATCCGCGCGTGCGATACTATGGGATACGGCGTGAATTTCCCGGGTGCCGTGATTCCGCGGAGCGTGCCAGGTATTATTTACGGACTGACCACCCATGCCGGCGTTCCGTCGGAGCTGATCGAGTGGCACGGTCACAACGATTTTTACAAGGCGGTCAATAACTCCACAACCGCATGGCTTTACGGCGCAAGCGGCGTCAACTGCTCCCTGTTCGGTATCGGAGAGCGCACCGGAAATACACCGCTTGAGGCGATGGTCTTTGAGTATGCGCAGTTAAAGGGAACACTTGACGGCATGGATACAACGGTCATTACAGAACTGGCAGAATACTTTGAAAAAGAACTCGGCTATGTACAGCCGAGCCGTACACCGTTTGTCGGAAGCAACTTCAATGTGACGAGAGCGGGAATTCACGCGGACGGACTGCTCAAGAACGAGGAGATTTACAACATTTTTGATACGGGGAAATTCTTAAACAGACCGCCTCTTGTATCGGTGTCCAACACATCGGGTCTTGCCGGAATTGCACACTGGATCAATTCGTACTATCATCTGCCGAAGGAGAAATGGGTCGATAAGAATTCGGATCTGGTTAAGAAAATAAAAGTCTGGGTGGATGCACAGTATGAGGACGGACGTGTGACGGTACTTACGGATTCCGAACTTGTGGAAGAGATCGGAAAGTGCTGCAAAGAGCTGAACATCACGATATAGCATGAGGTAAATAGATGAGTGAGGATAATTATTCGCTGAGTTCGCGCGTGTTTCACACAATACGTGAAAATATACTGTCCGGGAAATATGCGACGGACGAGGAATTAAAAGAAAAATCCATCGGAGAGGAACTGGGGGTCAGCCGGACTCCGGTCAGGGAGGCACTGCGCCAGCTGGAACTGGAGGGTCTTGTGACCATCATTCCGAACAAGGGAGCATATGTCGTCGGAATCTCCCAGAAGGATATCCGCGATATTTATGAGATCCGCTCCAGACTGGAGGGACTCTGCGCGAGGTGGGCGTGCGATAACATCACAAAGGATCAGCTGGATGAGCTGGAGGAGAACATCTATCTGTCGGATTTTCATTCTTCCAAGGGAAATTCCGAGCAGGTGGTGGAGCTCGACAACAAGTTCCATGAAATTTTATACGATGCGTCAGGCAGCAAGGAACTGCGCCACATCCTGCGGGATTTTCACCATTACGTGCAGCGCGTGCGCAAGGTGACGCTCGCCGTGCAGGAGAGAGCGGTCAATTCAAACGAGGAGCACCGCAAGATTGTGGAGGCGCTAAAGCAGCATGACGGGGCCAGGGCGGAAGAACTGGCGGACGCACATATGCGCAACACCATTAACAATATGGATCATTACGGCTGGGACAATCTGCTCAAGCAGTAAGAGCGGAAGATGCCATGTCAGATAGAACAGAATCACAGCACAGAAAGGAAGTAACCATGGAAAAAATCAAAATGACAACGCCACTTGTAGAGATGGACGGAGATGAGATGACACGGATTCTCTGGAAAATGATCAAAGACGAACTGTTGTATCCGTTTATCGATCTTAAGACGGAGTATTATGATCTCGGACTGGAACACCGCAACGAGACGGACGATCAGGTTACCGTAGATTCTGCAAATGCAACGAAAAAGTACGGGGTTGCTGTAAAATGTGCGACGATTACGCCGAATGCCGCCCGTATGACGGAGTATCATCTCAAGGAGATGTGGAAGAGCCCGAACGGAACGATCCGCGCCATGCTGGACGGAACGGTGTTCCGTGCACCGATTATCGTCAAGGGGATCGAGCCGTGCGTGAAGAACTGGAAAAAGCCGATCACGATCGCGAGACATGCATACGGCGACGTCTATAAGGCGAGCGAGATGAAGATTCCGGGACCGGGCAAATGCGAACTGGTCTACACGGCGGAGGACGGAACTGAGACAAGAGAGCTGATCCACAATTTTACCGGTGCGGGCGTGGTGCAGGGACAGCACAATCTCTGCAATTCCATCGAGAGCTTTGCGAGAAGCTGCTTTAACTATGCACTTGACACAAAGCAGGATCTGTGGTTTGCCACCAAGGATACCATCTCCAAAAAATACGACCACACCTTCAAGGATATTTTCCAGGAGATTTTTGACAGCGAGTATGCGCAGAAGTTCAAAGATGCCGGCATCACATATTTCTACACACTGATCGATGACGCGGTGGCGCGTGTGATGAAGTCGGAGGGCGGCTATATCTGGGCGTGCAAGAACTATGACGGCGATGTGATGAGCGATATGGTATCCAGCGCGTTCGGTTCGCTGGCAATGATGACCTCCGTGCTTGTCACACCGGACGGAAAGTACGAGTACGAGGCGGCGCACGGAACCGTACAGCGCCATTACTATAAGCATCTGAAGGGGGAGGAGACCTCCACGAATTCCGTTGCAACCATTTTTGCATGGACGGGCGCACTCAGAAAGCGCGGAGAGCTGGACGGCAGTCACGAGCTGGAAGAGTTTGCCGACAAGCTGGAAAAAGCTTGTGTTAAGACCATCGAGGATGGTAAAATGACAAAAGACCTTGCGCTGATTACGACCATCCCTAATCCGGTTGTATTAAACAGTGAAGATTTTATCAAGGCAATTCGGAACACGTTAGAAGGAATGTTATCATTATGATTTTATCCTGTCAGAATATTTCCAAGTCATTCGGGACAGACGAAATTTTAAAAAATGTAAGCTTTCATATTGAAGCAAACGAAAAAGCAGCGATTGTCGGCATCAATGGTGCCGGCAAGTCTACGCTGCTTAAAATTATTATGCAGAAAGAGACGCCGGATACCGGTGAGGTGATTCTTGCGAAAGATGCCACCATCGGCTATCTGGCGCAGTATCAGGATGTGTCCGGGCACCGGACCATCTACGAGGAAGTCCTTGACGCAAAGAAGAACATCATCGAGATGGAGGAGCGTCTCCGCGGGATGGAGGCGCAGATGAATGCGCTCACAGGGCAGGAGCTTGAAGCGCTTCTGGACGGGTATCACCGGTTGAGCCACGAGTTTGAACTGCTGGGCGGCTATACCTACCGCAGTGAAGTGACGGGAATCTTAAAGGGACTCGGCTTTGTGGAGAGTGAATTTGACCGGCAGATGAGCGAACTTTCCGGCGGACAGAAGACTCGCGTGTCACTGGGCAAGCTCCTTGTGACAAAGCCGGATGTCCTGCTTTTAGACGAGCCGACCAACCATCTGGATATGGAATCGATCCGGTGGCTGGAGGGATTTCTGATGAACTATAAGGGAGCGGTCGTGATCGTGTCGCATGACCGCTATTTTCTGGATCGCGTCGTCACCAAGGTGGTGGAGATTTTTCAGCACCAGGGGTATGTCTACCAGGGGAATTACACGGAATTTGCGAAGAAAAAGGCGAAGATCCGGGAAGATCTGTTAAAGCAGTATTACAACCAGCAGCGGGAGATTAAGCATCAGGAAGAGGTCATCACAAAGCTCAAGTCTTTTAACCGTGAGAAATCGATTAAGCGGGCGGAGAGCCGTGAAAAGATGCTGGATAAGATCGAGCGCCTTGAGAAGCCGACGGATGAGAACACGGACATTCATATTGTGCTCGAGCCGGATGTGACAAGCGGTAACGATGTTCTTACGGTGGAGCATTTAAGGAAAGCGTTCGGCACACACACGCTGTTTACCGATCTCTCCTTTGAGATTAAGCGCGGGGAGCGCGTGGCATTGACCGGCAATAACGGAACAGGCAAGACGACGATTCTTAAGATCATCAATGAACTGATCCCGGCGGACGGCGGAACCATTGTGCTCGGGTCGAATGTGCACATCGGGTACTACGATCAGGAACATCAGCTGCTCCACATGGAGAAAACGATTTTTGAGGAGATCGCGGATGACTACCCGCAGCTAAACCACACGAAGATCCGCAATGTCCTGGCAGCGTTTTTATTTACGAACGATGATGTATTCAAGCGGATTGCAGACTTAAGCGGCGGGGAGCGCGGGCGTGTCTCCCTTGCCAAGCTGATGCTTTCCGATGCGAATTTTCTGATTCTGGATGAGCCGACCAACCATCTGGACATCACATCCAAAGAGATTTTGGAGTCGGCGCTAAACCAGTACACCGGAACCGTCTTTTTCGTGTCGCACGACCGTTATTTTATCAATCAGACCGCAACCCGGATTCTGGACTTGACGGGCGGGACGATTGTCAACTATATCGGGAATTACGATTACTATCTGGAAAAACATGACGAGCTGACCCGGATCTATGTGGAGGCGGAGCCGCAGGCGCAGGCGGCGCAGATGACGGAACAGACCGTGGCGCAGGACGGAAGTGGAACGGACAAGAAAGCGGACTGGCAGGCGCAGAAAGCCGAGCAGGCGCGCATCCGCAAGCTTGAGAATACGCTAAAGAAGGCGGAAGAGCGCATTGCCGAGCTGGAGGATCTGATCGCCGGCATTGATGAGGAGTGCGCAGATCCTGCCAATGCAACCAATTCCGCGAAGCTCGGCGAGCTGACCGGCAGACAGAATGAATACCGGAGCGAGCTGGAAAAATGCTACGAGGAATGGGAGCAGGTATCGATGGAGCTTGAGTCGTGAGGGATGCCGTCTGGTTGTTAAATTTTTGACACATTGACAGATATCTGGTTTATCACTATAATAAAAGAGATGTTTTGATAGAAAGGTGGGCATCACCATGCAGGAAAAAGAAATATCACAGGCTGTCATTCGTCGAATGCCGCGGTATTACAGATATCTGGGAGAATTGCTGGACGCCGGGGTAGAACGTATTTCTTCAAATGATCTGAGCCTCAGGATGAATGTCACCGCATCCCAGATTCGTCAGGATCTCAATAATTTTGGGGGATTTGGCCAGCAGGGATATGGATATAACGTAAAGTACCTATATGAGGAAATCGGCAAGATTCTAGGACTGAACCAGCAGCACAATATTATCGTGATCGGTGCCGGAAATCTCGGGCAGGCACTCGCCAATTACGTGAAGTTTGAAAAGCTTGGATTTATGATCATCGGACTGTTCGATGTCAATCCGGCGTTGGACGGTGTGACTGTGCGCGGGATCAAGATCCGTATGCTGGATGAGCTGGAAGATTTCTGTAGAGAGAACAAAGTAGACATTGCAGCGCTTACCATGCCGAAGGAAAAAGCGGACGCCATTGCCAACCGTCTGGTCGGTCTTGGCATTCATGCGATCTGGAATTTTGCACATGTGGATCTGGAATTGATCAATAAGGACGTTGTTGTGGAAAATGTCCATCTCTCGGACAGCCTGATGCAGTTATCCTACAATATTGTGAAGAATCAGCGCGCCAAAGAGAACAGCCGTCAGACAGATTAAAAGAGGTCCTGCATAGCAGGATCTCTTTTTTACTCTATAGGGAACTTTGTTCCAGTGTTTTACTGAAATAAAATGCCGGGTGTGATGCCGGCAGGCGGGAGGGAAAAGATGCGATATATCGTAAACAGCCGGGAGATGAATCTTTATGACAGCCGGACAATCGAGGAATTTCATATGCCGCAGGCAGTGTTGATGGAGCGGGCGGCGTTTTCCTTTGTGGAGACACTGCGCCGGGAAAAACGGAATACGTCAAGAACACTCGTCGTCTGCGGCAGCGGCAACAACGGCGGAGACGGCTATGCGATCGCCAGAATGCTCATGCAGGCGGGAAACACCGTCGATGTATTGGAAGCGCCGCACACAGGAAAAGCGTCCGTCGGCAATCAGCTCCAGAAGAAGATCTTTCTTGCGTACGGCGGTAAGATCCTCACGGAATTTCCGGAGGGGAAGTCCTACACGCTCGTGATCGACGCGGTATTCGGCGTGGGATTATCGCGCAGTGTGGAGGGAGAATACGCATCGTTAATCGACCGGATGAATGCCATGGAAGGGGCGAAGGCGGCGGTTGACATTGCTTCCGGCATTTCGGCGGACAATGGAAATGTGCTGGGAACCGCTTTCCGGGCAGATCTGACGGTCACATTCGCGTTTGAAAAGGTGGGATGCCTGCTGTGGCCGGGCAATCAGTACGCCGGGAAAGTTGTTGTGGCAGATATCGGGATTACGCCGGATGCATTCGGGGAGCGCAAACCGGCGGTGGCGGTGTTAGAAGACGTGGATCTCTCCATTCTTGCCGCAAGGGAGAGCCACTCCAACAAAGGAACGTTCGGCAGACTTCTCGTGATTGCCGGAAGCCAGGGAATGTCCGGAGCGGCATATCTCTGCGCGAAGGCCGCATATGCAAGCGGCTGCGGGCTGGTGCGCATTTTTACACCGGAGGAAAATCGCGCCATTTTACAGACGCAGCTTCCGGAGGCGGTAATTACGGCGTATTCCTCCAAAAAGGCGGAGACACCGCTTCTTTCGGAGGCCATGAGCTGGGCGGACACGATCGTGTGCGGACCGGGGATTGGCACGACGGATGCGGCTGCGTGGATGGTCCGGACAGTGATCAAGAATGCGGCGGTTCCGGTGCTTTTGGATGCGGACGCGCTGAATGTGATTGCAAAAGATACAAACCTGCTGCTTCTGCCGCACACGGAACTCGTGGTGACGCCGCACCTTGGAGAGATGAGCCGGCTGACTGGGGATTCTGTGGCGTATCTGCAGAATCATCTGATTGAGGCGGCGGATGAATTCGCAAGACAGTACAATGTAATCTGCATCTTGAAGGACGAACACACGGCTACCGCGATTCCGTACAGCCAGACATGGCTGAATGTATCCGGCAATGCCGGGCTTGCAACTGCGGGAAGCGGGGATGTCTTAAGCGGCATTATCGGCGGAATGATGGCGCAGGGAATCCGTGTGGAGCAGGCGGCGCCGCTCGGTGTCTACCTGCACGGAAAGGCGGGCGAAGCGGCAGGCGCGCGGCGCTCCATGCGCGGCATGACGGCGTCGGATATTCACGACGGAATGTGCGAGATCCTGGCCGGACTGGAACAGACGCAGTCACAGCCGGGAAAAGATGGCATATCATAGTGTTGGGAAAATAAAAACAAAATGGAATACACCCGTGAAAAATGGCAATACTATCCGTAAAAGATCCAGAGAGAAATGGAGTGGAAAGTATGGTAATTCGACGTGGGGATATCTTTTATGCAGACTTGCGGCCGGTGGTCGGCTCGGAACAGGGCGGCGTGCGGCCGGTGCTCATCATACAGAACGATGTTGGAAACAGACACAGTCCGACGGTCATCTGCGCGGCAATTACATCGCAGATGAATAAAGCAAAACTTCCGACACATGTGGAACTTGACAGCCAGAAATATGCACTGGTAAAGGACTCCGTGGTGTTGTTGGAACAGCTGCGGACGATCGATAAGACGAGACTGAAAGATAAAGTGTGCCATCTGGATCATCAGATCCTTGTGAAAATAGACAAGGCGCTGGAGATCAGTCTGGAACTCTATACATAACTTGACTATTATGCGCGAAAATGTTATGATTTCTGATGTTTTAGTGTGTAATACCGGAGATACGAAAGAAAGGAAACTATATGGATGATGGTTGCAGCCCCACTGTGGGTATCCTCATTTTTGCAGGATTTGTCATATTAGACTTTGTGGTTTTTGGCTTTATCGCCGCCATGCAGAATTTGAATGAGGCTGCCATAGAACGTCTGGCGGGAGAAGAAGACCGCGGTGCGGGACTTCTGCGGCGCTATACGGATAAGAATGAACGATATACGCATGTCTGCGAACTGGTGGTTTTAATTGTGCATATGCTGCTCGGTTTTCTGGAGGTACCGCTCTGGCGCGCGTATTTTCTGCCGGAAGATGCCGGCAGTGTCATGTCGGTTCTTGTGGATGTCATCATTTTTGTGATCCTGATTCTCATTGTGCTGGTGTTTGGAATCTACACGCCGCAGAAAGTGGCGTCAAGAAAGCCGGAAGCCTGGGCACTGCGCCTGGCGGGACCGGTACATGTGGTGGAGCTTCTTTTTTTCCCGATCATATTCTTAACGGACGGTCTATCCAACCTTCTGGCGCGCGTGTTCGGCGTTGATCCGTTGAGCGATACGGATGATGTGACGGAGGAAGAGATTATCTCCATGGTGAACGAAGGTCATGAGCAGGGTGTGCTCCTTGCAAGCGAGGCGGAGATGATTCATAACATCTTTGAGTTCGGCGACAAGGAAGCCAAGGATATCATGACGCACCGCAAGAATATCTGTGCGCTCGACGGAACCAGAACGTTCCGCCAGGCCCTGGAGTTCATCAAGGAGAACAACTATTCCAGATTTCCGGTGTTCCTGGATGACATCGATAACATTATCGGTGTACTACATATCAAGGAGGCTCTGGAATTGAGCCTGGATGCGGCGGTTTACGACACTCAGGTCTCTAAGATCAAGGGGCTGATCCGCGAGGTGGATTTCATTCCCGAGACGCGCAACATCAATTCCCTGTTTGCCATGATGCAGGCAGCCAAAAGCCACCTGGTGATCGTTGTGGACGAGTACGGGCAGACGGCAGGCATTGTTGCGATGGAAGACATTCTGGAAGAGATTGTTGGAAACATCGAGGACGAGCACGACGAGGAGACGAACATGATCGAACTGCAGCCGGACGGAAGCTATCTGATGAGCGGTATGGCTCCGTTTGACGAGGTTGTGGAAGTGCTGGGCATTCCTCTGGACGAGGAGGATGACTTCGAGACATTAAACGGTTTCCTGATTTCACTGATCGATAAGATCCCGAGTGACGACGAGGTATTTTCAACAACCGCGCATGGGTATCTGTTTGAGATTCTTTCCGTAGAGAACAAGATGATCCAGAAGGTACACGTGATCAAACTTCCGGAGGAGAAGGCTTCGGACGTCGAACTGGCAGACGGGACTTGCCAGAATGAAGAATAGATGTTAAAATAATAAACCGGATTTCAACAGAAAAGAGGAAAAAACATGTCAGGACATTCAAAATTTGCCAACATTAAGCACAAGAAAGAAAAAAATGATGCGGCAAAGGGAAAGATTTTTACCATTATCGGAAGAGAGATTGCTGTTGCAGTAAAAGAGGGCGGTCCTGACCCTGCCAACAACTTCAAGCTGGCACAGGTCATCGCCAAGGCAAGATCCAACAATATGCCGAACGATACGATCGAGCGCGGTATCAAGAAGGCTGCTGGAGACGGCAACTCGGTCAATTACGAATTCTGTACTTATGAAGGCTACGGTCCGAGCGGAACCGCCATCATCGTAAAGTGCCTGACGGACAATAAGAACCGTACGGCTGCGAATGTGCGCAACGCGTTTACAAAGGGACACGGCAGTATCGGTACACAGGGCTGTGTATCTTATATGTTTGATGAGAAGGGACAGATTATTGTCGCAAAGGAAGATTACGAGGGAGATGCGGATGAGCTGATGATGCAGGCTCTTGACGCAGGAGCTGAGGATTTTTCCGAGGAGGAAGACAGCTACGAGATCCTTACAGCGCCGGACGATTTTGAGGATGTCCGCAGAGCGTTGGAGGATGCAGGTATTCCGATGGCAGAAGCTTCTGTGACCATGCTTCCGCAGAACTATGTGGAGCTAACAGCGGAGGAGGATCTGACCAACATCAACCGTATTCTGGATCTTCTGGATGCAGATGATGATGTGCAGGAAGTATTTCACAACTGGGATGAATAATAAATTTACAAAGAGAGGGCAGACCATAACAGATGGTTTGTCCTTTTTTTGTAAAACGCTGGAATTGTAGGGTGAAATGGTATATCATAATATTGTATATGC
>PPYE01683756.1_pt1 | contig 10848 bp, 8 predicted proteins | sample 1559881 | NCBI WGS metagenome assembly PPYE01 (sample SAMN08240022, study PRJNA423297) | Human gut metagenome, whole genome shotgun sequencing project.
GAAAAATTATGTATATAACAATATAGTATTTTTTCCAGATTATTCTTCACATCTTTATGAAGATGACATTTTATTGGCAAAATTGATGGAAAATATTTTGTCTCAAGATAATTTTGTAAAAACTTGGAATGATAATATAGCCAATTGGCATCGAAGAAATGATAAAAGTGTGCAATATGAAAATTACGTGCGGTTTATAAATGGAGATTTGTAAATTGAAAAATTGCTCTATAAAGGCTTTATTAGTCCTGATTGTCTTTTTCCCCTCTTTTTTTGGATATACTTCATTAGGAACTGGACAGCTTATCTATTTAATGTTTGTTCTTCTGTTTCTTTTAATAATTTATTTATTGAACAGGAGAACAAAGATAAGTAGTGCTATTTCTCCAGTTTTTATCACGCTTTATTTACAGTCCTTTTTGTTTTTATTGACTTTATTATTTAATGGCTTTCATAGCGTGCCGATATATCGTGATTATTTTGAACCCTTCAGACCTGTTATATATGCTTTTTTCTTTTCTTGTCCTCTGTTATTGGATTATGATAAAACTGATCTAATCCTCTTTTTTCGCAAGTTGATGTTGTTGTCAGTTTTTTTAGATATAATAAAATTTCTTCCAGTTGCATTTCCTTTATTGTGTCTCTATTCCCCTTTTGAATTTAATTCAATAAATTATGTCAGATTTTCCGGCTCGTTTGGCTTTTGCTACAATTTTGGTTTTATCATGCTTTTTCTTTTTGCTTTCTCTTTGTTGGAGAAAAGTACAAAGCGGAGTAAGCTTTTAAAATCTTTATCAATAGCATTATTAATATTTTTTACAGGCTCACGATCTATTATTGCTGCTTTTTTCTTTTTATTATTCGTATATTGTATTGTCTATGTAAAAGGGGTTCACCGTAAATTAGGATATATCATTGTTTTTTGTGTCGGTATAGCTTTCGCATATCTTTTTCTAAAAAGTATCAATGTACCTTTTGTTGATATGATAATACAATATGTAGAGCGATTAATAGATGCTATATTTGGAGACGGTGGTGATGGTTCTTTAGATACTCGGCAAGGGCAATTAGATATGGCTTTGTCATATTTGAATCAAAATGTGCTATTGGGTGCAGGTCCATTAAAAGGTAGTAATGAACCTATCGAAATGCTGATAGGTTATTATTTGTCATCATGGGGAATTTTAGGATTTATGTCTTATGTCATTCTTATTTTTATATTTTTGAGAATATCGTTTAAGTGTTCATATTCATCTAATTTTGCTATTGCAAATTTTTCGAAAGCAAATTTTTTATGGATATTAACTATTCCTGTTGTAGGAATGAGTAGTCCTATAACAGATCAAGTTCGAGTCTTTAATCTTTTTTATATAATTCAAGGATTGCAGGCTGTTTTATATATAAAAATGAGTAACAAGATAAATGTGTGATATATGTCTATCTATTCTGTTTTTTACGAGAAGCTACCTCTTTGTATAGAAGAACTTTTACCCAGTCGAAAGGGACAAAGCATTACTTTTTTGAATCCTTACTATATAGAGCTGTTAAAAGATAAAGTATCTTTATATGAACAGTTTGATTATATTTGTTCGGATGGGATGGTTCCTATTATGCTTAATAATATATGGGGTAAATCTAAGTCTGTGCGAATTTCTTTTGATATGACTTCATTAGCAAAGAGAGTATTTGATTATTGTCAAAAATCTAAGCAGTCTATATTTTTTTTAGGATCAAGTCAAGACTCTATTGATAAATTTGTAAAGGTGATAAAGACAAATTATAATACACTCAATATTGCAGGCTGGCATCATGGATATATAAAAAATGAAATAGATTCTGTAATAGATTGTATTTTAAAGTCTGGAGCAGAAGTCGTAGTAGTCGGTATGGGAGCTCCCTTACAAGATGAATTTGTTATATATTTGAGAAAAAAAGGGTTTGTAGGAAACATATATACTTGCGGTGGCTTTTTTCATCAGACAACAGAAAAAATTAATTATTATCCGAAATGGGTCGATACTTGGAATTTGCGAACTTTTTACCGTTTAATACATGAACGATATGTATTGAAAAGAGTCTTGAAGTATTATCCTCGTTTTATAATAAGTTATTCTTTGTTTTTGAAGAGAGGGCTAAAATGAGTGAGATATAAACACACACATATTCTTGTGGACACCATAAAATATACGCAAACGGCCCGTGAAAAGGGGCAGATGATTCCGAACGGGGAAGTGTATGGTTTGTTGGCCGGGAGAATGGGATGGAAGTAGTTTTTGAGGAGAGCTGAAATAGATTCAAAAAGTATTCAAGAAAGACTCAAAAATATTCAAGAAAGGGTCGTATCAAACTCCGTTTGGGGAGTGATGATACGACCCTTTCATGTTGTTATAGCTACAATCTTTTCGGAGCACTCATTTCAGTTTGGACAGCCCCCCATATTCCGCCACCGCATTAAAGCAAGGGCATTCCTTCATCGGATTCAGGTCATGATGTCCCACTACCAGAATTTTCGGAAAAATCCGTTTCAGTTCGCGCAGCAGTGCCACTAACGATGCCCGTTGTGCCGGTGTGCGGGTGTCGGCGGGTGTGCTGCGGATGTCCAGGCCGCCTTCGTAGCAGATGCCTATGGAGTGCCGGTTGTGGTTTTGGCAATGGGCGCCGATTTTCTCCAGCGGGCGGCCGCGGTGAATCTCTCCGTTGCGCGTGATGTAGAAGTGGTAGCCGATGTCGCTGAAGCCGCGGCGGATGTGCTCGCGGCGGCAGTCGTCAAAGCTCAGGCGCACGCCCTGGGGCGTGGCCGAGCAGTGAATGATGACAAGCGTGATGATTCTCATCGGCCTGTGAAGGAACTGAAACCGAATACCCCTGCCAGGGCAGTGGCTACTGCTACGATGGTTTTGAGGACAATGCCCCATACGGATTTTGATTTTGTGCTCATGTTCTTCTGGTGTTAATGTTGATAATCTGTTGCTTCTGTTATCCTAACGGATTCTCCTCTTCGCCGTTGCCGCCGCCGCCGGGGGTGCTGCCACCCGCGCCGCTGTTGTCCGGGCTGTACTTGGACGCTTCTTTCAGTTGGCCTTCCAGGTTGATTTGGGCATTGCTCAGCTCACCCGTGGCGCGGGCGCGGAGCTTCAGGCCCTTTACGTTGTCCGCCAGGGTGAAGGCGTCGGCAGAGGCAGCGCCTTTACGGCTGACGATGCCGACGGAGAAAATGGCGAGGTCGTCCAGTTTCACGTTCTTGCCGTCCAGGATAAGCTCTTTGGTGCAGGCTATCATGTCGGTAAGCACGCCTTTGATTAAGCCGGCCGAGTAGGGCGTGTTGTGGTTTGACATGTGCTTGGCGAGCTTCTCGGTGTCGAACGTGTCCTCAATCAGGGGACGGGCATACCATAAGCCTTTCAGGGGGTGGTTTTCACCGGTCATTTGATACTTCTTGTAACGAATCATAATCTTTAAGTTTTTGGGTTTTTAATTCTTGTTTTCAACTCTCTTTGTGATCACGTTACGAAGATACGATGCGCGGGAAGAGGGTTTGTCACTTTCGGTACGTTATGGTCTGTTGTAGGTTGTTATATACGGATATAGATGCGGAAGTGTGGAGATATTTCCGTATCTTTGCTCTGTAAGAACCAAAGAATCAGGGATTATGACGAATTTTAAAATACGCACATTCGGACGCACGGAACTTGCACAGCTTTACTGTCCGGAGTTGTGCCCGCAAGCGGCTTTCCGTAAACTGAACCAATGGATAGACCTCTATCCGAACCTGCGGGAAGAACTGCTTGCCTCAGGACTTTCGCCAAAATCGCGGACATACACGCCCGCACAGGTAGGGCTGATTGTCGGGGCGTTGGGAGAACCGGGCGAGAACTGACCTCCCCCGGCAGCCCGACACATACCAACCGCATCTACAACAGAAAAAGACCGCTTTTCATAGCCTGAATCCTCCTCTGTCCACTCAAGGATGCTTTGCGTTGCCAAAGGGCTACTCCACGTTGCTAAAGTTCTACTTTACGCCGCCAAAGTTCTACTCTGCAACGCTAAAGTTCTACGCTACGCTGCCGGAGTAGCCCCCGGGAAAACATGAAGTAATCTTTCATTCTTTTTTATCTTCAGTAATGTTACCGGCCGTTTCCGGCAACATCGCCTTACCTTCCATCCTTCTTGACAGAAGTCCTTTCTTGACCGAAATCCTTTCTTACCCGGAATCCTTTCTTGCCCCAAAGACCCTCTTATCCGAAACACCTCCCTTTTCCATTCTTCTGTTCTTTTATCGTAAGCATCCGATAAAGTACACATTGTCTTTTTCATAAATAGAAAAGAGAGTGTGTCAAAATACATTTGATGATTTCTTTTAGGCACGGATTTCGCGGATTTCACGGAAAAAAACAAAGAAAATCTGTGTTTTCCGTGTAATCCGTGCCTAAAAAGAAACAAATAGCAAGCGAATGTTAGTTTTGACACACTTCTTTTATTCTTTTATTCTTCTGTCTCTACCTCCCCTCCGTTCCAAATGTCACAATTGGTACACAACAATCACCCCCGCCGCCGGCTTCGCACACACGCACGTATAGTATATATACAGAAAACATGTCAAAACAACCACACACAAAAACCTGTCACATCCCGTTTGGGAGAGGTTTCCGGTACGTCCCCTTTCCGTCCACGCTCTCTATCATCCCATGCTTCACCAGGCGTTTGAGCCATGTGGATGCCGTTCCGGGTTTAATGCCCGTTGCTTCGGCCTGCAGCAGGAAGGCGGAGCGGGTAAACTCCCTTTCCATGCTTTGCAGCAGGGCGTCGCGGTCGGCGTTGCTCCGGCGGCTGATTTCGGTTCCGGGCAGGAAGGAGAGGATGTGCGTGGCGTGGCGGTAGAGGCTTTCGGTAAGCTCCAGTACGGAGTTGAAGTCGGCGGGGAGGATGGTCATGTCCCAGCGGGTGATGATGCCGTCCTTGAGGTTGTCGCCGGAGATGTCCTTGTCGGGGGTGAGGTGGGGCGAGCGGGCGATATCGTCCGATTCGAGTACGCGGAGCATGGCCACTACCTGCATGATGCGGCAGATGTTGATGGCAAGGCGGGCTACGCTGCTCGCCATTTCGCTGCCGTTGGCAAGGTGGGAGCGGATGAAGAGGTTGGCGAAGAGGTTGTTGAACAGCTCCTTCTGTTCGGGGGTGAGACGCAGGGTGAAGAGGCCGCCGGCGGTGATGCGTTTCAGTTGCTCGCGCCACTGCATGCCCAGGCCGGTGAATACGGTTTCGAGGTCGGTATCCTGCCGGTCGAACTGGTTCTGCCACTTGTGGATGGCGGGCATGTAGTAGAAGAGCTGGCGCGAGAACAGGCCGTTTTCGGCGGTGGGGATGAGCGGTTTCACCTGGGCGGGAGTGCCCGAGAGCAGGACGGAGAGGTAGCTGCGCTTCACTTCGCGGTATTCGCGGTCGGTGCGGCGGTTGTAGGAGAGGCGGTCGTGGTCGAAGGCCTTGCGCATGGTGTCGCTCCAGTGGCCGTGTTCCGAGCCGATGGCGGTGGAGATGGTGTCGGCTTCGCTCTCGCATATCAGGCCGATGCCTTCGGAGTCCATGATGTTCTGCAGGATGCCCGTGCCGGTGTTGTTGCCCGAGATGAGGAACATGCGGTCGGGCGGCAGTGCGGGCGGGGTGGCCTGCGAGCGCTCCTTGCCCAGCGAGTCGTAGGCGCCCTTCTCCTTGCGGTACTGCTTCATGGCTTCTGCCGTGTGCAGGCGTATCTCGTCGTGGATAGGCTCCACCAGCAGGCGGACGAGGGAGAGCACGCCCTTGCCCGAGGCAGGCAGGGCCACGATGAACGTTTGCAGGCTGGGCGATATCATCTTGCCGCCGTAGGCGCAGCGCACGTGGCTGTTCATGCTGGCGCCCAGCACGGTGACGGCGCCCAGCAGCATGATGTCCTGCTGGGCGCGGGTGGTGCCGTGGGCGGTAATTTCGTTCAGCGGTGCGGGCCAGAGCGTCCGGTTGTCGAAGCAGGGCAGTGGGGTGAGGGGTTCGCTGCCCCGGCAGGTCTCCTCGTCTGCTGCTTCGGGGTCTGCTGCTTCGGGGTAGGTTGTTCCGGAGTTTGCTGTTCCGGCATCGGCTGCTTCGGCGGGAAGGCTGGCTGCGGGCGCTTCCGGAAATTCTTCCGCAGGCATCTCCGCCTTATTATAATAACCGTGCGCATGCGTGTGTGAGGCGGCGGGATGCGGTGCACCCGGCGTACCAGGTGTACCCGTGGGAGTGTCCTGCCGCGGCTTCTCTGCGGGGCGGGGGCGCACGTTGCACAGTTCGGCCAGGTGGAAGGCGGTGCCTATGTGGACGCTGTTGTTGTTTGTTTTCAGGGCGTTGCTGAAGAGCTTGTTTGCCGCGTGCACATCGTATTTGGCAGAGAGGCTGCACAGCATCAGGAAGTCGCTGCGTCCGGCTTCGCCGCAGTCGGTGGCTATGGCGAATGCCAGTTGTACATACTCTCTGTAGGTGGGCGCGATGTCGGCGCCCGCTGCGTGAACCGCTTCCGTGAGGCGGCGCAAATCGGATAGGATATTGGTCATTGGGTTATAAATTATGAATTATTTGCTATGAGTTATCTGTTATGAGTTACGAATTATGTGTTATGAGTTATCTGTTATAAGTTACGAATTATGCGCTATGAATTATCTGTTATAAGTTACGAATTATGCGCTATGAATTATCTGTTATGAGTTATGAATTATGTGCTATAAATTATCTGTTATAAATTATGAGTTATGAATTACTGGTTTTGTAGCGGATTATTTTCCGGCGAAAGATTATTCCGGGTAGCTATGAGCGCACCGGGGTCGTAGCTCAGAAAGCAGGCCCGCACGAGGTCCTTGCCGGAAGTATCCACGCCTTTGGAGGAGTTGCGGTTGCCGTCGGCATACACGCACTGCACGTAGTCCATGGCCCATCGGATACTTTCGGCGGCATTCTGGCGCACATCCGGCAGGGCGGGGTCGGGGGTGTAGGGCACGAAGGCTTTTACGCCCTGTCCGCAGGGGCTGATGAAGACCAGCTCCGGCCTTAGAAACGGGTCTTCAAACAGTTGGCGGCGCAGCCGGGCGGCTTCGTCAGCGGAGTCGAGGTGGTCGATGTCCACCACTACGAGTCCCGATGCTTCGAGGAGGCTGTCGCTACGCCGGCGGCCGAACGTGCCGCAGGGGGTGACGTAGGGCAGAAGCTCCTGTTTGAGGGCGCGGTAGGCGGATAGGTCGCCGCTGTCGAATGCCCGGCGCACGCGGTCGGTGAGCAGTTGCAGACGTGTGTTGGCGGTTATCGTCCGGTACACTTCCTGCAGGGTCATGGTTTTGTAGGGTTTCAGGGTGGCAGGTTTGATGATTTGCCCCGTGCCGCCGTCCTTCACCGGCGAAATGGGGGCGAGGAACAGGGACATTTTGAATTCATTCATTTGTTTACTTGTTTTTTTGGTGCTGATTATTAATTTGTTAATTTTGCATCGCAATTCCCGAATCTTTCAGGGATACCCTTCAAAGTTCGTGATTATAAAACAGATGACCGTACACACATGTATGTACGAAACTTAATAAACCTAAATATTTCCCTTGTGTTTTAAATAAAATTAATACTAAAATGAGTGTAAAAAATGAGGACGGGCAATATCCTTATCTTATGATAGGTGAAGAGCTCCGCTATCTGTTGAAGGCATCCGGCGTGTCTTTGAAAATGATTGCCGACCATGCCGGCATGAGTAATACCACCATTCAGACCCTTTTAAAAGGGGGGATGTGAAAATCAGCGTGCTCATACGCTGGTATAAGGCAATGAAAGCCATCCTGGACGATGAAGAGTTCGAATTGCTGCGGAGACGGGCACACCGGATAGTGGATAAACTTTGAACCCCATGCCGGATATGTTTGTAAATCAGTCATGGCAACAGGTAAAAGCGTATATACTCTCGAAGATTTCCTGAAATTTTTCCCTTTCTACAGGAAAATCTTATTAACTTTGCGGGTCACTTTTGGAAACAATAAAAAAATAATGATATGAATATCTCTTATAACTGGTTGAAAGAGTATGTGGATTTCGACCTGACACCGGATGAAGTAGCCGCCGCGCTCACTTCCATAGGACTGGAAACGGGAAGCGTGGAAGAGGTGCAAACCGTTAAAGGCGGACTGGAAGGCCTGGTCATCGGCGAAGTGCTGACGTGCGAGCCCCATCCCAACTCGGACCACATGCACATCACTACCGTAAACCTGGGGCAGGGAGAACCTGTGCAGATAGTATGCGGCGCAGCCAACGTGGCAGCCGGACAGAAAGTGGTGGTGGCCACTTTGGGTACAAAACTTTATGACGGTGATGAATGCTTCACAATCAAGAAATCCAAACTCCGCGGCGTAGAGTCCAACGGCATGATTTGTGCCGAAGACGAAATAGGCATCGGCACAGACCATGCGGGCATCATCGTACTGCCCGAAACAGCAGTGCCGGGCACGCTTGCCAAGGACTATTACAACATCAAGAGCGACTACGTGCTGGAGGTGGACATCACGCCCAACCGCGCCGACGCCTGCTCGCACTACGGCGTGGCGCGCGACCTGTACGCCTACCTGGTGCAGAACGGCAAGCCCGCCGCCTTGAAGAAACCCTCTGTGGAGGCTTTTGCCGTCGATAACCACGACCTCGACATCCGGGTGACGGTAGAGAACAGCGAAGCCTGCCCGCACTATGCCGGCGTCACCGTGAAAGGCGTCACCGTAAAGGAAAGCCCCGAATGGTTGCAGAACAAGCTACGCATCATCGGCCTGCGCCCTATTAATAATGTGGTGGACATCACGAACTACATCGTCCACGCATTCGGCCAGCCGCTCCACTGCTTCGATGCGGACAGGATTAAGGGCGGCGAGGTCATTGTAAAGACCCTGCCCGAAGGCACTCCCTTCACTACCCTGGACGGCGTGGAACGCAAGCTCAACGGACGCGACCTGATGATTTGCAACCGGGAAGAGCCCATGTGCATCGCCGGAGTGTTCGGCGGACTGGATTCAGGCTCTACCGAAACCACGAAGGACGTCTTCCTCGAAAGCGCTTATTTTCACCCCACCTGGGTGCGTAAGACCGCCCGCCGCCACGGCCTGAATACGGATGCTTCCTTCCGCTTTGAAAGAGGCGTCGACCCCAACGCCACCCTTTACTGCCTGAAGCTGGCGGCACTGATGGTGAAGGAACTTGCCGGCGGCACCATCTCTTCCGACATCAAGGATGTATGCGCCGCTCCCGCCTGCGACTTCCGGGTGGAACTCTCTTACGGGAAGGTACACGCGCTGATAGGCAAGGAGATTCCGGCAGAGACGATAAAAAGCATCGTGACGAGCCTGGAGATGAAGATTGTAGGCGAAACGGCAGAGGGCCTGACGCTCGACGTGCCGCCATACCGCGTGGATGTGCAGCGCGATTGCGATGTGATAGAGGACATTCTCCGTATTTACGGATATAATAATGTGGAGATTCCCACAGCCTTGAAGTCCAGCCTGACAACGAAGGGCGAGTGCGACAAGTCCAACCGTCTGCAGAACCTGGTTGCCGAGCAACTGGTGGGTTGCGGTTTCAACGAAATCCTGAACAACTCGCTGACGCGCGCCGCCTATTACGACGGACTGGAATCTTATCCCGCCAAGAACCTCGTGATGCTGATGAACCCGCTCAGCGCCGACCTGAACGCCATGCGCCAGACACTGCTTTTCGGCGGACTGGAGAGCATCGCGCACAATGCCAACCGCAAGAATGCCGATTTGAAATTCTTTGAATTCGGCAACTGCTATTACTTCAACGAAGAGAAGCGTAACCCCGAAAAGGCGCTCGCTCCTTATTCCGAAGACTATCACCTGGGCCTGTGGATTACCGGCAAGAGAGTGTCCAACTCATGGGCGCATCAGGACGAGGACAGTTCGGTGTACGAACTGAAAGCGTATGTCGAAAATATATTTGCCCGTCTGGGCTTGCAGATGCACGACCTGGTGGTGGGCAACCTTACGGACGATATTTACGCCGCTGCCCTGTCCGTGCAGACAAGGGGGGGCAAGCGCCTTGCCACGTTCGGCGTGGTGACGAGGAAGCTCCTGAAAGCGTTTGACATCGACAACGAGGTGTACTATGCCGACCTGAACTGGAAGGAGCTGATGAAGGCCATCAGGAACGTGAAGGTAAACTATACCGAAATCTCCAAATTCCCGGCCGTGAAGCGCGACCTCGCTTTGCTGATTGACAAGAAGGTGCAGTTTGCCGAAATCGAGAAGATTGCCTACGAAACGGAGAAGAAGCTGCTGAAAGAAGTCTCCCTCTTCGACGTCTATGAAGGCAAGAACCTGGAAGCCGGCAAGAAATCGTATGCCGTAAGTTTCCTGTTGCAGGACGAGAATGCCACACTGAACGACAAGCAGATTGACAAAGTGATGCAGAAGCTGATTGCCAACCTGCAGAACCGACTGGGAGCCGTGCTGCGGTAAAACAAGCTGACTTGCTATGAAGTACGATATAAAACCGGACCACCATATCAGAGCCAAAAGAAAGTGTCTGGCGGGCTTGAACATAGGGCTGCTCCTCTTGTTTCAGGCAGTAAGGGTGCTTTGGCACTTCCCTGAGAACGAGGGCTGGAGAAATGCCCTGGCAGGGGTGAGCGGTCTGATATGCCTGCTGATGTGCGGCGTGTCATATTGGAAGTATCGGAAACTGACGCGACAGTAAAGACAGAAACCAATTAAAGAACAAATTAAAATATACAATCCAATGGGAAGAGCGTTTGAATATAGAAAAGCTGCCAAATTGAAAAGATGGGGTCACATGGCTAAGACCTTTACAAGA
>PPYE01433678.1_pt1 | contig 10847 bp, 9 predicted proteins | sample 1559881 | NCBI WGS metagenome assembly PPYE01 (sample SAMN08240022, study PRJNA423297) | Human gut metagenome, whole genome shotgun sequencing project.
ATTCCCGAGTGGCCAAAGGGGACAGACTGTAAATCTGCTGCAAATTGCTTCGGTGGTTCGAATCCACCTCCGCCCATTACTTTCAGAGACACGGTTTTTATGCCGTGTCTTTTTTTGTTTATTGAAAGTTCTGCGGGGATTCCCACGCAATAATGCCTCAAAAATGTACAGACAATTGATAAAGTTTTTCAATAAAAGAAAAAATATGGAAATACTCAGTGCACAGAGTTAGAATAGAAAAAAATCAAAACACAGGGAGGATTGTCAGATGGAAAAACATAAATTTTGGGCGTGGGCGCTTATTTTTTGTTTGTTTATGACAATGTACACCGGGTATAAGCACAAATAGGAGGTATGGACATGTTAAATTGTTTGAAATGTTTATCAAAAATTGATGGAAAGAAAACAGGAATTTTCGCTGCCGGCGTATTATTCGGTACGGCCGGAATCAAGATCCTGTCCAGTAAAGAGGCAAAGAAAGTATATACAAACTGTACGGCAGCGGCGCTTCGTGCGAAAGAATGTATCATGAACACAGCTACAACCATTCAGGAGAATGCAGAGGATATCTACGCAGAGGCTCAGCAGATTAATGAAGAGAGAGCTGCAGAGGACGAAGAAGTAGTCTGCACTTCTGAAGAAGAAAAAGAGAATTCCGATGAAGTTTAGGATCAAACATGAAATCCGGGGAAGAATCCGTTTGCAGAGCTGCCGGAACAAGCTGACTGACGCAGAGGCGGACGCTCTCCAATATTATCTGAGCTGCCGGGAAATGGTGGATTCCGTCAAGGTGCAGGAGCGCACCGGAGATATTGTTATCCGTTATACCGGAAAGAGAGAGGAGCTCCTGCAGGTCGTCAGAGATTTCTGCATGGAGGATGTGAAGGTTCCCGCAGACTGCCGGCAGAGCAGCAGCCGGAGGCTGAACCAGGAATACTGGGATAAGCTCATCAACAGAATTGTTCTGTATTACGGAGGAAGGCTGTTTATTCCGTATCCATTGCGGGCTGTTCTCACGGCTGCGAAATCATTAAAATATATTAAACACGGTATTCAGACACTGGCGAAAGGAAAAATAGAGGTTCCGGTGCTGGACGGCACTGCCATCGCCATCTCCATGATCCGGGGCAATATCAATACGGCGTCCTCCATCATGTTCCTGCTGGGCGTCGGCGAGATCCTGGAAGAATGGACCCATAAAAAGTCAGTGGACGATCTGGCAAACAGCATGTCCTTAAACATCAGCAAAGTCTGGCTGATGCGGGAAGGACAGGAGGTTCTTGTTCCTGTCAATATGATTCAGGCGGGAGATCAGGTCCGGGTACATATGGGAAATGTAATTCCTTTTGACGGCGTTGTGACCGAGGGCGAGGCCATGGTCAATCAGTCTTCTCTCACCGGCGAGGCGCTTCCGGTTCGTAAATGCGCGGGCGGCTATGTCTATGCCGGAACGGTGGTGGAAGAAGGAGAGATCACCCTTCAGGTGAAGGAAACTAACGGCTCCAGCCGTTTTGAAAAAATTGTCACCATGATCGAGGAATCCGAACAGCTGAAATCCGCGCTGGAAAGCAAGGCAGAGCATCTGGCGGACAAACTGGTTCCATACACCCTTCTGGGAACGGGACTTACCTATCTGCTGACCCGCAATGCCACAAAGGCACTGTCTGTACTCATGGTGGATTTTTCCTGTGCATTGAAGCTGGCCATGCCGATCTCTGTACTGTCGGCCATCCGGGAAGCCAGCACTTATAAGATCACCGTCAAAGGCGGCAAATCCATGGAAGCCATGGCGGAAGCGCAGACCATCGTTTTTGATAAAACAGGAACCCTTACTAAGGCACGGCCGACGGTGGTGGATGTGGTATCTTTTAACGGTGAGCAGCCGGATGAACTGTTGCGCATCGCTGCCTGTCTTGAAGAACATTTTCCACATTCCATGGCAAAAGCGGTGGTACAGGCGGCAAAGGAAAAAGGACTTGTCCATGAGGAACTTCACTCCAAGGTGGAGTACATCATCGCCCATGGTATTTCTTCCACCATAGATGGCAAAAAAGCCGTCATCGGAAGTTATCATTTTGTCTTTGAAGATGAGAAATGTACCATTCCGGAGGAGAAAGAAGAAATCTTCCACAGCCTTCCGGATGAATATTCGCATCTCTATATGGCCATAGAAGGAAAGCTGACAGCGGTCATCTGTATCGAAGACCCTCTGAGAGAAGAAGCAGCCGACGTCATAAGGCAGTTAAAAAATATTGGCATCACCAAAGTAGTCATGATGACCGGAGACAGCGAGCGGACGGCAAAATCCATCGCCTCACGGGTCGGTGTGGACGAGTATTATTCTGAGGTGCTGCCGGAAGACAAGGCGAGATTCATCGAGAAGGAGAAAAATGCCGGACGGAAGGTTATTATGATTGGAGACGGCATCAACGATTCGCCGGCTCTCTCCGCCGCTGACGTGGGTATCGCCATCAGCGACGGTGCGGAGATTGCCAGAGAGATTGCCGACATTACCATCGGTGAGGATAATCTGCAGGGCATCGTTACATTAAAGACCATCAGCAGTTGTCTGATGCGGCGCATCCAGAACAACTACAGAGCTATCATGAGCTTTAATGCTGGACTCATTGTTCTCGGCGTGGCGGGAATCCTGCCGCCGACCGTGTCGGCTCTGCTGCATAATACATCGACCCTGTGCATCAGCTTAAACGGCATGCGTAATCTGCTGCCGGAAGAGAAAGCATAGGTATGATGGGGGACTGAGCGGTACAAGATGGGAAAGCCGGACGATGCCGGTCAGACCGCCCCTTTCAGGCGCAAAAATAAAAAAACATAATTCGTCATATTTTGGGATATTTCGCTTTCCTTTTCCGGGGAAATGTACTACAATAGTCCAAAAGCAGACGCAGGGAAGTTCTGCTGTCCATGGGAATGTATTTTTGCATGGAGGCAGGACTCCTTTTATTTTAAGAAAGATAAAGAAGGTATGACGAATTATGGGTAGAAGACAGGAAAAGAAACAACAAAGAAAGAAGCAGCGAAAGAAACTGAGTCTGTTGGGACTTTCTGTTCTGGTGGTGCTTTGCGCCGGTTACCTGCTGACCTGCTCCATGGCGGAGAAAAACACCATCATTGACGGGGTGCAGGTCAACGGAACGGAAGTGGGAGGTCTCACCACAGAGCAGGCGGCAGACCGGATCCAGAAGGCCTTTGAGGAGGAATACGCCGACGCCGCGCTGACAGTAAGCGCCAACGGAGCGGAATATCAGGTAGCAATGGCGCCGTGCCTTTCCATGGATGTGGAGAGCGCTGCGGAGAAAGCCATGGATTACGGCCACGGCAGTTTCCTGACAAGGGGAGCGGCTCTTCTGAAAGCAAAGATTTTCGGGCAGGATGTTACACAGCATCCGCAGGTGGGAGATGAGGCAAAGCTGACGGAGAGCATTGACGCTTCCGGGCTGTCTGCCATTAATACAACGGTGCAGACAACTTATGAGGTGAAAGGAGATTCACTGATAATTCATAAGGGCGTGACAGGGGTATCCGTTGACCAGACGAATCTGGTGACCGCCATAAAAGAGGCAGTCTCAGAAGAGAATTTTGACGCGGTGCTGGAGAGTCCGATGCTTACCGGACAGGTGGAGGCCACAAATATTCAGGAGATTTATGACGCGATTCACACAAAGAAGGCCAACGCCACTCTGAATCCGAAAAAGAATTATAAGATCGTAAAGTCGGTCAAGGGGATCAGTTTCGATGTGGACAGCGCCAAAGCGTCCTTTGACGCGGCAGCGGAAGGGGAAGATGTGGTTGTTCCTCTGAAAGTAAAGAAACCGAAGATCACGACCAAGAATCTCAAGAAGCATTTGTTTAAGGATAAGCTGGGAAGCTGTACCACAAACGTGAGCGGCTCCAGCGCCAGAGTGTCCAATGTAGATCTTGCGGCAGAAACTCTGGATGGAACTATCCTGCTGCCGGGCGAGACATTTTCATATAATGATGCGCTTGGCGAGAGAACTACAGAGCGGGGCTATCAGGCCGCGCCGGCCTACTCCAACGGCGAGTCGGTGCAGGAAGTGGGCGGCGGCATCTGCCAGGTGTCCTCTACTCTGTACAAGGCGACTCTGCTGTCGGATCTGGAGATAGTGGAACATCATAATCATTCTTATGTGTCTGCGTATATCGGTATCGGCATGGATGCGACTGTATCCTGGGGCGGTCCGGATTATCAGTTTAAAAACAATACGGACTATCCGATCAAGATAGCCGCTTCCTATTCCGGCGGGCAGGTAACCTGTACGATCTACGGAGCCAAGCTGGACGACACCTATGTGGAGATGACGGCGGAGACTCTCCAGGTCAACTCCTGCGGAACTGTGTACCAGGATGATCCGGACATGGACGCCGGAACAAGCACGGTGGTGTCTTCCGGTCATGACGGATATGTGGTGCAGACATACCGTAACATTTATAATAAAAAAGGAAAGAAAATATCCACGAAAAAAGAAGCTTATTGCGTTTACCGCAAAAAGGACCGGGTGGTCCGGGTCGGCACCAGAGAAGCGGCGCCGGAAGAGAGCACGGCGGCTGCGGACGGAACTGCCGGCAGCGACACGGCAGCCGGCGGAACGGAGGAAGTGTCAGAGTAATAAAGACCGTCGGATATCATTTTGCCCCGGAGAGGAAAATGTTGCTGTCCTCCGGGGCATTTTGCACAATAGTTTAATTCGGCTAAACATTTTCTTATGTATTACCGGCAAAAATTTATCGCAAACGTCTGTTGAAAAAAAGGAACGGGGAGTTTACAATAAAAGAAGGATAAATTACACTGGGTTGATTTACATTTCATTTACTGTAAATGAAAAACAGGATGCAACATACTTTTGGAGGTTCAAAAAATGTTAACCAAAATGATTGAAACATTGAAGAAGAATCCTCGCACAATTGTCTTTACAGAAGGAACCGACAACAGAATCCTTGATGCGGCGGACAAGCTGACAGCAGAAGGTATTCTGGGCGTTATTCTCCTCGGAAAAGAGGAAGAAGTAAAGGCCGCAGCAAAGGCTGGTAATTACAACATTGAGAAGTGTTCGATTATCGACCCGGAGGGCTATCCTGAGATGGATGCCATGGTTGCGGAGATGGTTAAGCTTCGTAAAGGCAAGATGACAGAGGAACAGTGCCAGAAAGCATTATCCCAGAGCAATTACTTTGGAACGATGCTTGTGAAGATGGGCAAGGCAGACTGCCTTCTCGGCGGAGCGACTTATTCCACAGCGGATACTGTCCGTCCTGCCTTGCAGCTTATTAAGACGAAACCAGGTAACAAGATTGTGAGCTCCTGCTTTATTCTCGTTCGTGGGGATGAGAAGATCGCCATGGGAGACTGCGCGATTAACATTGATCCTTCTGAAGATGATCTTGTTGAAATCGCAATCGAATCTGCAAAGACCGCCAAGGTCTTCGGTATTGACCCGAAGGTTGCCATGCTGTCCTACTCCACGCTGGGTTCCGGTAAGGGCCCGTCTGTGACAAAAGTGGCGAACGCAACAAAGAAGATTAAAGAAGCAGCACCAGATCTGGCTGTTGAGGGCGAGATTCAGTTTGACGCATCCGTATCGCCGGATGTGGCAGGTATCAAGTGTCCGGGTTCCCCGGTGGCTGGTCAGGCAAACACCTTTATTTTCCCTGATATTAATGCAGGTAATATCGGTTATAAGATTGCCTCCCGTCTCGGCGGATACACAGCAGTAGGTCCTGTGCTTCAGGGACTGAACGCTCCGATCAACGACCTGAGCCGCGGATGTACGGCTGAGGAAGTTTACAGCATGTCCATCGTAACAGCTGCCCTGAGTGTTCCGGAAGAGGAACAGCAGGTAGACATGGTCGAATTGGAGACCATCGTCCGCACAGTTGTAGAGACATTTATCGCAGCGAAAAAGTTAAAAAAATAATCACATATTGAAGTATGTGGACAGGGAAACCAGAGCGGGCGGCGTATGAAGTCATTTCATGCGCCGCCTGTTTTTCATTTCACAGGAAACTGTGTTTCTATGAAATGAAAAACGCTCTGCGGGGAGCGCACTGCGGCAGATTGGAAGATGTGATGTCGCTGAAGCGACCCGCCGAAAAAGTGAGGAGAACAAAATGAAGAAAATACTTTTTATTGACGCCTGCGCCAGACCGGAATCAAGAACCCGACGGCTCGCGCGGCATGTTTTGGAGCAGCTGCAGGGAGAAAATGTAAAAGTGCAGCTGTATGAGGAAGAACAGCTCCTTCCTCTCAATAATGACCGCCTGCAGAGGCGTAACGGTTATGTGGCCGCCGGTGATTTCGCAGAAGAGATATTTCGTTATGCCAGACAGTTTGCACAGGCGGATGAAATTGTCATTGCAGCGCCGTACTGGGATCTGCTGTTTCCGGCAGTCCTCCGTACCTATCTTGAACTGGTCACTGTGACAGGCGTTACATTTTATTATACGCCGGAAGGCGTGCCGAAGGGTATGTGCCGGGCCGGAAGGATCATTTATGTCACAACGGCAGGAGGTCCCATTGGAGCCAATAACTTCGGCTATGACTACGTGAAGGCGCTGGCGGATACGTTCTACGGCATACCGGAGACAGTCTGTGTGAAGGCGGAGAATCTCGATATTGTGGGAGCGGACCCGGAAATGATTCTTAAAGATACAATGGATAACATACATATATAGCGGATGAGAAGAAGAGAGAAACATTGCCTCAGGGGGGATAGTGATGAAAGATTTCAGAACAGAATATATGGAAAAGCTCCGGACTCCGGAAGAAGCGGTGCAGGTTATCAAAAGCGGAGATTGGGTGGATTACACCAGTTCCCTCGGTAAGCCGGTGCTTCTCGACCGGGCGCTGGCAAAAAGAAGAGATGAGCTGTATGATGTGAAAATAAGAGGAAATCTGATTTCGGGCCCCATTGAGGTAGCAGAATGTGACGAGAGCCAGGAGCATTTTATATATCACACCTGGCATTGCTCGGCTTACGAGAGAAAGCTGTGCGACCGGGGACTCTGCTACTTTATTCCCATGGTATTTCATAATAATGCAGCTTATTATAAATATTTTCTCAACGTCAACGTGGTTATGGTCAGCGTGGCTCCCATGGACAGACACGGTTACTTTAATTATTCCGTAAATACGGGAGTGGCGGCGCCCATCGCGCAGAACGCGGACATTGTCATCGTGGAAGTCAACGAATATATGCCGAAGATTCACGGAGGATATGACGAGTGCGTGCATATCTCGGAGGTGGATTACATTGTGGAAGGAAAACATGAACCATTCCCGGCAAGTCCCCGCTACGCGCCCACGGAGGTGGACCGGAAGATCGCGGCCAACCTGCTGCCATATATCTGTGACGGCGCCACGTTACAGCTGGGCGTGGGAAGTATGCCCAATGCGCTGGGGGAGATTCTTGCTGAATCAGATTTAAAGGATCTTGGCATGCACACGGAGCTTTGCACCGACGCTTTTCTGCATTTGTACCGGGCAGGAAAGCTCACCAACAAGAGAAAAACCATTGATAAAGGAAAAGGCGTGTTCGGCGTTGCCATCGGAGGACCGGATCTTTATGAATGGCTGGACGATAATCCCGGAGTGGCAGCCTATCCGCTGGAATATGTGAACCGCCCCGATGTGATCTCGCAGATAGATAATATGGTTTCCATCAACAGCTGCGTGGCGGTGGATATCTACGGACAGGTGTCCTCGGAGAGCTTCGGTTCCCGGCAGATCAGCGGAACCGGAGGACAGCTGGATTTTCTCATCGGCGCGTCTTCGGCAAAGGGCGGCAAAGCCTTTATCTGTATGAGTTCCACATTTAAAGACCGGCAGGGCAATCTTCATTCCCGCGTTCTGCCGCAGTTTAACGGAGATATTATCACCTCTCCGCGAAGTCAGGTATATTTTCTGGCGACCGAATTCGGCGTGATCAACATGGAAGGACTGTCCACCTGGGAACGTGCAGAAGGGCTTATTTCCATCGCTCATCCGGATTTTCGCGACGGTCTGATCAAGGAAGCAGAAAAAAGAAAAATATGGAGACGATCCAGCAGGAGAGGATGATCCTGCGTGTGATTCCCATATTGAAAATATTAGATTTTTAGGGCGTCAGGATGCGTGTAAGCGATAGTATGTTATTGCCGGCGATCACTGCATAAAAAATGTATAAAAGCGGATACTGTGTATACGGTGTCCGCCTTTTGTAATAGGTGTCAAAAATAAAGTCGAAAGTGCAATAACTAAAAATGAAAATAAATATCTGCTATGGTATAATTTAATAGAATAAAGTACTTCCCTGACTGAAAGATTTATTATTTTGAATGTGATCTTTTAACAATAAGATGGAGGTTAATATTAGTGGGAGGGATGCGTTATGAACATTGGTATTTTGGAATATGACAAGGAGATAGCGTATCAACTGACAGAAGTTATTAACGAGAATTGCCCCCATATACAGGTTAAAGTTTGGGAGCACGACAGCAGTTTAAAAGAAGATATCAGCAGTGGAGGATTATACAAGATTCTGTTTTTGTCTCTGGAGAGAGATCCCATGGAGATTATTGAGTATTCCAGAAGACTTCAGGATTTGCATCCCGATGTAAAGATTATCTATATAACTGAACTGAATAACTCTGTTTTTGAAGTATTTCATTCCACTCCGACATATATACTGTCAAGGCCTCTGAATATTGGACATGTAAAAAAAGCACTGGAGAAGGCGCTCCATGAGTTGAGCCTCTCCAAAGAGAAGAATTTTACAATTATCAATAAGCAGGGAATTTATACCATACCTTATACGAAGATATATTATGTGGAGAGTGACAAGAGAAAGTTGAACATCTACGGTGAGGAAGGTCTTGTGAAGACTATTAATCTGAAGATTTCTGATTTCCTCAAATACGAACACGGCGTATACTTTTTACAATGTCACAAGAGTTATGCTGTGAATCTGATGCACATTTCTCAACTGGAAAAGTATGAGATCGTTCTCGAAAATGGAATGAAGCTTCCAATCAGCCAATCCAGATACATGGATACGAAGTCACAGTACATGGATTATCTGGAGAACGAATAAAAGAGACAGCCGTCCGGGCGGAAAAAGCCAGGGCGGCTGTTTCTTTTCCGGCAAAACTTTCTTGAAGAAATCCTGCCGGTATGTTATATTTTATGGCAGTGAGGCGTTCTGAAAGTTACCCCTGAGGTACGGCACAGCCGTATGGTAGCTTTCGGGACGCATTTTTTGTGGCCGGGAAATTATAATAGAGCTAATGGACAGAGAGGAGACACACATGCACAACAATGGAATGACAGGAAAAGGAGCGGAGGCAAAAAAGACAAAAGCGAAAGAGACGGCGGCAAATGTGACAAAAGAACTTCTGATATTCACGCTTCCCCTCATATTAAGCGGGCTGTTCCAGCAGCTGTTCAACTGGGTAGATGCCTTCATCGTGGGAAATATAGAGGGCGAACTGGCACTGGCGGGAATCGGCGCCACAACCGCCCTCTATAATCTGTTTGTGACCATCATCACGGGTTTTACCTCGGGACTGGCAGTTCTCGCCGCCCAGTATTATGGCAGAGGCGAAAAGAAAAAGATTACCGGAATCCTCGCTTCCTACTCCATAATGCTGGGTGTGTTGTTTGCGGTAATCGCTCTGACTGGCATAATTTTTTCTGAAAATATCCTTTGTCTTCTTGACACTCCGGAAAATATTTTTGCCAGTGCAGAGGGATACCTGCGGATTCTTCTGATAGGCATTCCGTTTCTTGCCGTATACAATACCTACTCCGCCGTGCTGCGGGGCGTCGGCAACAGCCGCGCGCCCTTCCTGGCAGTACTCGTATCCTCAGCGGTAAACGTGGTTCTCGATATTTTCTTCGTCGCCGTTCTGGGATGGGGTGCCCCGGGCGCAGCAGCAGCTACCGCGCTGTCGCAGGCCGCCATGACTATCTTCGTCATCTTCTATGCCGTAAAGAACTATCCGATTCTCCGGTTCCGGATATTCACGGGCCGCCCGCAGGAAAATGACAGACAGGAGCGCTGCAACAGTGGTCTCGTAAAACAGGGAGCGAAGTTTGGCTTTCCGCCGGCTATTCAGTCCGGCGTCAGCTCTGTGGGGAGTGTCTTTCTTCAACACTTTATGAACGGATTTGGAGAGCAGACTGTGGCGGCCATCACCACGGCTTACCGTGTCGACACGGTAATCTTTCTGCCTATCATTAATCTGGGTTCCGGCATCGCCACCATCGTCGCCCAGAACATTGGCGCCGGCGACAAAAAACGCGCCTGCAGAGTATTCCGGGCAGGTACGGTAATCATGACAGCGGTTTCCCTGGGATTGACAGCCATTGTGCTGGTTCTTGGCACACACCTCATCGCCATGTTCGGCCTGACCAGCGAATCCGTCGTCATCGGCAGCCACTTCTTCCGCTCCATTGCCAGCTTTTACCTCATCTACGGTCTCAGCATGGCTATCCGCGGTTACCTGGAAGGAACCGGCGACATGGTCTTCTCCGGCGTCGCCGGCATCCTTTCGCTGATCGTGCGAATCATCTGCTCATACGTCCTGGAGCCGGTATTCGGCAATATGGTCGTAGCCTACGCCGAAGCCTTCTCGTGGATGTTCCTGCTGGCAATCCTGCTGCTGCGGTACCTGTGGAAACGCAAATCCGACGCGGGTGTGTCTGTGGGGGAATAAATGCTATTTGCTTAAAATATATTTTTACTACTTAAAAAATATTTTTTTGTCAAAAAATGTTAAAAAACGGAGAGGCTTGTGGTATAATGTGAGGCAAGAGGCTGGGAGCATTATCC
>PPYE01585981.1_pt1 | contig 10847 bp, 21 predicted proteins | sample 1559881 | NCBI WGS metagenome assembly PPYE01 (sample SAMN08240022, study PRJNA423297) | Human gut metagenome, whole genome shotgun sequencing project.
TCTGTCTTGCTCATTGATGCATCAAATACTCGGCCTACATATGGCATCCCGCTTATCTCTTTACCAAGAATAAGTGAGCTGCCGACTATCTTGTCATACTTCTCCTGAAGGCTTGTAAGCTCCATGTTGTTTCTGTGGATTTGTAAGAATTCCCGTTCTGTCATTGGCTCTCACCTCCCGTACCAGTACCGTTTCCCGCTCTTCCGGTCCTCCAGCTCCAATTTTTTAATCCTCAATCCCACCATCCCTGCAACCAGCTTGAGTGTGTTTACCACGTCCATGATGTGTTTCGGCAGCCTGTCCGCCTCATGGATTGCCTTGCTGGCTGTCGGGTCAGGATAGCCTTCTGCGTTTTTCATACTCGTACCTCCATAGATTCTAATTCAGTTTTATTAATTTTTTTACATGGCTACACCGAAATAAAAATGTTTGAGGTACTAAAAAGTAACGATTTCTCGGAAGAAATAAGTTCGCATTGTTTTTAAAGCGTTCCTCGCCTGTCTTATGCAGCTCACCTTTTATTGTTTTTCCATCAAATATCGTTATCTCAACATTCTCTCCTAAATGTTTTTCCAACTCCGTTCTTTTCACTTCATACCTCCGCTAAAATCCATTATGATGCAAAAGCCCATATTACATCCATATATTAATTTTCCATGCATGTCTATCACTCCTGCCTTTGGACAATCCCTGCATGGCTCAGGCGCCCTGGCCTTCAAAATCTGCTCCCGGTGCTGCCTTTGCCAACCCCGGCGCCACTCATCCAGATACCTCTGGAGGTCTGCGATCTGCCGCTCTCTATCATCCATTGTTTACACCGCGCACAAATAAGTATCTGGTATCAACCTCTACTGCCAGAGCTGTACACTCTTCCTTTTCAGATATCTTTGAGATGTCAAAGCCCAGGCCTTCCAAATATTCGCAGGCCAACTTCGCAGATTTCAGACTTTTGACATTTATTATCAGGTTTTCATAATTCCTTTTAATTTCATCGTATACCCTGTCTTTTTCATCCAGGAGGCGCTCTCGCTTTGGCATAATGTCTTCAAAGTCTCCATCTACCATCCTCTTGAAGACTCCGCCATTGTAATTCAATATCCCTTCAATCATTCCCGCGATTGAGTAACTGGAAGGTATTATTCTGATATGATCCTCATTGTCTTTCGCCCATTCGGCGTATACCTCATATGCAGCATTCAAATGCCCTTCAATTGATTTTGATACTTCCTCCAGGCCAATTATTTTATAAAGCGCTGCATCATGGGCCTTCACGGCCTCCTGGTACTGATCACTGACATTACTCAATGCTTCGCCTCTCTTGTCCCCCAGCCATTTTACAATCTCTCTCTTTGTCATTTATCCCAGCCCTCCAATATTTCTATCTCTGGATCACTGCCCTCGTAAGACTTTACTACTGCAACGATTTCCCATCCTGTTCTTGTTTTCATCGGCATTTTTCCTGTCCTCCCACCAATTCCAGCAGCAGCCTCAAGGAGGCTGGTTCCTTTCTCAAATTTATTATTTTGCTTTTTTAATCATATCCAAGTAATCCTCAAATGCTTCCAGGAAGATAACATCCAGATTATCCGGAAGCATAGTCTCTTTATACTGCTCCTTTATCGCTTCCAGAAATTCCTTTGGATCATCCGCATATACACTGTTTGCTAGGATATCTGCCAGGATCCGTACCCGCTTCACGTACACTGTTCGAAGCTGGCATTGTTTCTCCTTTAACTCTGCACACAGCCTGTCATAAGAGTTCTTATACTTCGTCTGTAAGAGTTCTGCGGGCACCTGGCATTCATTCTTCTTTTTGATCTCCTGCAGTCTCATTACTTCTTTTAAAAGTTTATCTGTCATAAGATACACCCCGCTTTCCGATAACTTGTACAACGCCGTTTCCACTGGTTTTCACAAAATCCAATCTCATCCACATAGTCATAACAAACCGGCTGTCCCTTGCCTTCAAAAGTCCTGGCTATACGGCCGATGCTCTGTGTCACCACCGCATAATCCTTTTTCGGTGTTGTAAGATATAAGCGGTCAAGCCTCGGGATGTCCAGCCCCTCTTTTGCCAGGCTGAAGGAAGCGAACAGATACCGTATCCTGCCCGAACGCATATCCTCTATGGCCTGGATCCTTTTGGCCTTTGCCAACTTGCTTGTCATCTTACCGTCGATCATGGCAGTCAGTCCCCAGAGTTCTGCTGGAAGCATGGCGCGCAGCTGCTGCAGGTGCTGCAGTCGGTCAGACAATATCAGGTTGTGATGCCCCCGGTTTGCCACCAGGTCTCCTACGATCATCTGGTTCCTTTCCAGACTTTCGGTCAAGTAAGGGATCAGTTTACTGTATACCAGTGTTCCATCCGTATCCAAACACACACGGTTGATCTTGATCTTTGTATCTCTGCGAAGAATCTGTACCTGCATGGTTTTTTCGGCCACTGCCTCATCCGGTACCTGGTACCGTACCTCCCCAAGAACAGCAAATGTGCTTTTTATCAGCCCATCAGCACGGTGTACCGTGGCACTCAGGCCATATTTATATCTTGATGCCAGACTGCTGATTACCCGGTAAAACATCTTCGCGCTTGCCGGCGTGCCGGACACTCTATGGCACTCATCCACAATCACCACGTCCCAAGTGTATTTATATTTCAACAGGTCCAGCTTACTGAGTGTTTGCACCGTTGCAAAAGTCATGTGGCTACCAATATGTACTTTCCCTGCGGTTATCTTGCCCAGGATGCTGTCCGGAAAGTATTGCCTTGCCCGGTCATAGGATTGATTCAAAAGGTCTGCTGTATGTGTTACCCACAGAGTTTTACGCTGCAGTTTCGCAGCAAGGGCTATCCCCATCTGGGTTTTTCCGCTCCCGCAGGGACTCTGTAGGATACCGCACCCAGCTATCTCCATTGCTTCCACAGCCTCCTTCTGATAGTCATATAAAGGGACTTCTGCGCCAGGGTATAGGATTGACCCATTATCCGCCAAATCCTGTTCAATGATGGTGTCTGCGCCCCGGTACGGCCTTACCAGCTTCCCCGCGCCACACGGGATCACCAGGCTTGATCCATCCACGTGATAGAAATATAGCTGCTGGTCTGTTTTCCCTGTCCAAAGCCCCATACGCCGCTTTTTAACGTATTCCGGATTCGGCATGGTCAATTCCTGCCTTACCCTCTCTACAAGCTCTTTTGGCGGTCCCTGGATGCGTATTTCATTACTGATAGTTACCCTCATACTGTCCTATCCTTTCCAACCATGCGCTAAACAATGCACCGTAATACTTTGCATGATCCTGGTCTATCTGACGTATTCCATTTATCTCCGCTTCTTCCAGATCACTGAGTAACATGAGGAATATCTCACCATCCGGATACCTTACTGCGAATATTCCCTCCGCATTCCCACAATCGTTCCAAAGCTTCATAGCGTTTCGTTGATTGTCTTCTATCCTGCGCAGATAAAAATTGCTGCTCTGACAGTCTTTGCAGTCAAAAACCAATGTTTCCCCGTCCCTGGCCGCTATCACATCAAATGGCTGCCCGTTATGGTTGTCCTGCAGCCGGTGTACCCAGAATCCATACTCTGACAGCTTCTGCGCAAATTCTTTTTCAAAGTCTGTACCATTGCTTTTATTGCTCATTTTTACCTCCTGTTTCACGAAGTCTAACCTTTTTCCTTAATTGTCTACCCTTGTCTTCCCCTGATTAAGGGCTTCAAACCCTTGATTTTACTGGGGGTCTAACCGTCTGACCAAAAATCACCGCTTATAGGTGCACATTTTTAGTAAGAAAAAAAAATAACGTTTTTCTCGCGCGTCACGTATATGGTATTAGGTTAGACAGGTTAGACGGTTAGACTATATACTTTAAAGCCGCATTTTTGCTGGCCTTTCTGGTCTAACCTGAGGGCTAACCTAAATTTTACAGGTTAGACTTTAATCAAACGGCAGTTCCATCTGTTCGTCTTCTATTGCCATAAAACCATCCGAATCCACATCCGGTTCCATATTTAATTTCACATAGTTTGCCTTGATCCCGAACACCTTCGTGTTATGGATATATTTCCCCTGTGAGTTTCGGATGACGCGTTCTTTTGCTGCCCATTTCTTACTGACTGCAGCGTAATCAAATCCATTCTTTTCCAGGAACTCACATAGCACATCTTTGTTTATCACAGCCACCGGCGGTATCTCCGAATGTTCTCTATCCTCATCGATCCTGCCCCATACTTCCCCTTTGTTCATGGACTCCTCATCATTTGGGTTCTGGAAACGTACCGGGTTCTTAGCGATCCAGTTCAGCACAGCCTGGTAAGACCGTTCCGCTACGTCCACTTCGTTTGCACTTCGTAAATACATCTTCACATCAGATATCTGTAATGGGGATTCCGCTGTAAAAACAACCTCCGTCAGTATTCGGTCTGCCAGGAGGATACAAGCCATAGACATAGCCTGTTTTTCTGTAGTGTCCAGCTTGCACATGGCATCAAAATACGCTTTGTATTCCTCTTGCAATGCTTTTTTCTCCACACCCTGCAGATATTCCACAAGCATCCGGCCGGCATGTCCGTAATGTTTCGTCAGGATCCCCACAGTCCGGTTTCCATCCTCCAGCAGCTTTTCTTCTACCTCAATTTCAATGACACGGTTTTTTGAGCCTGCCCGGCTATTTGCTTTGGTGATCGGTTCTTCTCCGGTAAAAAGGTAGCTGCAGCGCCAGGTCTTAGTTTCTTCCACGCCTCCAGTTGCCCTGCCGCGTCCACGGTCGATACCTTCCGTGATCTGATAGATCAACTGGTCAAAATTGGTCGTCCATTTATCCTTCATGGTCTGCAGCTCATCCCCGGCATAAGGCAGAGAATATAAAAAGGCAGAAGTACGCATGATGTTCACTTTTGTAGTGTTCATGGTTTTTACCAGCCCGCCCATCTTGGGATTCCCCCAGATAGACATGGCCGCCATGATAGCTACTGTCTTGCAGGTTCCAGACTCTCCGGACCAGATGTGGAGGACAAAAGGCAGCGCATTTACTAACTCGATCAGACAGCTTGCAAAGCTGGCCGCAAAAGCCAGTCGCACAACCTTATTCCTTCGCAGGACGCTGCAGTGCTCTTTCCAGACCGAAAAATCCCCATTCTCTTTTACATTTTTGTATATGACATCAAAAGCTTCCTCACCGTCGTATACGATATCATCAGCATAAGGCATGAACTCATTTCCTGCCCATCCAAGGCGGTTGATCGATTTCCTCGGTTCCAGTTTAGCCGGATTAAGCCCGATGCAGTCACTGATATACTTGACAAGAGGCTTTGCGTTCTCAGATGTGACCTCAATGCCGATATCACTCAGCACATCAACAATGGCGGAATTATCCGCGCATACCTTACGGTTCACAGTTACATTTTGCCACTGTCCATATTTAAAATAGGCCAGTTTTACTCGTTCCCTTCCGGTATCCACATTTTTGTAGATTTCTACCGGCAGGATGGGGTGGGTACAGGCGTTGACAAAGACCGGCTGTCCATGGTTGTCAAATTTCTGCATGGACACCCCCAGGTCATTCGCTCTCCAGGGTCCGCACTGCAGTTCCAGCACCTGGCCGGTGAAATTCGTAGTATTGCCCGTTTCCTTCATCTTCTGGCTGTAATCCATAAAGAAGGCTTTTAGGATAGAATTGAACTCATTTGCCCGTTTCATCTGCCTTGCCTTATTTTTCAGAGCTTCTATGTACTGGGCGCGTTCCACATTGCCTTCTATCTCGAAGATCTTATAAAAGATTTCATCTGGAAATGGCTCTCCCGCCGTCAGAGCCTCCATACCAGTCAATAACTCGTTTTCGGATCTCTCCAACCTTCTTCACCGCCTTTTCATCGTTAAAATAATCTTCCAGGTCGTATTTCAGGCACTCCAGGCGGTACTCTACGATTGTGAGCTCCTGTGCTGCCTCTACAAAATGCCGGTCCCGCGGGTCCCTTATCGCCTCACACAGGAGCCGTCTATACACTTCTAGCACGGTATAAACTTCCCTCCGGAACCGTTCCCGCCGCTTTCTCTCCCGGATTCGCTGTTCCCTTTCTCTCTTGTCCCGGTAGGAAAGTCCTTCTGTTTTTATTGGCAGGGAAAAGTCTTCTATCAGCTTTCTGGCCGCGCCCTCATTATTGATTCCATGCAGCCTGGAAACAAATTTTATAACGTCCCCGCCAGAGCCACAGGAAAAGCAGTAATACCCCTTATCATTTGGATATATCTTCATACTGGGCTTTTTGTCATTATGGAAAGGGCAGAGGCACCGCCCCTGCCTGTCCACCGGATGTCCATAAAACTCTGCCGCCTGGCGCATACCCACCCGCTGCTTGATCTCCTGATAATCCTCTTTACATAAATGGAAGTTCTTCATCAATGCCATCCGGGATGTTCATAAAACCCCTGCCTGCAAGCTGTGGGTCAGAAGACGGGGCTGGAGCGGGGGTAGAAGCTGCAACACTTGCTGTGTTTTCCAGCAGCTTATCTTCTGGTATCTTTGCATCCTTTAGTCCGTCAATGCTGCGGATCTGAAATATCTTAGTTGCCATCCTTCTTTCACCTTCTGGAGTAAGGAACTCTTCCCTGCCCATGACAGCACCAAATTTTTTCCCGACAAGCGTTTTCTCATTTCCTTCAAGCCCCCACGGGAACTGGTATCCTGGATTTGACTTTTCGATACTGGTCATAAGCCCTTTGAAGAACGGAAGTCCCTGGTCATCCATGTTCTGCCGATGCATGCCTTTATATTTTGCGTTCTGGTCCGCCTGCTTTGCCATCTTGAACTGCTTCCGGTAAAAGTCCTTATATTCTCCCTCTGCTATATCAAACTGCATGGCAAGACGGCTGTGCCCTCTGTTCTCTTCTTCTTTTACACCAAGGACTTTACATATATATAGTCCTGCCGGGAGTTGCATGAACTCCCCTGTATAAGCCGGTGCCTCATCATATCCCTGTGGTTTCTTTATCATCTTTCTTTTCCTCGCTTTCTTTATTCTTCGGATTTTCTATCTCGTAATATTCCCGAATGGTGTTATCCACCATCAGGAGGTCATTGTCAATCTCAATATCAGCAAACATGTCATCCGGTGCCTTGCTTACTGCCCCGTCCCTGGACTGGGTTACAAACGCATACCGTTCACCTTTGACCGCCCGGAGCACGATCGTAAACATGCCTTCCAGGCAGACTTTCTCATCCAGCAGCTTCCCGATGGTTTTGGGCTTGATATCCCCGAAATCGTTGGTGTCCTCATGCATGATGACATAAACGATCCTGTCCTCCGGAGCTTCATCTGCAATGCATTTCACCAGTCTGTAAAAATCATCGGCAAGCTGGTTATACAGGGAAAAGACGGCGTTCCCCTTGCCCGTGGTGTTATGCCCGTCCATAAACTGTCCAGTGATCAGATAACCTGCATCGTCAATAATGATTGATTTTGGCCACTGTTTACTCTTCACTGCAGCCTTTATCTTTCCATAATCACAGCATACGTTTCCTGGTAATTTTCCCCGAAATGGAAGTGGTTTGTTCAGTACCCTGATGAGGCCAAAATCTTTTCCTACACAGTTTTTTAAGCTCCGGCTCTTCCCTGCGCCGGACTTACCTATGATCAATACCGGTATCCCCATCTATTTGTCCTCCTTCCTGAAATCAATCCGCTCAAGCGCATCCAGCACCCGGTTCCCGTCATCCCCTAATTTACTGCTGCAGAGGGCCAGGGCTGAACTGTCATTTTTCCAAAGCATGATATCTCCCTGTTCATTCCTGGCTGATGGCCCCATAGGTGCGCTCTCATTTTCCAGATCTTTCAGGTCTATTATTCCGTATAAATCTTCTGACACGGCGATCAGTCTGTTTGTATGCCTGCACTGCATTATCCTATAGGAGTTCCAGTTTGCGGCATATACGACAGGTGTCACTGTAAACGGAGTTTTTGCCTCCATAAAGCGCTCCGGAAGGTTCAGAAATGCGTTTTCTGAGATCTCGTATTGTATAGGACTGTCTTTTTCAGCCTTAAAAACACATCCAAGCTTTGGAAGCTCACCTGTGTATTCCATGACAGCCGCTTTCACCCAGTTAGGGACAAATTCTTCATCTGTCCATACAACCCATGTGCTGCCGGATATCACCAGTCCGTCATATATGTAGCCAACGGTCAACCCGCCGTGATTAAAAGCATCCTTAATCCATTTCTTGAATATTGTCTTATTTAGAAACATCTCTTTCCTCCTTGCCTTTTTCAATACCATGCCGGATCCCGTCCAGCACAAACTCCATTTCCTCAAATGACAGATGCCACACAGATGAGACCATGGTCTTGGTAAGCTTTGCTGATAGATCCATAAGCTGGCCCATCCGGTATGGTGTCATCTCTATCTTGTTATCCATAGGCATCACCGGATATTCAGGTGGGTCCCGTATGGCTTCAGCGCAGCCCACTCTACTTCCTTCTCCGCCAGCAGCTCCCGAACTTTATCTTTATCCACTACCGGAGGCTGTGGAATCAGGAATTTGCCTGGGATGTCATCCAGGTTGTCCGTAATCTCCAGCGGCTGCTTCCCACCGTTTTTTGAAACACTGAAGCTGAACAGCGTAGTCTTGAATTTTGTCTTACCGATAAATTCCAGGTTTGCCTGAAGTGTTTCCTTAAGGCGTCTGGCACGGTTCTCCAGAGACGCCCTGCGGCCGCGGAGTCGGTCTTCTTCTGCCTTCAGGGCGTCTGCATCCGCAATCATGGAGCGAATCAGCTTCGCATAATTGTCCGCCTTATCCTCAATCTCGCCTTCGATGGATTCCAGGGTGTCTAAAATCACCTGCTCATCTGTCTCGCCGTCATACAGCATTTCCGCAACGGCTTCCCATTCCTCAGTTAATTCATATAATTTACTCATTGACTAATCCTCCATTAACCTGAAAATGTATTTCATTCATTGCTTCCGATATTCTTTTTGCGATTTTCGCATTGTCCATATGTACCTCAGGTTTTATTTGCGCTGGCGCAACAGGCTTATCATAAAAATCGTCCCTACTGCATACGGGCTCTTTGTTCGCACTTCGATATCCAGCAATCAATAGGATATTGTTTAAGCTCAGTCCTGCTTTACGGCCTCCATCTTTTGATGCTCTCATTGCCATTTCAGCAATTATCCTCAGCTTCTCGGAATCTCTGACCAGCTCTTCGTATTCATGTAATGGTACTTCTATCTTGTTTTTCATCTTGACTTTTCCTCCAATTTTCCCTATGATTAAGGTGTGTTTAATTATCAAGTCCCTGATTGCTTGCCGGCGCCAGGGGCTTTTCCAGCGAGTGTAAAACGGTGGCAGGATTCCGAATAGGTCTTCATGTTGCCGATCTCTGCCTTAAAGCCATTATCTCCATCACTCACACATCTGTAATGACTACCCGTGTCATCCTCAATCCACACGGCATGACCAGTTGTCTCTGTTCCCAATGCTATAGTAACAATGTCAAGAGCATTGTTTTTGGCAATCAGCTCCAACGCTCTTAAATGCGGAGCCATTTCCTTACTTATCTCTAGCCATGTTTCTTTTGTCATAGCGTTCCTTCCTCCTTTCTAATCTTGCTGATACTAAACACGCTAAGTTGATGTGATGCCAGCTTATAGTCTTTATCTCTCTGGCTCTTTGTGCTATACGCTTTGTGCTGGCTCCCGATATCGTTCTCCATATAGATGTGGAGGATATAGACACCCGAATCATTTCCAAGACAGTTCTTTTGGTCTTCATAACCGATAGACTGGATCTTGTTTACATTAAAAATGTCGTCGTTGATCTTGATAAAGACTGGTTCCACGTTTCCGCCTCCTCTCTTCCCAATCCTTGGCAGTCTCAAAAATTACCACCAACAGCACAAATATAAATATGTAACACATAACTGCCTGCGGCGCATCCCGTGGCTGCCACCATCCCGTCATAGCTGCCAGCGCTGTACAGATTGCGGCGTCTTTTAGAGTGTTGTAGTGCATTACATTACACACCCCCTTTGCCTTGCCAGCTCTGCCGCCCGGTTCTGCCGGATGAGATATTTCTGCAGCTCATCGGTGTCAAACAAGGTTGGACTTGTCTTGTTATTGGGATTAGACTTGTACGCTACTCTCTGACCTTCTTCACGACTGATTCTGCGGAGCATCTTCTCCGGGAATCCCATCTGAACCAATTCCTTCTGGTACATAATTTTTTTAGGAAATTCCATTGTTATGCCTCCTCTTGTTTTCTTACACTCTCCTGTCTATAATGTACTTACAGGCGTTGCAGCTCCAAGTACACAGAAAGGAGATACATATGGATACAGTAAAACTATCTTTACAAGACAGAATAGATCGAATTGCAATCGCATATGTTCAAAGCCACTTTGATGTAAAAAATATGTCTGCTACAGAATTTATTAAAGAAGTTGCTAATGCTCAGTATGCTGTTGCTGACTATCTCGAGGCAAAAGAAAACAAATAGTATCAATTTCATTGGGCTCCAGACTACTCCGAATGGCCTGGAGTTCTTTTCTTATAGCTACCAATTCCTGGTATATCTTTTTCAACATTTATGTCACCTCTTTTCTAGCTGGACTGTAAGTGACATCTAACCGATCACACTCTTCCTTGTTTCCGGTGGCAAGTTCTGGATTAAACAATTTTTGCTTCACCCATCCGTCGGGACCGGGAAGGGCGACAATTATAGGATGTTCGTTTATCTCCCTACCGTTAATTTTTAAAACTCCAGCATCAAAATCTATCTCTAGTTTCCTGATCTCCATCTCTCTCACCTCCTTCTACTCTTCCAAGAAATACTCAATTGGCACGCC
>PPYE01031068.1_pt1 | contig 10846 bp, 10 predicted proteins | sample 1559881 | NCBI WGS metagenome assembly PPYE01 (sample SAMN08240022, study PRJNA423297) | Human gut metagenome, whole genome shotgun sequencing project.
TTATTATATTGAAGTGCAATTGTGGTTTGATGATTTGATAAGAAGATATTTATAAGATACTTATTTCATAGCATTCTTATCTCTGATTGAAAATATTTTTTCTGAAACTCTACTGCGCTTTTTATTTCTTCTAATATGAAAACAACGTTTTCATATGCAGCTACCCATTTTCCCTCAACATCATCGTTTCTATGAATAATTGCAATAATTCTTCCAGAAAATTCACTCACTGCCATATTTACCCCTAATATATATACGTCTTGCTCTTCATCATCCGGTGCAATAATGCCTTCAATATATCCATAATTTATTGGATAATATATTTTTATGTTTGGAGAGATATCTCCCAAGTGGTCCTGGGACTGTTCAAGCAGGCTACTATATTCAATTTGATTTTAGGCAACCATAAAATAACTGCTTTTACATGGAACAGGATTTGAACGATGATAAGTCTAGCCGGGCTATCTCCAATTAATATTTTCACCCCGGTTATCAGTTCTCAATAACATTATTGATTTCCTGGATCCAACTGTCATTATCCGATGAGAAATGTTCCATGTACTTTCCAAAATTACTGCTTCCCTTGATTAAATCATCTGTTGTTCCAAATATTACAACCTGATCTTCCTAATCCCGTTTTGCTTTTTGCAAACTGTTATCCATAAGTTCAGCGCAAATAAAGTAGAGAGTCACCGGAAAACATGTTACACTAAGTTCAATTCCAAACAAAATAACTTAAATCTTTTAAGAGGAGGAAACAGTATGTCTGATATATTATTTAAGACGGATGATTATGTTTTTTCGTATCGGGCAGCCGGTATCTGCATACAAAATGACAGGATTCTTCTCCAAAAGCCCACAAACGATAATGGATTCGCTTTTCCAGGAGGACATGCTGCGTTTGGGGAAACAAACGAGGAAACGTTAATCCGGGAGTTCAAAGAGGAAATCGGCGCGAACATTTCAGTCGGCGAATTAAAATGGGTTGGTGAAATTTTCTTTCCATGGGGAGAAAAACCTTGTCATCAGATTTGTTTATATTATACAGTGGTAATTGAAGACGGACATACGCCAAAAGAAGGCGCCTTCCTGGCGCAGGAACAGCTTAAGGGCCGAAACTTTGAGCTTGAATTCCACTGGGTTCCGATTGATAAAATAAGCGATATTGAGATATATCCTGCAAACGCAATCCAGCTTTTAGAAAATCTCAATGATAATGTTCAACATTTTGTTTATCGAGAATAAAGGCAGTCGTTATGATAACAGCCGAACCAGCTATCCCTGGCAATGGCAAAATGCCCGTCCCGTTTCTTTATGGAACAGATGGATTTTCTCAGACAGAAGGCGGATATATACCGCCTGCCCCGGCATCCCGGAATAATCAGCGCCTGTTATCATTGTAAGATCCGGCATTCCGGGAGCCGAGAGAAAAACCGCTGTCTCCCGCCCGGTATTTTCCACAATATTGATTTCCATCCGTATTGCGCCAGGTTCTCCCGGGCCGGCAGGTTCGATATGCTCCGGACGAATGCCTGCCGTTATTTCCCCTCGCACAGGTTTCTGCGGCAGCTTATCTTCATCCACAGGAATCCTGCGCTCTCCCAGGGTAAGGTAACAGCAGCCCTGCTCTGTGACAGGCCCTGTATCCCACAGGTTCATATGGGGAGAGCCTATAAATCCCGCAACGAACAGATTCGCAGGATGTCCATATATCTCCTGAGGTGTCCCAAGCTGCTGCAGGACTCCTTCATTTATCACGGCAATGCGTGTTCCCATGGTCATTGCCTCTGTCTGATCATGGGTTACATAGATGGTGGTAACGCCCAGCTCCCTTTGCAGGGTTATGATTTCCCTGCGCATTTCTGTGCGGAGCCTGGCATCCAGGTTTGCCAAAGGCTCATCCATAAGAAAAAGCTTCGGCTTTCTCACCATGGCTCGCGCCAGCGCCACTCTCTGGCGCTGTCCGCCGGAAAGAGCGCCCGGTTTCCTTTCAAGTAAAGTATCTAACTCCAGCTTCTGCGCCACCTCAGCCACCCTGCTTTTAATTTCCTTTTTTCCGGAATGCCGCATTTTAAGGGGAAATGCAATATTGTCCTTCACTTTCATATTGGGATACAGGGCATAGTTCTGAAAAACCATAGCAACATCGCGGTTCTTCGGCGGTACCTTGTTCATGCTCCTCCCATCCATAATGATTTCTCCGCCACTGATATTCTCAAGTCCTGCTATCATGCGCAGCAGCGTTGTTTTTCCACATCCGGAGGGACCGACAAAAACAATAAATTCACCCTGATTTATTTCCATATCCATGTCTATGACAGCATGGACATTGCCCGGATACCATTTGTTTACCTTTCGAATCTGCAGGCTTCCAGTTAAACTCTCTTTTTCCATAAAACCTTCCTCCATTTCTGCCCCGTAACCGTCCCTCTCTATTCAGTCTTTATCCTTTACAGACTTTTCCCGTTACTTCAATCCTTCATCCCGGAGGAAATAATGCCCTGTTCCAGATATTTCTGCCCGGACAGGAATATCAAAAGAGGCGGCGTCAGCGTGATCAGTGAGGCAATCAGCGATACCCCTGCATTGTCGGCAGTAATATTTGCCATATACAATGACAGCGGCCAGAGAGCCTGATTCTTCAGAAATGCCTGCGGTGCTTCCATGGCATTCCAATATTCCAGGAATCCCAATACTACTGCGGAAAGAATCCCTGATGCCCCCAGTGGAATTCCAAGCCGGACAAAGCTCTGGAAGGGCGAAGCCCCATCCACCGCCGCTGCCTCCATAACCGTTTCCGGTATCACCATAAAGAAACGTGTCATAATGAATACGGGAAAGGTTGACGCCGCCCCGGGCAGGATGACGGCCCATACGGTATCAATCAGCCGCAATTTATCCAGTACAAGATAGCTTGAAACCATGGTCACCTGGAAAGGCATCAACATAAGAACAATATATAAGGTATAGAGCAGCTTTTTACCCCGGAAATTAAATCTTGCAAACGCCCATGCCGCAGGTGCCCCTAAAAATATCTGCCCGATTACAACAGGGAAAACCTGCCTGCAGGAATTCCAGAATACTGCAAAAAACTGAGGCGTATCCAAAAGCAGCTCCACATAAGCCTGCAAAGTAGGATACTGCGCAATTACAGGCCATACGGCAGTCCCTTCCCCTCCTTCCAGAACCGGGGCAAGATTTTCAGACAATTCTGCACTCCCCATAATAGTGCCGGATAACAGCATCCAAAGGGGTATCCATATAAAAAAGGCGATAAAAACAAGTATCAACCCTGTCAGCCACTTTTTCATTTACGCTCCTATCTGCGTGCAAGGCACACATATAATTCAAGGAGGCTGAAAGTTTTTTTCTTTCAGCCTTGCTCCTATCCGTGTGCAAGGCACGCTTACAATTCCAGGGGGCTGAAAGGCTTTTTTTCCTTTCAGCCTTGCTCCTATCCGCGCGCAAAACACGAATAGAATTCTGGAGAGCTGAAAGCCCTTTTCCCCTCATTCCTTTTCCTCCCGGCCCAAAACTTTCTGCAGCAGCATGATCAGTATAAATACAAAAAGCGCCATCATAACGGCTCCCGCGCACATTTTATCCACATCCAGATTGCCGTACCAGTTGTTGAACAGATGCTGCAGCATATAGATGCTTTCCTCCGGATAGCTTCCTGCAATCAGATAAGCCTCCCGAAACACCTTAAAAGAGTTCAGCAGTGAAAGCACCGTAGTGGTGAAAAAAACCGGCATAAGGTTAGGTAAAGTAATTCGCACAAACCGCCTGATGCTTCCGGCTCCATCTATCTGCGCCGCCTCATATAAGGCCGGATTTATGGCGCCAAGCCCGGAAAGCCACAGCACCATATCATATCCAAAATTCTTCCATACATAAGCAAATACCAATACCCCAAAAGCAGCCCTGCTCCCTATCCAGTCCACCGGCGCTGCATCCCAAAGCGCAAGAAAGGCATCGAGCAGGCCGTTTTTATGAAAAATCACACGCCACAAAAGGACAATCGAAGCTACCGGTATTGCCATAGGCACAAGAAATGAGGTTTTGAAAATTCCGTGTGATTCCCTGAAGGCAGTCAGCAACAGCGAAACCGCCAGGGAAATAGCCAGCAGCAGCGGTATACAGACAAGGACAAATTTCAGTGTGTTTCCCGCAGCCAGCTTAAATGCGCTGTTGTCCAATACTGCCAGATAATTTTCAAATCCCACGAACCTGCCGCCGGCAGCCTGGAAAAAGGAACGCCGCAGCACATCCAGAAGGGGAATGAATACCATAATACTTACAAAAATCAGGCTCGGCGCCAAAAACAGCCATGGCACGATACGTTCCCTAAAAGAAACTTCTTTTCTCATCTGAAAACCTCCCTTCCCCGGGAACAGCGGTAAGCTTCTCCTTCTGCCTGTAAAGCATGAAATCCACAGACAGCCACAGGCAGGGCATCAGATACATTTCCCTGCAGAATATCATATGGCAAGTCCGGGCCATGGAAAGGGACAGCAGGCTGAGCGCCAGCGTATATGCCGCACAGCCCAGCGACATGCCACCATAAGACCTTATGGATACCCGCATTGCGGCTATTGTCCCAGGCACAGAGGCGGCTATGGAAAATAATACTGTCATAATTACAGCGGTCATAAGCTCCATATCCCGGAAGGTGGAGCCTTCCGATATCCATGTAACCACATTTTTCCCATGTCCCATAACTAAATTCTCCCCAAACGCAAAGTCGGACCACCTCGTGGGAATAAATCCGGCGGGGATTCCCGGCAGGTCCATACAAAAAAACAAACCAGCCAGAACCAACAGGGCCGACGGCAGCCAGAAGGCCAGCAACGCAGGATAATGCCAAAGCCATTTCCCGCGCCTTATGACACGGCCGAGAATACCTGCTGCCAGAATAATGGCAGGAAACCTGACAATAATACCAAGCGCCCATTCTATCAGCGGCAGTTCAAGAATCATCCCCCCGGAGAAATCCGCGGCCAAAAGATAGTGCTCTGCCTTCTCCCTGGTTCCCGTCCCGGAAAATATCAGCTGCATATGGGACAGAGGCTCTTCTGACCCGGCCTGCGCCTGACGGAATATCCGCGGCTCCTCCCCCTCAAATACGCCGCGCACATAGAGCCTGTCTCCTTCCATTATTACCGGCATCCCACAAACGTCCGTGCTTCCCCACAAGGAAAACGCCAGCCCCGAGCTGATCGCGCATCCTGCCGGATCGTTTCCGGCCAGGATGCCGCCGGAAAGCATGGCCGCTGCTGTAACAGCCCTGCAGTCGCCAAATACCACCACCATATCTGCTGCCATGCTTTTCCTGTCCCCGCTCATAACCTCATATCCTGAAGCCGTCTGCCATAGGGTGACCTCCGGCTGTTCTGCCGCCCCATCCTGCCGCGCAAAGGTCTGCTGTTTCACAAGAGCTGCCGGGCTGACGCCGCCGTTTTCCCATTTAACCTCCACACCCGGACAGAGGTTTACGGCCTTGCTGTAAAAAGAGCAGGCTATGCACCAGAAAAAAACTGCCGTCAAACTCGATATCACCAGCGCCGGCCAATGAAAATGTCTTTCAGTTTCCAATACGAACCCTGTCTCCTTCCGATATCGCCTTATTTGAACCTGTGATCACCTGATCCGCGTAGGTAAGGGCGCCCTCAACGCACATCATCTGGCCGTCCCTGTCTTTCACGGTTATATCAACTCTTGCAGTGACCCACTCCGTTCCCAGCACGGAATTCTGTTTGCGTATCACCAAAACGTGATCTCCCCTGGAATCGCTTCTGAGCGCCGTAATGGGAAGGCAGTTCTGATAAATCTCACTTTTTTTACTCAATGAAAGCTGTGCGGTCATACAGGCCGGATAGTCTCCCTCCGGCAAAACAGCAGTCAGGAAAACCTTCCCCTCCTCATCAGGCATGCTTATGGAACTGATCTCTGCCTCTGACCTTTGAGTGCTGCCGTCAAGCCTGAACATAAGCTCCCCCTTGTCCCCCACCAGGAAATACCTTGCGGATTCTTCCTCCAAAAAACCTTCGAACAAAAATCCTTTATCATTGCAGGCAAGGGTAACCCCCTCTTCCCCTGCTTTTGTTCTGAATCCCTTTTCCACAGTACGCAGTACCGTTCCGGACACCGGCGCTGACAGGTATCCTCCATTATTTAAAATTTCCTGCAATTTATCCCGTAGTTTTTCTTTCTCCGCCAACTCGGACTCGCAGGTCAGACTTGTGATTTCCCTTTCTTTTTGTGACATCATCGCCTGCTGCTGCGCATTTTCCAACGCCAGCTGCGCCGCCTCGACCGCCCTTTGCGCTTTATAAAGGGCTTCTTCTGCCAGGTACTGATTGTCCTCAAATTCACGCCAAACATCGTTCAGGGTTCCCTTTGCGGCATCAATCGCTGCCCGGGCCTGCCTGACTGCGGCTTCATCGGAAAAATCCGTACGCTCTTTTGCCGCCGTCAGCACCGCGTTTGCATCATTGAGAGAAGCCTCGGCTCTCTCTGTTTTTGTTTTCCAGCGTTCCTTTATGGCATTCAGGTTTTCAGCGGCGCTGTCATAGGACGAGGTTTTATATTCCGCATCTGACAGGTTTTTTTCTGCCTGCGTAAATTCCTCCTGTGCTTTGGAAAGCTCTTCCTTTGCAGTATTCAGCTCCTCCGTATAATCCGTGTCGCCGCCGGGCTCCTGCTCCTCAATCGCTTTCTCGATATCGCTGACCATCTGCTTTGCGGCGTTAAGTGTACTTTCCGCCTGATTGTATGCCTCCAGAAGCTTCTGGTAAGCATTCTTTGAAGCGTCCAAATTTTCCGAGGCTTCATCCAGCTCCTTTTCTGCGGCATGGATGGCATCCTCCGCCGCTTCCCTGACGCTATACAGATTTTCCTCTGCCTCCTTAACGACTGCCTCCGCTTCCCTGATAAGCTCCTGTTTTACCGCAGCGGCCGCCCTGTCATCCTCCGTCTCAGCAGCCGCCAGCTTCTCTTCACTTTTTGTATAGTCCTCCTTCAATCTTGTGTCTGACCGGACATATTTTGAAGCCAGGCGCTCATACTCCCTTTGGGCATCCTCAAGGGCGCGTTGTGCCGCAGCCACCTCATTACCGCCCCCGCTTTCGGAAAGATCAATTCTGAGAGTGAGGATATGGATTTCCTCTTCCAGCTTCTTCACCTGCTCTTCCATGGAAGGCACTTCAAAGGCAAGCAGCGGATCGCCCTTGTTTACCTGACTGCCTTCCTGCGCATTGACCGCCGTTACCCAAAGCCCTTCCGGCAATCTAATGCTTCTGTCGGCTGCCGCCTGGATCCTTCCTTCCACGAAAGCCCTTTCCGTAAGCGTCCCGCTTGCAAGGGTCGATACCGAAACGCTTGCTGTTGTGATGGAAAAGGAAACACGGGATATAACCGTGCATACAAACATCAGTGTAAAAAAAACGATAAGAGACTGTACGGCCATGCGCTGCATACTTTTTTTAATGACAGGCCCGTTTTTCTCTCCGGAAGCAAGCATTTCCTTTTGCCGCTGAATGATCCTGTTTATTTTTTCTTCCCTATGTAATCGCATCGCTGTTCAGTCTCCTGCATTCTTATTTGAATTCAACCGTAATAATTCTGTCCGCCAGATAAGTGCCGTCTGCCTGCTGCTTTCCAAAGCATAATACGATATCCTTATCCTTGACTTCGCTTTTTCCGCAGTCTTCCAGAGAATAACTGCCCCCATCCGAGCTCACGGTTCCTTTTTGAAACACTGTTTCGTCCGTATAAGCAACCTTTATGAAGTGCGGCTCCCTGGAGGCTGCGGTTCCATCTGCAAAGGGGGAGGTATTGATGGCCAGGCCCGTTTCTGAACATTCGCTGGCCGCACCGTTTAAATCCGCTGAATTGAACATTTCGTTCGCATCTGCAAAGGTTTCCATTTCTGAATCTTTTTTTCCTGCACCGTTTTCCGTTTTTTCTGAAGCTTCTTCTGAAGTTTTTTCTGAAGTTTCCGCCAAAGCTTCTTCTGAAATCTCCGCTGAAGCTTCTTCTGAATTTCTTTCCGAGATTTTCTCCACGCCGGCCGCTGTACCGGAATGAGCGGCAGAATCACTATCCTGATAATTGGCTGCTTCTGTTTCCGCAGCTCCGTTTTCTGTCCCCATATCTGTCATATTTGTCCCGGCACAGCCGGTAAATAAAAGCATCCCGGCACAGATAACTGCGTACCGTCCAACCATTTTTACTTTTCCATCCTTTTTTTTCATTGTTTAAAATCCTCTCCTTTTTACATTTGTTCATTTATATAAAGGGTGGCGCGGCTCTGGATTGTTTCAGCCGCTTCCTTTACATTCTTTGCTCCCGAAAAATACGCTCCGGCTTCCTCCAGTATGATATTTTCCAGTGCCTGGTTATCATTTACCACATAGGCCGCACTGCTTAGAAGCTGCCTTGTTGCCTCCGCGTCCTCTGCCGCTGCGCTGCCGTTTTCATAAATCCATGCCCAGACGGATTTCCCTTCCATGGCGGCCTGCATGACGGCATCAAAGGCTCCCTTATGGACAGGAAGCATACTGCAGGACTTCTGATGCTCCTCACTCAGCAGCGTCCTGACGAATTCCCATGCGCCGTCCTTCCGGCTGCCGGCCTGAGCGATTCCTATTTTTACCTCGGGTATGAGCGCATGGTACTTACCGTTACTGCCCGGAAGGCCAAGCAGCTTCAGATTCCCATGAAAATAGTCCCTGTATTTGGCGATATGGTAAATACTGAGAACAGCTTCATAGGCTGCCATGCAGGCGCTGTCCGGCTCTTCTCCAATGCCCTTTTGGTTGCCTTCCTGAATCTTGCCGGCAAACTCCAGCAATTTTATGAATTCAGGCGAATCAAAGGAACATTTGCCTGAAGTCCAGTCAACAAAGCTGTTGTCCGTCTGGAGCATAATTTTGAGAAAAAAGGCGCCCGACAGGTTGCTTACGGAATCCGCCCCATATGTATTCAGCAGCTCCTCCAAATCCTGAAGCGTCCATCCGGTTTTGCCATTCATGCTTTCCCCATCGGCCAGCATTGTGGATACGCCCACCCCATCTGTAATATAAGGAAGTTTTCCGTCCAAGCTTATGGCGGTAAACACATTTTCAAAATAGTCTTCCCTGTGAATGTCCGGATCGTTCTCCATGTATGGATAAAGGTCCTCCAGCAGCCCTTTTTTGTGATAAACCTGGACCGGCAAATTGCTCATATCCAGAATATCCGGCATATCGCCTGAAATAATGCGGGTGTTAAGATTCAAAACAGCACTGTCCCATTCCTCATCCGACACGTTCTGCTCATATGGAAAATATTCCGTCAGTTCAATCCGGTACCGGCTGTTTGTCTTATTAAAATCAGAAACAGCCTGAACCACCCCCGGCCCTGCCGTCAGGCTCACCATGCTCAGGGCAACACGTTCATCCACCCCCTGGGAAAGCACGGCCAAATCATACGAAAGCTCTGCCCTCTGATCCGGGGAAGCTGTCAAAACAAGAAACCGTCCATCCGAAAGCTCGCCCAAATGCACATCCGACGCGCCCAGCCCCACATCCGTCCAGCTAAAGAGCTGCCTTCCTTCCCGCGCTCCAGCAGGATAGCCATACAGGCTGGAGGAATCAAACCGGTAAAAATTACTTGTGCTCCCCCCAAACAGGCCCGCCGTTGCTCCCAGATGAATCCTGTCCTCACTCCAGTCCCTGCTTTTCATATCCACATGAAGCAAATCATAACTCATCCGATCCGCTGCGGAGGCACACACTCCAATCTGTCCTTCGGCAGTTGTTATTGTGGTCATAAGATTTCCTTCATAGCTAAGAGGAAACAAAAACTGCCCCGCATTATCAAACATATATGCCAAGGTATTTCCGCTTTTTTCCGCCACACAGATATTCCCCTGCGCATCAATGCTCATAAACAGCTCCCTTTCAGTGGAAGAAGGGGCTGAAGCATCCAGCAGCTCCGTCAGCTCAACGGTTTGGGCCTTCCTGCCGTTTTTATCGAATTTTTTCAGATGATAGCTTCCTGCAGCCTCCATGGTAACCGCCCATATATTGCCCTTTGGATCAAAGGCAAAATCCAAAAGGGATTCTGAGGCTTCCATAGTTAGCAGCTTTTGAAATCCCCCGTCATCAACCGTCATTGATGCCAGATAGGAGACGCCGTTTGCCTCCGAGCAGCACATATACGCTGCATTGTCTTTAATCAGGAGCCTTGAGATACCTGTCACGGTATCTGGGATATCGTAAAAGCTTGCAACATAGGATGCATCGGACTTTTCGATACCGGCCTGTTTTCCGCAGGCTGTCAAGCCCAAAAGCATTGCCGCCAGCCCCAGGACTGTGATGCCCTGCCGTGTCATTTTTATTTTCAATTTCTGCCTCCTTAAAAAAAAATTGCCTGTCCCCTCAGGCATATTCAGCATACCATTCAGGAACAGGCAGTGTTTTAAATTCATATAAACGATTTCTAAGAAACGGTAAATGAATTCTTAAGAAAACGCTAAGGAGCCATGGTGAGTTCCTCCCGTATCGATGGAAGCTCAATCACAAAAGAGGTTAATCCATTACTGCTTTCCGCTTTTATCCGGCCGCCGTGTAAGGTGACAATATCCCTGGCGATGGCAAGCCCAAGCCCGGAGCCTCCGGTTTCACTCTGCCTTGCACTGCTCAGGCGATAGAATTTGTCAAAAATCAGGCCGAGCTTATCGCCCGGAATCTCCCCCCTGTTTTCAAACCGGATCACCGTTTTTTCGGGAAATTCCTCTGCAAAGACAGATATGACGCTTTCATCCTCGCTGTAAGCTATGGCATTTTTCAGAATATTATTG
>PPYE01233882.1_pt1 | contig 10846 bp, 10 predicted proteins | sample 1559881 | NCBI WGS metagenome assembly PPYE01 (sample SAMN08240022, study PRJNA423297) | Human gut metagenome, whole genome shotgun sequencing project.
ACTCAGCGTAAAGAAGGCCTGTCCCATCGCCGCAAAAATCACGGTACCGATCCCTGCCTCTTTCATTTTGGCGAAATCCGGCACAAGATAGAAACTGAGCCCTTCCATTGCATTCGGCAGTGTCAAGGATTTCACTGCAAGCACCCCCATGATTACAAATAAGGTGGACATCATAATCTTCGTGATTCCTTCTACACCTTTCTGGAGTCCAAGGGAGCACACGCACAATCCTGCCGCAGAGATCAATACCATCCAGAAGATCATGGCATTTCGATCAGATGTAAATGTCCCAAATACCTGCTCTACTTCCTTTGGCGCCAGGCCTGTGAATTCCCCTTTGACCATCTTGAAAAAATATGCGAGCATCCATCCGCCGATCGTTGTATAAAACATCATCAGCAAATAGTTGCCCGCCATTCCGAAATAGCGGTAACAATGCCATTTTGTTCCTTTCGGCTCCAGTTTGTTGAAGGAGGTCGCAATGCTTCTCTGGCTTGCCCTCCCCACTGAAAACTCTGCAACAACGATCGGCAGTCCAAGTACAAACAGGAAAAACAGGTACACAAGTACAAATGCACCCCCTCCATATTTTCCGGTAATATACGGAAATCTCCATACATTGCCAAGACCGATCGCGCATCCTGCTGAGATCAGTACAAATCCCAGTCGGGATGAAAATTTTTCTCTCTTTTCCATTAATCCTCTTCAATTCCTTCCTCTAGCTGTAACATATCTGGTTCCTTCATCAGAGATTTGATTTTGTCGATGGGTACCATAATCCTTAATTTCTGCCTTTGATTCTCGATGAGCACTTCATCATGTTCCCCGCCGAACTCGCCGTCCAGCGTCCACGGAATCTCTTCCAGAGACTCCAGTTTCAGGCTGCTTGCCTTAAATGTATACATATGTTTTGTATCAATCTGTTCGATCAGAAGTGCCGCAATGATTTCCTGGAGTGCAAGCGGATTCTTCGGTGTCTTAATCAAGGTCACTTCAAACTCACCGTCGTCAAATACGATACTCTTTCCTACCATATTTCGGAACCCGCCAATCGACCGTGAATTTGTCACCATACCGAAAATAAATTCATCTTCGATGATCTGATCGTCATGCGTCACTTTGATCCGATAAGACGGCACATTATAAAGCCGCTTCATTCCTTCCAGCACATAAGCAAGATGTCCCAAAACATTTTTCACTTCCTGCTTGGTCTGATAAGAAACATCTGTAAAAAGCCCGAATGCTGCGATATACACAAAAATATCTTCATTGAATTTACCGACATCGCATGGAAATACCATTCCATTTACTGCAGTATCCGCCGCCTTTAACATATCTTTTGGAATATGTAAGCTTCTGGCAAAATCATTTGTTGTCCCGGTTGGGATATAACCGATCGGAATCTGTTCTGTTCTCTTCATCATCCCGGTTACCACTTCATCAAGCGTGCCATCCCCGCCGCTGCACACAACCAGATCATACTGTTCCTTGAAATGGCGTACCTTGTGATATCCATCCCTATACTTCTGTGTCGGGTAAACTGTCACTTCATACCCGGCTTTCACAAAAATGTCAAGCACATCCGACAGCTTCGGCTTGATCAATCCTTTTCCTGCATTTGGATTATAAATAAATAGTAATTTCTTCATCGCTTTCTCCTTTCCGCTATTTTTACAGGGTAAAAAAGAGCATATCACATGCTCTTTTTTATCCCCTCTTCTACTTTACATTATTTAAGAACAATTCAATGCCCTGTGCTGCCTTTTCCTCGTCCTCACCTTCGGTAACTACTGTCAGTTCCTCTCCGCTGTGAACGTTCAGGCTCATCATTCCCATAATACTCTTTGCATTGATTCTCTTTTCCTTGATCTCAATATAGATCTGGCTTGCATACTGACTTGCTTCCTGAACGAGCAGTGCGATTGGTCTTGCCTCTAATCCGTTGTCGAGTTGAATTGTTACTGGTTTCCTAATCATTGTGTACCTCCTTGTTCGCTCTTACCTTCTCAGCGATCTCACTTAACTTTCTTAGCCGATGATTCACACCCGACTTCCCGACCGGCGGTGTCAGTGCATCACCTAGTTCCTTCAATGTTGCTTCCGGATAGGCGATTCTCGCAAGAGCAACCTCTCTTAATCCGTCTGCTAATTTTTCAAAACCAATCGTATCTCTGATATATACGATATCCTCCAGCTGCTTGACTGCTGCCGAAACGGTCTTATTAATATTGGCAGTTTCACAATTTACTTTTCTATTCACGGTGTTTCTCATATCTTTTAAAATACGAATATTTTCAAACTCCATCAGTGCAACATGTGCCTCCATGATATTCAGCATGTCTGAAATCTGATCCGCTTCCTTAAGATAGACAACATATGACTTCTTCCTAAGCACGATCTTGGCACTCATCTGCAGACTGTTCATAATATACTGTAATTGCTTCGCCTTGTCTTCAGTCGCACATACCACTTCAAAATGGTAAGATTTGTAAGGATCACTGATTGAACCTGATGCAAGGAACACTCCTCTTAAAAATGCTCTCCGGCAGCACATCTGACGGATCACCACATTTTTGACAATGGAAAGTTCCTCTCTGATTTCACCCGTATCATCCAATAACTTCACTGCCTGAAGCACTCTCACTGCCTCTTCGTGCCTTGCAATGATAACGGAATAAAAAACACTTCCTTTTTTAAGGTTCTTCCGAATAGAAGTTTCAGTACATATATTAAATGTTTTTTTGATTAATGTAAAGTACTTTCTTGCAACAGTTATATTTTCTGTGTGCACCGTAACCCGGTATCTGTCTGAACTGGAGATGGAAATTCTCCCGCAGATACTTATGATCGCGGCAAGTTCTGCGATCTGACAGTGCCTTGCACTGCTCGTATGCATGGACAGTTCTTCTTTTACCTTTGCTGAAAATGACATTTTTTCCATCTATTTTACTTTTCCCTGCGAATCCCTTTCAATATCCCGGTGTTCCACCTTCACTCCATATCTGTCATCCTGTTTCAGGAACTGATACAGCTCATTTGCCAGTGTAACCGATCGGTGCTTGCCTCCGGTACATCCGATTGCAATGACAAGCTGATTCTTTCCCTCTATAATATAGTTCGGAATCAGAAATGTGACCATATCTTTTAATTTCTCTAAAAATTCCTGCGCTTTCGGTTCCTTCATCACATACTCGCTGACCGGGCTGTCATTTCCGCTCATCGGACGCAGCTCCTCTATATAATATGGATTCGGAAGGAAACGCACATTGAACACCAGATCTGCATCATTGGGAATCCCATACTTAAACCCGAACGACAATACCGTAATGTAGAGGTTTTTAAACTCCTTATTCTCCACAAAAATCTTATTGAGCTCCGCCTTCAGTTCCCGTGTCAGCATCTTACTCGTATCTACAATATACGTCGCCTTTGATTTCAGAAACTTTAATTTCTCCCGTTCCATCTCGATTCCTTTGTCCAGCCGCTCATTCCCCGCGATCGGATGGGTCCGTCTTGTCTCCTGATACCGCTTGATCAGCACATCATCCCCCGCCTCAAGAAACAGCACTTCATAGGCAAACCCGGTATCATCAATCTTCTTTAATACTTCTTCTAATTCTTTAAAATTCCGCTCATCCCGGATATCGATCCCGAGTGCCAGCTTGTCAATCTCTGAATTCGCCCCGCTTAAAAGGCTTGCCAGCGCCGGAATCACCGGAATCGGAAGGTTGTCAACGCAAAAGTATCCGACATCCTCCAGCATCTTCAGTGCGGTACTCTTTCCCGCACCGGACATTCCCGTAACGATCACAAATCTCATCTTAAAATTCTCCTAACATCTTTACTTCCGGTTCCAGTGTCACCCCGGAATTTGCCTTTACCCGCTCCGATACCTGGCGGATCAGTTCCCGTACTTCTGCCGCTGTCGCATTGTCCTTATTGATCACGAACCCGCAGTGCTTTTCTGACACCTGCGCGCCTCCTACCTGAAATCCTCGTAAGCCTGCATCCTCGATCAGTTTCCCTGCAAAATATCCTTCCGGACGCTTAAAGGTACTTCCTGCACTTGGATATTCCAGCGGCTGCTTTGTCGTGCGCTTCTCTTTGAGTTCATTCATTGTTTCCCGGATCTGCTTCTGCTCCCCGTGTGTAAGACGGATCACTGCCTCCAGCACAATATACTGATTTCTCGCAACTCTGCTTGTACGGTATCCCATCTCCAGTTCCTCTCTCGGAAGTGTAAGCAGTTCTCCTTCCTTGGTCAGAACCGTCACCTGCTCCAGCACGTCTTTCATCTCTCCGCCGTATGCACCGGCATTCATCACTGCTGCCCCTCCGATCGTGCCCGGAATCCCGGACGCAAACTCAAATCCGGTCAGAGATTCTTCCGCTGCCTTCGCCGCAATTGCCGATAAGAGTGCACCTGCCTGTGCTGTCACAAGTTCTCCCTTCACAGAAACCTCACTCATAGATTTATAAATCTGTATGATAACTCCTCTGTACCCATGATCACTGACGAGAAGATTACTTCCATTTCCTAAAATATAATATGGCATCCCTGCCTCTTTGCATAGGAGGATGATCTTCTGTACTTCTTCTGCACTCTCCGGCGATACAAAATAATCTGCTGCTCCTCCGACACGGAAGGTCACATGCTTTTTCATCGGTTCGTCTGTCAGCACGTTCTTCTCTGCTGTCAGCTGTGCCAATGCATCATAAAATTCTTTCTTCATGCTCTGTCTCCTGCTTCTATCTATATGCATAATTCATTCTGTTCCTGTTCATCCTGTCCCGGAATGTCCCTCGGACAGTATCTTTATCATACTATAAAGCCCCCGCAAATTCAATGTACACTTGCAAAATCTCCCAAAATACGGTATATTAGAAGCAAAATGTAAAGCAAAAAAGGAGTGAACTTATCATTGGACTCGAGTGTCGTCATACAATTAATTATTTTAGCCGTACTGATTCTTTTATCAGCATTATTTTCATCGGCGGAGACCTCTTTGACAACCTCTAACAAACTAAAAATTCAATCACTGGCAGACCAGGGAAGCAAGCGCGCCCGCATTCTTCTGAAGATTTCAGAGGATTCCGGCAAGATGCTGAGTGCGATCCTGATCGGAAATAACCTCGTGAACAATGCGGCAACCGCACTCACGACTTCTCTGATCATCCAGCTGTTCGGAAATTCTGCGGTCGGTATCGCGACCGGTGTGATCACGTTGCTGATCCTGATCTTCGGAGAGATTTCTCCAAAGACGCTGGCAACGATCCATTCAGAGAAGATGGCGCTTTTTTATGCGCCGCTGATCCATTTTCTGATGAAGCTCTTTACCCCGGTTATCTTTATTGTAAACAAGCTTTCTTTGGGCGTTCTGTTCCTTCTTCGTGTCAATCCTTCCCAGAAGGTCAACACCATGACAGAACACGAACTTCGGACCATCGTGGATGTCAGCCATGAAGACGGCGTGATTGAATCCGAGGAGAAAGAGATGATCTACAATGTATTCGATATGGGAGATGCCAAAGCCAAAGATATTATGGTGCCTCGTGTCCATGTAACGTTCGCTGACATCAACAGCACTTATGATGAACTGATTGAGATTTTCCGGGAGGACAAGTTCACAAGACTTCCTATTTATGAGGAGACAACCGATAATGTAGTCGGTACGATCAATATGAAAGATCTTCTACTGTACAATTATAATGATAAGAAGGAATTTCATGTCAGAGATATCTTAAGAGAAGCATATTTTACTTACGAGTACAAGAGTATCTCCGAGCTGCTCGTAGAGATGCGCCAGGCTTCGATCAACATCGCCATCGTTCTCGATGAATACGGCGAGACTGCCGGACTGATCACCCTTGAAGACCTTCTTGAAGAGATCGTCGGAGAGATTCATGATGAGTATGACGAGAACGAAGAAGAATTCATCCGCCAGATCAATGAGCGTGAATACATTATTGAAGGCTCCATGAACCTTGATGATCTCAACGACAGCCTTGGCCTGAACCTTTCCTCCGAAGACTATGATTCCCTCGGCGGATTTATCATCGAACACCTCGACCGCCTGCCGGAGCAGGGAGATGAATTTACGACAGATGACGGAATCCGTCTTGTCGTGGAAGCACTCCAGAAGAACCGTGTGGAGAGTGTCCATATGTATATTCCGGAAGGATTCTACGAACAGAGCGAGGAGAATTCCTACGAGATTTAACGGCTCTGCTTTTTGTCTGAACGGACCGTTATCTCAGTCAGAAAGCAGCAGATTCTTTATAGGAGAGCGTAAAAATGCGCCTGCCAAATATCCTATTTGGGCGGACGCATTTTTCTTATATTTATTGACTTATCAGACTTTACTGTTCCCCCAGATTCAGAATGTCTTTGATCTCCTCTTCGGGCATGTCCAAAAAGACAGCCAGTTCTTCTACCGTGACATCTCTTCCGGTCTCTTCTTTCAGCTTCTTGATATTATCATCAAGGTTTGTATATTTTTCCAGAAGCGTATGATCTCTTCTCTTTACCTCTGTCTGTTCTTCAATCAGCATCTGCATCCCCCGATGCACTTCCTCCATGACAATCTCATGGGCAGATTCTGCCGATGTCAGTTCGTCAAGCGCGATCATCAGGCTGACATTTCCCTCCTGAATCAAATCTCCGAGAAATACTTCCTTGTGATACAGTTCTTTGGCTGCCTTTACAACCTCCGCGAGGTAAAGTTCTATCAGTCTTCCTCTTGCGAGCGCATCTCCCTCTATCGATGCCTCAAACAGGCGCTCGCGCTCCCCTTCCTCTTCTTCTTTTACAGACTCAATCTCTTCCAGATAACGTTCCAGATACCTCTTTTCTTCCGGTGTATAGTTCTCCCCGCCTTCCTCAGTCTCTTTCTCCAAAACAGTGCCGCCCTGTTTTACATATCCTTTTACTGCCACCTTGCGGGAGATCAGATAATCGCAGACAAGCTCCATCTGTTCTCCGGAAAGTCCGTCTTCTGAAAAATATTGTTCTACCTCCTGCACCGAAAGCACGTTCTGATTTTCCTGCGCTTTCTGGACAATTCCACTTAATTTTTCCCGAAATTCTATTCTGTCACTCATATCGTAACCTCTTTTCTGATTCTATTCATCTTTGTGTCCAGCCTTGTGTCAAAGAGTCTGCCATTGGAAATTTCCCCTTTGACAGACTCGCACTTTCAAGTATTATATGACTTACCTATTTTACCTATTTTCTCCTGTTTTGTAAAGCACTGCGTTGCATTTTCATGCAGACATCACATTCTCTCTCCTGCTTTTGTGCCGTCCGCTTTAATGGATGATGATCGTCGGATACCCTGCCCATTTTAACCGCTGTTCCATCTGTGCCGCCTCCTGCAAGGTCGGATAACTTCCGACAACTACACGGTAAAATCCATTAGAGTCTTCAATCCTTGCAGGATATTCCTGTTCCTGGAGCTCTCTTAGCAGGTTATTCGCATATACCTGATTGCGGAATGCTCCCACCTGCACCCGGTATCTTCCTCCTGCACCTCCCGCAGTTCCTCCGCTTCCCGGCGAAGTTCCTCCGCTGCTGCTCTCTAATGTATCGAGAATTCCTGATGCGATCGCCTCTGCAATATCCTGAAAATTATCATCAAAAAGCTGATTATCTGTGTCTGAATTAATGAACCCGACCTCCACAAGAACCGCCGGCATCTTTGTCCTTCTCAGCACGATCAGATTCGGTCTTGCCTTGACTCCGAGATTTACAAATCCAATGGATTCCAGCTGCTCATTGATATTCTGCGCCATCTCATACTTGATCCCTGATTTGTCATAGACAAGTGACTCCACCCCCGATACCGCATTGGCAGTCGGATAAGAATTCCGGTGAATGGACACAAAGAAATCTACTCCTGCATTGTTCGCCTCCATTGCTTTCTCATACGGCGACTCATATACATCTGTCGTCCTTGTATACTCTACATCCAGTCCATTGTTCTGCAAAATCTGCCCAATCGCCAGAGTCAGATTCAATGTATCATCTTTCTCCTGTCTGCCGTTATATACTGCTCCCGGATCACGTCCGCCGTGCCCGGCATCTAACATAATTGAATATGGCATGTTCCTACTCCCGATAAATTTCTTTATCATCATTCTATGCACCGATGCGTTCTTTGTTCCTGCAAATTGCACAGCTTTTCATTCCGTGTGCCTATTTTCTCCTTTTCTCCATCTGCCGCCTTTTCTTTGCCCTTTTCAGGCTCGTCATAATCCTTGTATACAGACTCAGATACGTCATCCCTCCGAGTGCCACTGCAAACAGCAGACTTACCAGATTCGATTCGGTAACAAGCTCCAGTCCATAGTAAACACCCCAGGCAACAACTCCCATCGGAATTGCTGCCAGAATCGGACAGAGATAGGCAAGTCCCCACGGATTTTTATAGTGCATATATTTTTTCATCGAAATATCATTCAAAATACAGATCACGATGGAATAGACGATCGTTGCCACAAGCACTGCGTAAATACCAAGAGAGGTCATCCTTAGCAGAGCCGCGAGCAGTCCGACATTGATCAACAATGCGACTGCCGCATTCCACATCGGCAGATTTGCCTTGCCAATCCCCTGAAGAACACCGTTTGATACATTCGAGTTTGTGTTGAAAAGAATTGTAACTGCACCGATGATCAGCAGAGTCCCTGCCGTTCCATTCGTATTTGGAAACAGCAGCCTTGTGATCGGATAGGCTAATACTGCAAGCCCCACCGCCGCAGGGATTGAGATAAACATAGACAACTGCGTCGCCTCGTCGATCTTCTTTCTCGCCGCCTTCATCCTTCGCTGTGCATACAGCGCAGACACCTCCGGAATCATTGATGTCGGAGCCGCTCCCGCAAGCGTCAGTGGGATATTAATGATCGTAAGAAAATAGACGGAATACTCACCATAAAGTGTACTCACCATCTCCGAACTCATGCCCTGCTTTCCTGCTATTTCAGAATACATCACACCGTTAATATACCCGTTGATATTATAGATGAAAGAGCTGAAAATAATCGGTGTCACGATCAGAAACAGCACACGGAAAATTTCCCGGTAACTGTCTTCCTTTCCGGTCCGGTCTGCTTCCACATGCCGCGCAATCTGTTTCCGGTTGACCGCATATGCTCCTGCCATAAACAGAAGCGCAATCAGCACACCGGCTCCGGTTCCGACCGTACCTCCGGCAGCTCCCCATTTCGCAACTCCCTCTTTCGTTCCATCGGAAAAGAAACGGATAAAAAGCCACGCCGCCCCAAGACTGACTGCCGCATTGAGAATCTGCTCAATGATCTGTGACAAGGAAGTCGGAAGCATATTGCTGTGTGCCTGAAAATACCCACGGTATACCCCTAGAATCCCTGACAGAAAAATGGTCGGCGCAAGAACCTGCAGTGCAAGAACTGCTCCCGGCTGATTGCTCGGAATAATATATTTCGCCCCAAACAGGCAGAATAACGCGCTTGCGCCGCTTAAGATCATCGTGTAAACCAGAGCGCCTCTGAAAAATTTCTGTGCATTTTTATATTCTTTAAATGCCAGTCGTTCTGCAATCACTTTCGATACTGCCTGCGGAATACTAAAAGACGCAATCATCAGCAGAATCAGATATGCATTCTGCGCCAGCCCATAGTAGCCGATTCCGACCTCCCCGACAATCTCTGACAGCGGGCTTTTATACAACAATCCAATTACTTTTGAGATCAATGCCGCAATCATCAAAAAAGAGGCATTTCTCAATAAATTATTCTTTTGTGTCATCCATTGTTCTCCTATCTTCCATATGTAGAAAAAGTGTCATACTATTTTTAGTATAACACCTTTTGCAGAGAATCCTCAATCTTTTTATCAAATATGAAAATCATCCATCTGTCTTCTTGTATCACTCACCTTCGCAGAATGATACTGTACACTAAAACAGATCCAGCAGCTCTTCGAACCTCCCGATCTCCTCCATGGCATCCGGTGCCTCCCCAAAGCCATATCCGGCAAATATCATCGGCACCTTTGCAGCCTCACATGCCTCATAATCTCCAAGCGTATCCCCGACATACACCGGCTCTTTCAGATTATTCCTCTCTGCGATACTTCTGATATTTTCCCCTTTCGAACGCTTCGTATTTCCAAAGCACTCGATATCTCTCACAATCCCGCCAAGCCCCGTCTTCTCCAGGAACAGTTCAATATATCCGCTCTGGCAGTTACTGACAATAAACAGCGGATACCGTTCTGCCAGCTTCCTCATAACCGGTATCACTTTAGAAAATGTAATATCTCCCTCATATCCCATTAAAGCCTCATGCTCATACTCACAACAACGCTCCATGATATGCTCCCGCTGCTTGTCTGTCGCTTCCGGAAGAACACTTCTCGCGATCACATCCATCGGCTTCCCGAACAGCCTTTTTAAGACCGCTCCGGTCAGATGGATATCTGTGATTCCTTCCTCCTGGATCGCCCGGTTCCATGCTTCCGCCACAATCTCTGTTGAATCCCACAGTGTACCATCCACATCAAAAATAATCCCGTCTGTCTTGATTCTCATCTTCCTGCTCTCCCTTCCAGCCCCAGTAAATATCGTTTCACATCATCTCCACATGCAAATCCGGCTATATCTCCGTTCTTATGAATCACCCGGTGACATGGAACGATAATAAGGATTGGATTCCGGTTATTCGCCTGCCCGACTGCCCGGACTGCTTTCGGATTTCCGATTCCCGCCGCAATCTCTGCATAGCTTCTCGTCTCCCCGTACGGAATCTTTTGAAGTTCTCCCCATACTCGCTTCTGAAATGCCGTCCCGTCAGCTCTTATCGGGAT
>PPYE01682134.1_pt1 | contig 10846 bp, 9 predicted proteins | sample 1559881 | NCBI WGS metagenome assembly PPYE01 (sample SAMN08240022, study PRJNA423297) | Human gut metagenome, whole genome shotgun sequencing project.
GGACTGGTCGAATCATCCCGGCTTGGAGATATGCTGTGGCTGTATTCCCCCTTCCGATAACGTAGCTATGGATCATACACCCCACATCCCCCTCCCCAATTCAGGACCGGCCCGATCGGATCGGGAACCAGAGGGGACAAACCAAGCTGGAAGAATGAACGCTTGTGCAAAACCGTTTCATGTACCCAAACTCAGCAAGTTCCCGCAAAATAAAAAAGTGGGTTCTCCGCCTGAAAGATCAAGCGAAAAACCCAGTCCTGGCGCGGCTTACGGGGAACGCCCCTAGGGTGGGTGCGGAAAAAGCCAAACAAAAATCCCCCCAAAAAGGATCATCCCCCCTGGCGTTTGACGGGGCTTTACGAGAAAGCCCCCCGATCGTGCAAAGATTTCCTTCTATAAATATAAGAAGGGATTGGCTCCAGAAGGAACCAATCCCACATTGATCATCATCCAACGCTGTCCATGCCTTTCAAGCCGCTGCGCAGCCCACGAATGACGACGATCCAGAGCGCACAAGCGATGAGCGCAAAAACAACGAGCAAAATCCCGAGCCCGTGCACATAATTGCTCGACAGGATCGGTGCAAGGACCATGCCAAGGCTGCCGAGCACGGTGTTGACGAAATTGATCAGCGACGATGCGGAGCCGGTGTCTTTTTCCTGCTGGTTTAGGAGCACGGCGGTGCTCATTGGGCGTAGAAGACTCTCGATGATGGTAAACGGCAGGAAGCAGAGCAAAAACGCCAACGGCAGCAGGCTGCCAAACACCAGGAGCAGCACACCACAGGCCGCTGCAACGACGATGCAGAGATTCATCATAAAACGCGGTGTGAGCCGGCGCGAAAGCCGCACATAAAGGATCGGCCCAAGAATGGCGCAGGCAGAATTGACAGCGAAATAATAGCTGTAGCTCGTCTCCGATAGCCCGAAGAAATCGATGTACACATAGGAGCACACAGCAACATAGCCCATATACGGCGCAGCGAGCATGGCGGCGCTGCAGAGAAACACAGTGAATCCTGGATTGCGGCCAACGTCGATGAGCAAGCCCAGGCTGCCGGCGAGGGTGCCTGTGTAGCGATCCTCTACGGCGAGGGTTTCTTTGAGAAAGACGAGCGAGATCGTGCAGCCGGCGCCGAGCACCGCCAGCACGGCAAAGGTTGCGCGCCAGCCAGCATGCGTAACGATGAACGCGCCGACGATCGGCGCCAGCATTGGGGCGATCACGGCCATCGCCTGCACAACAGCGAGGATGGTGTTGCGCGTGCGGCGGTCGAAGCAATCCTTGATCATCGCTGTGGAGATCGCGACCATACAGCCAGCGCCAAGGGCCTGCAGCACGCGCGCGATGATGAGCAGCCAGATGCTCGTGGCGAGCGCACAAGCTGCGCTGAAGATCGTGTAAACGAGCGTGCCCGCGACGAGCAATCCGCGGCGACCATATTTGTCCGAAAGCGGGCCAAAGATCAGCGTGCCGATGGCCATGAAGAAAAAGAATCCGACAAGCGTGAGATTGACGGTGGATTCTGTCGTGTTAAAAGCAGCAGTCATGTGCGGCACCGCCGGCAGATACATATCCAGCGACAGCGGCACGATCATGTTCATAAACGCGATGAGAACAATGATGAAGCGTTTGTTCATTGAACGATCCTCTCCTTCCACACCGACAAACAAAAAAGGCCGGACAAGATCGCGAACAACGTCCGCAGCCTTATCCGGTCCTTGTTAACCTCCGGCGAATAATTATATGCTATCAGGATGGGCGCGCAATGTCAAGCGTTACACCAACACGCCTTGCGCCACCTGCGACATCAGCGAAAGGGCAGAGAAAAGCAGCACGACGTTGACCAGCTGCTGGAAAAACGTTGTGTTCATCCGCTTCACGAGCCAGGTGCTGACGCGCAGCGCGATGGCGACGGCGACGAGCCCGATGACGACGTACGGCAGGCTGGCGATCGTGTAGGAACCGCTCGCCACATGGCCGAGGGTCGACAGCCCCATGGAAAATGTGCCGCAGCCAAACTGCATGACGCGGAACATATCTTTATCGCGGTAACGGTTGCGCGTGTAGATGACGGTCAGCGGACCGCCGCAGCCAAACGCGCCGGAAATAAACCCGGAGCAGACGAGCAGCAGCTTGTGCCATGGGCGCTCCTGAAAGGTGTCGCATTTTTTGCCGCGCGAGGTTTCCACCAATCCCTTCACAGCGGTGGCCGCGATGAACACGCTGAGGATCGCTTTCAGCGCCAGCTCTGGCAGATAGTTCAGCATGATCAGCCCAAACGGCATCCCGATGACAAGATAGAGCACAATATGCGCCAGTTCTTTCCAATGAATGCGGTCGCGCACGCGAAACGCCTGCACACCAGACTGCAGCGCAGCGATCAGCACCAGCATCGACACGACGAGATTGAGCGGCAGGAACATGCTCAGAAGCGGCAGCGCGATCACATTCGCCGCAAAGCCAATGATCCCCGCCATTGTCATCGCGATCACCATCACCACGCCGTATAAAATCAGTTCGATCATCGTCCCCGCTCCTTCCGCGCAATTATTCTACCATTGTACCACGCCGCCCGCGCCACGAACATACGCCAGGCCATAGCGAATTTTAATGACCCGATACCGCATTTTCGCATGGGATGAACGCAATGTGCGACAAATCGCGAAAATTTCTCAATTTGTCGCACATATCTGCCGGCGATCTGCGACAAAAAAGGTTGTTGCAAAAATACAACAACCTTACGCATGAGCAATTGAGAAATCCTCCATCATTTCTCTGCGTGATACTATTCTTTTTCCATCTCTCTCAAAATATCCTGCAGCATCGCCCGCAGTTCGGGAAAATTGACGCTGATTGTTTCCCACACTGGCAGCAGGCTGATGCCGTCATAATCATGGATAATACGATTTCGCAAGCCGCGCATTTTATGCCAGGGAACCTCCGGATGATTTTTCATGAAAGCTTCATCTATATGTCGACAAAGCTCGCCAATCTGACTGATGTTGAACACGCAGGCTTCGACCAACATATCATTGGCAGCGAAACGTTCATACGTATACCCATTGCAATAGTTCATCGTCTTTTCCGCATAACGGAGCATTTTCTCTATGGCGATCTTATTTTTCATAGATCATCACCCCTGTCCTGCGAATTTCCTGATCAATGGGCGAATCCTTTTCCACATGCGTCACATCTATCACATCGACAGAACGCTGTACGGCTTCACGCACATCTTCCGCGAAGCCATAGAAATCCCAGCCATGAAGATGGCTGTCGACAAGCAGATCCACGTCACTTTCGGCGGTCGCGGTCCCCTTCGCCATAGATCCAAAAAGCACGGCACTGGTGATCCCGTAGCGCACAAAAAGCGGAAGCAACACCCGCTGCACATCACTCATATTTTCAACCATGAATCGTCCTCCTCTCTGATAATGAGACTGGGCGTTCGTTTCTTTCATTATAGCATACCTCCCCACGCCCGCAAAAGAAAAACACGTCTGCCAGATAACAGACGTGTTTTTTTGCAAACGTTATTCTGTGCGCAGGGCGATGACTGGATCTTTCTTCGCTGCTTTGCGCGCTGGGATCATGCCGCCGATCATGGTGATAAAGACACTGATGACGACGAGGACGCCGCCGGCGACTGGTGGCAGGAAGACGGTAACGCTGGTGTTTTCGATCAGGTGGTGCAGGATGGCGTTGATCGGATAGGTCAGCGCGACAGAGATGCCGACGCCGAGGGCGCCGCTGCACAGCCCGATGATGAGCGTTTCTGCGTTGAACACCTGCGAAATATTGCGCTTGGATGCGCCGATGGCGCGCAGGATGCCGATCTCTTTGGTACGCTCGAGCACAGAAATGTGCGTGATGATGCCGATCATGATGCAGCTGACGATAAGCGACACGGCCACAAATGCGATCAGCACATAAGTGACGACGTTGACCATATTCGTGAGGGAGCTGGTGAGCAGCGCAACGTAGTCGGTGTAGGTGATCTGCTCGTCGTCGGCGCGATCGGCGTTATACGCTTCGATGCAATCGGTGACGCCTTCCTTGTCTTCGAAGGTGTCGGTATAGATGCTGATGGAATATGGCGCGTCGAGGCTGACCTTGCCAAATTCGGTGAGGTTGTCTTCGTAGGTGACATCGCCGAGATACTGATCGTAGAAATCAACGAGCACGGCCTGATCAGGTTCGCTCGCAAGCCAGGCATCGAGCGCGGCAGCCATTGTGCTCTCATCGCCGCTCATGCTGCCCATCGCTGCCATGGCGCTCGCATCTGCTTCGCCGCCGGATTGCTGCGAGGCTGCGACCATGAACATGGCATAGAGCGAGGCTTTTTCGCTGACGCCAAGATTCTGCATATACGCTGTAGCGTCAGCAGCTTTCGCAGCATCGTCGGACGCTGTAAATTCCACGCCAGTGAGCACGTTTGTCTCAGGGCTGGCTTCCTGCGCCTTGACAACGGCGCTCTGATCGGTGAGATCGATGAGATAATCTGTCAGCGCGCGGGTGTAGGCGAGGTTGGTCTGAATGGACACATTCTCGCTGCCGTCCTGTGGACGGATGATCCCGCTCACTGTGAGCGGAATGCCGCCGTCGTAAAGCTCCTGCTGATAGGACGGATCGTCGTGCACGTCGGTGAAGGTGCCGTCGCCATTATCCACATAATAATTGCACGCCGGCACAAGCTGGAACGTTTTGCCCATGAGATCGTCGTAGCTCCAGGATGGTTCCGGCGCTTCTTCGCCAGCTTCGAGAGCATCCTGGATCTCCTTATACTCCTCATCCGAGAGCACGCCAAGCTGATAGAGCACCGTGCTCGGAACGCTGTTCTTGTCGTCGAGCACGAGCATGATCTCATTGTACGCTTCCGGCCAGCGTCCGGCGACAACGTCATAACTATCTGTCACGACCGGGCTGATCAACGCATCGTCCGCCCCCGGGATGATCTCGTCAAAATTCTCCGCGCCAACGGTGCTGCCGGCGAGCATCGGATTCATATTGACAGCGATGTCGTAATCCTCCATGCTCTCCTGGCTTTCTTCCATCTCGTCCATGGAGGTGTTCGTGTCACGGTTCGTATTGATGATGCTGCCGTCGGTATCCGTGGTCAGCACATCGAAATCCACATTATACGTGTAAACAACGCCATTGCTGCCCAAGTATTGGTGAATGTCGCTGTCCGGATCGTCGAGATAATTTTTGAACGCCGTGAGGTCGTTTTCCGTGATCGACGCGTTCATGTTCGCATCCATCTCCAGCAGCCCGTTGTCCGCGTGGACCTTGCCATCGTCCTCTGTGACCTCCGCCGCATCGCTGGCCATCAGCCCGGCTGAGCTCATCAGGCTCGACATATCCACCGTCTCCGCGTTGATGATGATCGGGTACGCATTCATCGCATCCTGCTGCAGATCTGTGATATACGTATTGACCCCGTTCGACAGCGACAAGATCAGCGCGATCCCGATGATCCCGATCGATCCGGCAAACGCCGTCAGGATCGTGCGCGCTTTTTTCGTCCAGAGGTTCTTAAAGCTCAGACTCAGCGACGTGAAAAAGCTCATCGACGCCCGGCCCATGCTGCGGTCCACAGGCGTCTGCGTGTCCACCTCGTCCGGCTCGACAGGGCGCGTATCGTCTGTGATGACCCCGTCCTTCAGGCGCACAATGCGCGTCGCGTATTGCTCCGCCAGCTCAGGATTGTGCGTCACCATAACGACCAACCGATCACGCGCCACCTCCTTGAGCAGCTCCATGATCTGCACACTCGTTTCGCTGTCCAGCGCGCCCGTCGGCTCATCCGCCAGCACAATGTGTGGATCGTTTACCAGCGCGCGGGCGATCGCCACACGCTGCATCTGCCCGCCGGAAAGCTGGTTCGGACGCTTGTGGATATGCTCCGCCAATCCCACCTTTTCCAGCGCTTCCTTCGCGCGACGGCGGCGCTCCCGCTTGGAAACCCCGCTGATCGTCAGCGCCAGCTCCACATTCGCCAGCACGCTCTGGTGCGGGATCAGGTTGTAGCTTTGGAACACAAACCCGATCGTGTGATTGCGATACGCGTCCCAATCGCGATCGCGGTATTTTTTCGTGGACGTTCCATTGATGATCAGATCGCCGTCCTCGTAGCGGTCCAGCCCGCCAACGATATTGAGCAGCGTCGTCTTACCCGAACCACTCGGCCCCAGGATCGCCACAAACTCGTTGTCACGCAGATCAAGCGAGACCCCGTTCAGAGCAACCTGCGTGAAATCGCCCGTCGTGTAGGTCTTGCGGATATTTCTCAGTTGCAGCATTGTGCATCCTCCAGTGCAATGATGATATGATTAGTATAGCATATCTCGACCCTTCTGAGACATCATGATTCAGTAACGATTCCCTGCTCAGAAGAGGAAATCCGTCGCCTCCCCATGATACACCCGACAAGGCAGCGCCGGGTGCGCATCGCTCGAGAGCTTTCCATCGCACAGCGCCCGTACATCCGCCAGATCCCGCGCGATAAAGCCCGCGTCGATCGGGCATGCGCTGTGGCACGGCAGCACCGTCACATCCGCCGGGATCAGCTGCTCCAGCTTTTCCAAGCTCGCAATGTATGCATCCAGATCGCGATGCCCGCCGAACATAAAGATCGGCCCACCGCTCTGCACACTGTCCCCCGCCAGCAAGATCCCCTTCGCTTCGTCGTAAAACGCCAGACTCCCCGCCGAGTGCCCAGGGATCGCGATCACACGAAAACGATAGTCCCCGCACGCCACAATCTCCCCTTCGTCCAGCGGCGCAAGCGCGATCGATCCATCCTTCACCAGCAGCCAATCGCCAGCGTTCATGCGGCAGCTGCCAAAATCCGCCAGCCCGCCGCTGTGATCCGGGTCGCCGTGCGTCATCACCACATCGATCGGCAGATCCGTCAGCGCACGCACCGTTTCCAGCACACCACTGTCCGCAAATCCCGCATCAAAAAGCAGCGCCCGCTCCTCGCCGATCACCAGAAACTGCCGCACCCGCTCATCCTCCAGCGCATACAGCCCCGCGAACAATTCTCTCGTTTTTAACATCATGCACCCTCCTCATAAACGAAAAAAGGCCCCGAACCCTCGGAGCCTTTTCATTGGACGTTTGTCATTATTCTTCGTCGTCGCAAACAACCTGCACACCAAACTTGGATGCAGTTTCAACAACATTGTCGCAACCGTCGAAGTCCTGAACATGGATCGCACTCTTATCATCTGCAGCTTCGGAATCTTCGTCGTTGCAAACAACCTGAACGCCAACCTTGGAAGCAACTTCCTTAACGTCTTCACAATATTCATCTTCGACAAAATCACGTAAATCAACACGCTGAGTCATAATCTTTCACTCCTTAGATAATAATGTCATCACTCGTATTCTGTACTATCATTATAACGGTTTTCCCATCAAACCGCAATAATCGTTTAACAATTCATATCAGTTCTATTTAATGGAAGAAATACAGCCCCCGCTTATCCCTACACTTTCGCAATGGAAAGAAACCGACCGAAAATTCTGCCGACAACCACCCGCAGTGATAGAGGAAACAGCGCCCTGTTGGCGCCGCGCTTTTTCATCAACTGATGCACCATGTCACACGATACAACTCAATCCTCCAGCTCCTGTTTCAGCGCATCCAATTCCGCATAGGCCGGCACGCTGTCGTCACGCGAAATACGGCGTGCTTCTTCCATCGCTTCCAGCGTGCGCGCGCTGTAGCGTGGCAATTCCACCGCAAACGGCAGCCCCCCATGCAAAATACACTGACGCAAAAACAAATTCACCGCACTTGACATATCCAGCCCCAACGCCGCGAACAACTCCGCCGCCTGCTGCTTGGTCTCCTTGTCAATACGAATCTGAGTAGGTACTGTTGCCATATCACCACGTCCCTTCTCCCTCCATTGTATGTCTTTTGATGGACAATGTCCATCATATCGCAAACAAACAACCAGACAGAGGAAAGCGAAAACGCTTTCACCAGCAAAAAACCTCGCCTCCCGAAGGAAGCGAGGGTCTCGTTCCGAATCATCGAAACACTGATTGAAACATTAAAGAGGAAATTTCTCTTTAATTACACAAATTACATGGTGAAGTATACGCTTGCGGTAGTACCATCAGCAGCATAAAGTGGGGTTACGGTGTAACCCAGTGCTTCAGCTACGAAACGTACTGGTACATAAGCGCGATCGCCGGAACCGATCACTGGAGCAACGTCCATGGTCTTTTCAGCATCGTTTACAGTGTAGGTGGTTTCACCAACAGTCATAACGATGGTGGTGTCGTTGTTAACGATGGTTACAGTGCGTGCATCGTTGTCATAGTCAACCTTAGCACCGAAAGCTTCAGTCAGTGCGCGGATAGGAACCATGGTGCGGCTGTCTGCTACATATGGAGCAGCGTCGCCAGTAACCAGTTCGTTGTTAATAACATATTCGCTAGAACCAATGGTCATAACAACAGAAGTACCAACACCATTTACATCACCAAAGGTGTAGTTCAAAGTGCCATAGTACTGAGCGTTGCCTGCCTTAACAGAAACAACGATATCAGCAGTGGTTGCTTTATCGGAGTTAAGGATCAGCTTACCGTCCTTGCCATTGGTCATGCCTTTAGCAACTTTCACAGTAACATCAGCATCTACGTTGCTCTGATCTGCTACATAAGCGTCGAGATCACCAGTTACAGGAACAACATTGCCATCAGCATCTACAACAGAAACAGTAACATTATTGTTGGTATCAACTTCACCAGAGGTCTTGTCGAATGCAAGGCTGTTTTCGGTATAAGCATCAACAACAGTCAGTTTCTGAGAAGCGATTTCTTTCTTGTTGCTGTCGAAAGCAGTCACATTGATGGTGGTGCCAAGCAAACTTTCATTGAACATCTGGTCAGCTCTGGTCTGGAACTGATTTGCTCTAACGTAAGTAGAATCTACAGCTTTACCATCAAAACCATAAGTGACATCCTGCGCATTGATTTTCACGCCGTTTTCGTCAACGTATCTTGCCTGAACGGTGACAGTGCGGCCAAGTTTCACCTGATCGGTGATGTCTTCATTCTGCACCGCATCACCAGCACCAGCGGTAGGAACAGCAGTCATATCGAGCACAACACTCTGAGTGGTGCCATATTTAGCAAAGGTCATCTTTGCAGTTGCATATTCGCCATTCAACAGAGAAACAGTAACAGTGTATTCACCAGGAATCAAATCACGAGCAGCATCATCGCCAACATACTGCAGGGTGTAGCTATCGTTGTTATCTACCAAAATCAGATCGTTGGCAGTCAGTTTGGAGCCATCTGCCTTGGATTCAACCTTCAGATAATCTGCATGGTTCAGTCCATTTGTTGCGGCAACGCGTGCAGCTGGTTCGTTAGCCAGTGCAGTATTACCAGTTACAACGCCACCGTCTGGATCGGTGATTTCAAATTCAACAGCAGCAGCATAGTTGGCTGGTCTGTTTGCACCAACATAGTTCTCGGTATCGTTACCAGCCAGGAGTGTTTCACCATTGGAGGTAACAGTCTTGATGTCAGCATTGGTGGAATCATAGACAACATTGATGGTGTAGTTAACATCGCTGTTGTGCAGGGTGATTCTGTAGTCGCCAGCTTTTTTGAGGCTGAAGGAAATGTTGAAAGAACCATCTGGAGCAGTGGTCACAGTATCCTTGCTCAGAACCAGATTATCACTGTTGGAAGTCAGGTTGAAGGTTTCACCTGCAATAATGCCATTCTGACCCTGTGCAACACCAGTTAAGGTGTATTCAATGATGCTGTTAGGCAGCAGCGCGTTGTTCAGAGTAACAGTGGTGCTGTCACTTCTGCCCTGAAGAGCGTCATTAGCAGCAGGGCCTGGGAATACTGCATCTGGAGCGGTTAAATCAACCTGATTTACTACCTGAGCCGCTTTTTCAACAGTTACTACAGAATATACATCCAATTCCTGAATGTTATCTTTAGTATAATCTGCATCTGCCGGAGGAGTGTTGGTGTAGTCTTTCAAAACACCTGCATGGATATAGTAGGTACCTGTACGATCAAAGCTGAACTGCACATCGGTGCCATACTGTGTAGCACGCGCCATTTTCTTTGCATTGCTGCCAGCGACAGCTTCAACATTGGCGCCACTTGCAGTTACATCCAAAACAGAAACAGCCTTATCAAAACCGTCAGTTTCTTTTTCAGTTGCCCAGAAAACAACTGCACGACCTTTGTCGGCAAGGTTTGTGTTAGCAACAGCTTTTCCCGTAGAATCATTTAAGAAATACTTTGCAGTTACCACTTCACCAGTTTCAACAGTTCTTGTGGCCTGTGCTTCATCTTTGCCATTAACAACAGCCAGATAAGAAGCATCTAACTCAATATCTTGCCCAATTGTTGTAGTAGCAGCAAAAGCAGCGAATGGAACCAAGGTCAACACGAATGCTGCCATGGTAACCAGCGCTACAATCTTTTTAGAGATCTTATTCAATATTTTTCCCTCCCAAATATATTTCTGCGGACCTTCCCCTCCGCAATGGGGTGCCGTAGATGTCTGCTCGGCTCAGAACCGGTTTTTTTGCCCGACCGGTTCGGGCTGGTTCCTCTGGCGTGAGACTCGCCTCTCATCACCCTGAACCCGACCATCCACAACCGCGTCAGCGGTTTGGTTGCCGCGAAGTCTTCGTCGAATCTTCTTTCCTTAGATCAGATACGCTGTGTCGGCTCGTGCCGCCTCTGGCATACCTTCTTTTCTCAGATCAGGCACGCCGCGTCGGCTTCCTGCCGCTCCTGGCATATCCTCTACCTTTGCTTCCCGGCTTGGAGATATGCTGTGGCTGTATTC
>PPYE01721775.1_pt1 | contig 10846 bp, 9 predicted proteins | sample 1559881 | NCBI WGS metagenome assembly PPYE01 (sample SAMN08240022, study PRJNA423297) | Human gut metagenome, whole genome shotgun sequencing project.
TACGAAAACAATTTGGGTTTCCTGACGGCTTCTTCCAAGAAAGGCAACAGCCTTCTGACCGAACTTAACCGTAAGGTTGAGAAACTGAAAGGCGATATAGAGCTGGTTAAACAGAAAATTAAGGTGATTGACAATTCAATCAACGAAGCGGAATAATTTTTTGAACCTAATTATACGAGGTTATGCCAAAAGAATGAAGGCTTTTGGCATAACCTCTTTTTTATCCAAATCTAATCTCACTGCTGAAATATGAAAAGAATTCTAACCTTAGGTATCGTGCTGCTGACGGCAAACAGTCTGCTACCGGCACAAGAAATCACATTCTCGGAAACCAAATTCGATTGGGGAACCGTTCAGGAACAAGACGGAACCGTCAGCCATGATTTCCGGTTCGTAAACACCGGCGACAAACCTCTCACTATCAAAAATATCATTACCGGTTGCGGGTGCACCTCGTCCGAATGGTCTGAAAAAGCCTATCAACCCGGTGAGAAAGGAACCATACGGCTAGTATATCATCCGCAAGGCAGAACGGAAAACAGCATCAACCTCGTTGCCGAAATATATACCAACCGAGCTGCCAAAGGAGTGGTTACCTTGGAAATGGCAGGAGAGATAAAACGTCAGGCACCCTCCTATCCCGCCTACTATAATCCCGCCAATGGAAAGCGAAGCCAAAGCCAAGCCGGCATCCCGCAGGACGAATATGAGCAAATTCTCAACCGGATACGCGAAGAACTATATGCCAAATCCACCCCGCAGCAAACAGATCAAGCAACAGAGAGATTATTACGCTCCATGCTCCCGGAAGGCAAATGGAACGACCTCGATTATACCTGTTTTTTCCGTACCAACTGGGAACCGGCAGACCACTTGAAGCGGTTGGTTACAATAGCCGCTTCATATACCGACAAACAATCCCGCTATTACGGTAACGAGGTACTATACAATGCAATCAGGGCTGCCCTGCAATACTGGATAGCACAAGATCCTACCTGTTTCAACTGGTGGTATAACCAAATTTCCGTACCGCAAACGCAAGCTTCGCTCTTCGCCCTGATGGATGCAGGACAACAGAAGCTCCCGCCCGAAATCAGTGCGCCTATCTTAAAAGCAATGGGCGAACGCAGCGACCCGCGTAAGTGGACCGGCGCCAATAAAATGGACATTGCCATTCATCATTTAATAAGAGGTTGCCTGTTGAAAAATGACAGCATTGTACGCGTCAACGCCGATGAAATATTCTATCCCGTACAAATCGTCGCGAACGAAGGCATACAGGAAGACTTGTCCTATCACCAGCACGGGCCTCAACTCTACATCGGCGGATACGGAACGGTGTTTGTTGATAACATAGCGCGCATGGGCAATATCCTCAACGGCACAAAATATGCCATGAATCCGGAGAAACTCAGCCTGTTTTCCAATTTTATCCGCAACACCTACTTCAACGTATTCCGCAGCAGATATCTGGACTTCAGTGTAACAGGCAGAGGCGTCAGCCGCAAAGGAACATTGGATTACGGAGATTGCGCAGTCCTGTTTAAAAACTTACAGACACTCGATGCCGCACATGCCGACGACTATGCGAGCATTGCCCGCCGTTTCCTCACCCGGGAAGCATCTTATCAGCGTTCGGACAGAAATACAATGTATTATTGTTCAGACTACATGTTACACAACCGACAGAATTACGACTTTTCCGTACGCGCCTCCTCAACACGCACCAACAAGACCGAAAGCGGTAACGGCGAAAATATATACGGAACCTATATGAGTGACGGTGCTACCAACATTCGTGTCAATGGCAATGAATATGTTGACATCTTCCCCGTTTGGGAGTGGGACAGAATACCGGGAACCACTCTGCCCGCAGGAGAAAAACGCAACCCTGTTGACTGGGGAACCAAGGGAACCTGTACATTCACAGGCGGAGTATCCGACGGGAAATACGGTGTAATGACCTTCAGGCTGAATGATTATGGCGTAAAAGCCCAAAAGTCATGGTTCATGTTCGACAACGAAGTGGTCTGCTTAGGTAGTGGCATCGGCTCGGATGTCCCGGCAGACATCGTTACCACCCTCAATCAATGCCATTTAGACGGAGACACATGGATAAATACAGGAAAGACACTCCGGCAAGCAGCTCAAGGAGAATTTTCTTTTGAGCAAACTCCGCAATGGATCTGGCATGACAGCATCGCCTACCTGTTCCTTCAGGAGAATAATGTAAAACTAAGGATGAACAGGCAAAAAGGCAACTGGGCAAAAATCAATTTCAATTATCCTGCTACGGAAATCAGCATACCTGTGTTCAACCTGAGCATTAATCACGGCAAGTCACCCCGGAATGCATCTTACGCATATATCGTTGTACCGGGAATCAACCATCCGGAAAAGATGAAAGCATACTCCCACCGGCATCTGAAAATTGAACGGAACGATATGGAGATGCAAGCCGTTAGTAATCGGAAATCGGGAATCCTGCAAATTGTATTCTTCAAGCCCGACACCTTCGACAATGGAGAAATAAAGGTGAAAGCCCTGAAACCCTGTGTTGTACAAATAAAGAGAAGTAAAGGAGAAGTGACGGATATACAAATTGCCGACCCGCAAAATCAGGAAAAGCTAAAGCCCGGGATAGATGTAATAATCTTATAGAGGGGAGCGTCAAAATACACTTGATAATTTCTTTCAGGCACGGATTACACGGACTTCACGGAAAAGGATAAAGGAAATCCGTATTTTCCATAAAATCCGTGTAATCCGTGCCTGAAAAGAAACAAATAGTAAGTGAATTTTATTTTGGCACATCCACCTCTTAATGGTGGAACAGACGGATACCCGTAAACGCCATTGCTATACCATACTTATCGCAAGTCTCGATAACATGATCATCGCGTACCGAACCGCCTGCCTGCGCTATAAACTCCACGCCACTCTTGTGCGCGCGCTCAATATTATCACCAAAGGGGAAGAAAGCGTCAGAGCCCAGTGCAACCCCTCTTAAAGTATCCAGCCAGGCACGTTTCTCCTCACGGGTCAGCACCTCCGGCTTCTCCGTGAAGAATTGCTGCCAAACGCCGTCAGCCAATACATCATCATAATCGTCACTGATGTAAACGTCAATCGTATTGTCACGGTCGGCACGGCGTATCTTCTCCACCCAAGGCAGATTCAGCACTTTCGGATGTTGGCGCAAGTACCATATATCAGCTTTATTTCCTGCCAGACGGGTACAATGAATACGGCTTTGCTGACCGGCGCCGATACCGATTGCCTGGCCGTCTTTCACATAACATACGGAATTAGACTGGGTATACTTCAGGGTAATAAGCGCTATCATCAAATCACGCTTGGCGGCTTCGGAGAAATTCTTATTCCGGGTAGGAATATCAGCAAACAACTCCTCGCCATTCAGCTTAATCTCATTGCGTCCTTGTTCAAAAGTAACTCCGAACACGTCTTTATGCTCAATCGGAGCCGGTTTATAAGCCGGAGCAATCTTGATTACATTATAAGTACCTTTACGCTTGTTTCTCAATATTTCGAGCGCCTCATCGGTATAGCCCGGAGCAATCACCCCGTCTGAAACCTCACGATTGATGAAACGGGCGGTAGCCTCGTCACATACATCACTCAGGGCGATAAAATCGCCATAAGAAGACATACGGTCGGCACCACGGGCACGCACATAGGCATTGGCAAGCGGTGAAAGCGGCAGGTTATCAACAAAGTAAATCTTTTTCAGCGTTTCGTCCAGCTCCAGCCCGATAGCGGCTCCTGCCGGGCTCACATGTTTGAATGAAGTGGCGGCCGGCATTCCGGTAGCCTCTTTCAATTCCTTCACCAATTGCCAACCGTTCAAGGCATCCATAAAGTTGATATACCCCGGACGTCCGTTCAGGACTTCGATAGGCAACTCCCCCTCCTGCATAAAAATGCGGGCCGGCTTTTGATTAGGGTTACAGCCGTATTTCAGCGATAATTCTTTTGCCATAATTAGTATTGTTTGAGTTGTTGCAAATTTACTCTTTTTTGCCTAATAAAAAAACCCACTAAATTATGATTTTAGTGGGTTCTTTAGCTTTAAATATATGTCTTATGGTTGGGCTACCTGGATTCGAACCAGGAATGACAGGACCAGAATCTGTAGTGTTACCATTACACCATAGCCCAATTGAGCATCGCATTTCTGTTTTGCGGTGCAAAGATACAAAGTTTTCCATAAACCAAAACATTTTCCGTTATTTTTTTCATTAAAATCTGATAAGATACCATGACACAAAGAATTATATACCTAAAAAAAAACAAAAAATGAAAGACTTTTTCTCTTTTGCGTGTTTGATATGATAAATCAACGTATATTTGTCACCTGTTTAATATTAATAATGTGTAATGAACGAAGCTAAAAAACTAATTCAACAAATAACAGAAGGTATTCAAGATAAAAAAGGAAAAAAAATCGTCATAGCAGACCTTACCCAAATAGACGATACTATATGTAATTATTTCGTCATCTGTCAAGGAAACTCTCCAAGCCAAGTAAGCGCCATTGTAGACTCTGTAAAAGACTTCACCCGTAAAGGAGCGAACAGCAAGCCTTTTGCGGTAGACGGTTTACGTAACGCCGAATGGGTAGCCATGGACTATTCCGATGTATTGGTTCACGTCTTTCTGCCGGAAGCGCGTGACTTCTACAATCTGGAACACCTATGGGCAGATGCCAAACTAACTCAAATCCCCGACCTCGATTAATTTAGACTTATGGACAATAACACCAATAAAAAGCCCTCTAAAACCAATATGCCCAAGTTCAACCTGAACTGGTTGTATATGATTATAGCCATGATGTTACTGGGACTGTATCTCACCAACGAAAGCGGTACAGCCAGCAAAAACATCCCCTACGACGAATTTCAGGAATATGTACGCAACGGCTATATAAGCAAAGTGACCGGTTATGACGATAACTCCGTAGAGGCATACGTCAAGCCCCAATATGTGCCCAATGTATTCAAAGCCGATTCCAGCCGTGTAGGCAAGAATCCTCTGATTACGACAGAAGCCCCCTCGCGCGAAAGCCTGGGTGACTTCCTGCAGAAAGAAAAAGACGAGACTCGTTTCGACGGCTCCATCAACTACGAAAAGAAGCGTAACTACTTCGGTGCAATCCTCTGGCAGATACTGCCGTTCGCATTCCTTATCGGCTTCTGGATATTCCTGTCCCGTCGCTGGAGTGGCGGTGGCGGCATGGGCGGCGGTAGCGGCATCTTCAGTGTCGGCAAATCCAAAGCGCAACTGTTTGAGAAGAACTCTCCCGTAAAGGTAACCTTCAAGGATGTAGCCGGACTTGCCGAAGCCAAACAGGAAGTAGAGGAAATCGTGGAATTCCTGAGAGAACCGCAGAAATATACAGACCTGGGAGGCAAGATACCCAAGGGCGCATTGCTCGTAGGCCCTCCGGGAACAGGTAAGACGTTGCTGGCAAAGGCGGTAGCCGGAGAAGCCAACGTACCGTTCTTCTCATTGGCAGGTTCCGACTTCGTGGAAATGTTTGTCGGCGTAGGCGCTTCCCGCGTCCGCGACCTGTTCCGCCAAGCCAAAGAAAAAGCTCCCTGCATCGTATTCATCGACGAAATCGATGCAGTGGGACGTGCCCGTGCCAAAGCGGCCGCTATGGGCGGTAACGATGAACGCGAAAACACATTGAACCAATTGCTGACCGAAATGGACGGTTTCGGTTCCAACAGCGGTGTCATCATTCTCGCCGCAACCAACCGTGTGGATGTATTGGACAAAGCATTGCTGCGCGCCGGACGTTTCGACCGCCAGATACACGTTGATTTACCGGACTTGAACGAGCGTAAAGAAGTATTCGGCGTACATCTGCGCCCCATTAAGATAGACAATACGGTGGACGTGGAATTGCTGGCCCGCCAAACTCCGGGTTTCTCCGGTGCCGATATCGCCAATGTCTGCAACGAAGCTGCCCTGATTGCCGCCCGTCACGGAAAGAAGTTTGTAGAAAAGCAGGACTTCCTGGATGCCGTAGACCGTATCGTAGGCGGATTGGAAAAGAAAACCAAAATTACGACAGAAGAGGAACGCCGTTCCATCGCCATACACGAAGCCGGACACGCCAGCATCTCATGGCTGTTGGAATACGCCAATCCGCTGATTAAAGTAACAATCGTTCCGCGTGGACGCGCCCTGGGCGCTGCCTGGTACTTGCCCGAAGAGCGACAGATTACCACCAAGGAGCAGATGCTGGACGAAATGTGCGCTACTTTGGGAGGACGCGCTGCAGAAGATTTGTTCATCGGAAGAATCTCTACCGGCGCCATGAACGACCTGGAGCGTGTAACCAAGCAGGCTTACGGCATGATTGCCTATTTAGGCATGAGCGACAAATTGCCTAATCTCTGCTACTACAATAACGAAGAGTATTCTTTCAACCGCCCGTACAGCGAAAAGACCGCCGAGCTGATTGATGAAGAAGTAAAGCGTATGGTCAACGAGCAGTATGAGCGTGCCAAGAAGATACTTTCCGACAACAGGGACGGCCACAACAAGCTGGCTCAACAGTTGATAGACAAAGAAGTTATCTTTGCGGAAGATGTGGAAGAAATCTTCGGCAAGCGCCCGTGGGCTTCCCGTTCCGAGGAAATCATCAGTGCCGGCAAGACCTCTAAAGAGCTGAAAGAAGCCGAAGAGCAAGAAGCCGCCAAGGCCAAAGAAGCGGAAAAAGAAGTGAAAGAAGAAGAAAGCCGTAACACAGAGGCTTCAGACAAAACCGACAATACGGCTCATGCCGAATCAAACAATTAAAACGAGAACACTTTGAAAAATAACTTCATACAACGCGCGATTACAGGTGCATTATTTGTAGTCATATTGGTGGGTTGTATCCTTTACAGCCCCCTCTCATTCGGGATTCTGTTCACCATCATCAGCGCATTGAGCGTGCATGAGTTCGCCCATTTGGTAAACAAAAGCGGTGAGGTCGGTATCAACAGGACGATTACCGCTTTAGGCGGAGCCTATCTGTTCCTCGCGCTCATGGGCTTTTGTACGTCCGCTATCGACGCGCGCGTATTCTTACCCTATTTAGGGCTGCTGCTCTATTTGATGATTACGGAGTTATATCTGAAAAAGAAGAATCCCATCGGCAACTGGGCATATTCCACATTGAGCCAGCTATACGTAGCCTTGCCTTTCGCGTTACTGAATGTACTCGCTTTCCAGAATTCACCGGAAACGAGCAGCGTGACTTACAATCCTATCCTGCCGCTTTCCATCTTTGTATTTATCTGGCTGAGTGACACAGGCGCATATTGCGTAGGTTCTTTAATAGGCAAGCACCGTCTGTTCGAGCGCATCTCTCCCAAGAAATCATGGGAAGGCAGCATAGGCGGAGCGGTTTTCTCCATCGCCTCTTCCTTTGTATTTGCCCGTTTTTTCCCTTTCATGTCCATGTGGCAATGGGCGGGACTGGCAGTCATCGTGGTTATTTTCGGTACCTGGGGCGACCTGACCGAATCGCTGATGAAACGCCAACTGGGCATCAAAGATTCCGGAAACATCCTGCCGGGACACGGCGGAATGCTCGACCGCTTTGACAGCGCCCTAATGGCCATTCCCGCAGCGGTGGTCTATCTGTATATACTGACAATGATTTAACAAACAAGAAACCAATATTTTTTAGGCACGGATTACACGAATTTCACGGCTCTTTTCAAGTTCATCCGTGTTTTCCGTGTAATCCGTGCCTAAAAAGAAATCGGCAAACGGGTTTTAAAACACCCTATTCTTCACGCATATAATACGACGATCTTCCTACTTCAACCGCATTTTCGATAAGTCGAGGTTTCGTATATCCTTCGTATTATCATCGGCAGCTACAATATCGAATACCAATTCCACCTCACCGTTTACTTCCGAATTAAGTTTCAGTTTAATGCCTTTTGTCTCGGAAGTCACGTCAAGACTGTTCAGGTTATACGATACCGCGCCGTAGTCGCGCAGCCCCGTCAAATCCTCATAGTCATTATAGCGGAGTTCCAAATGTATGTAACCGTCCTCTCCATATAAATCCGCATCATCTTGCGGACGCACAAGACTGATACGATGCTTGGTTTTGGAGGGCAGATTCTGCATGAACACGATATTCATATACCCTCCGCTGATACCGATATCTCCTTTAAATATCAGGACAGGATCATTACCGAACTCTTCCTCGGTCTCGGGAGTCAGCGTTTCGACCTCCTTCGTCAGCACATCCTGCAAACTTAAGAGCTTCACAGCGTGGTCGTACCCGTCAAACCCGTCGGATAGAGGATTAAACATGGTAATCACGCGCTTTCCGTCGACCGGTTCGTACCATCCCAAATCCGTATTCACAGGCCAGAGGGTTCCCCAAACATCGCAGTCCAGATAAAAAGCATTTCCGGTAACACGCACCGTAGCCCATAACGGTGGAGTGAAATCACCGATTGAATATCCGTCGTTATCATCACAGGATTGCAGTACAGGCATCACAGCCAAACAAACTGCCATAAATAACCAATGTAGCTTTCTCATAATTAAAGTCTTTTTGTTTATTTCTGTATGGAAAATACAAAAGCCGGGCATTTACTGCACCGGCTTTATTCCTTTTAACAAGAAATTAAATATCGTCCTACTTTTTAAAACGTTTCTTAAGCAAAGCCACCATCTTACGGGCTGCGTGCGCAGGCGCTCCCGCTTCGCCCAAACGGGACGCCATATATTCGTAACCGTCAAGCATCCGCCTGCGGTACGCCTCATCATATAAGATACGTTGAAGTTCGGCACGTATCCGCTCCACCGTCATGGTATCGGCAACCAGCTCTTTCACGACTTCACGGTCCGCGATAAGATTAACCAAAGAAATGTACCTGACTTTCAAAATATGCCGTTTCAGGAAAGCGATAACCTTACCTATCGGCGTATGGTAGCATACCGCCTGCGGAACCCGGAACAACGCCGTTTCCAGCGTTGCGGTGCCGAAGTGACCAGTGCCGCTTCCGCATGCCGAAGCAAAGAGAACGTACGGTTAAAGATTATTTTCACATCCGAGTTGCCTACATACTTTTGGTAATACTCCGGAGAAATGCCCGGAGCCCCCGCCAGCACCAACTGATAATCGGGGAATGAAGCGGCAGCCCGAATCATATCCGGCAAATTATCCTTAATCTCCTGCTTGCGGCTTCCCGCGAGCAGCGCTATGACAGGCTTCGCGGAAAGGCCGTTGGCCTGCCGGAACTCATCCGAAGTTTCCGAATAAGCGGCCTGAAAAGCGGTCACCTCATCCATCGTCGGATTACCGACATAATGTATGGGATAATGGTGCCTGCCCTCAAAGAACTCCACCTCGAACGGAAGAATGGAGAACAGTTCATCCACATCCCGCTTGATATTCTTGATGCGGTACTCCTTCCAAGCCCATATTTTGGGAGAGATATAATAATACACGGGGATTTGCGTATGGGCATGAATAAACTTGGCGATATTCAGGTTGAATCCCGGATAATCCACCAAAATAAGTACATCCGGTTGCCAGGCCGCAATATCTTCTTTGCATCGCTTCATATTGGCAAAAATAGTACGCAGATGCAACAAGACGGGAACGAAACCCATATACGCCAATTCCTTATAATGCTTCACCGGCGTTCCACCCACAGCCGCCATCAAGTCGCCGCCAAAGAAGCGGAACTCGGCCTGCGGGTCTTCCACCTTCAAAGCGCTCATCAGGTGAGACGCATGCAGGTCACCGGAAGCTTCGCCGACAATCAAATAATACTTCATAAATACCGTAAATCAATTTATACTCTCTGAAGTTGTGTCCAAACGAAATGTCAGAACCAGGTCTTCAATTCGTCTATCAAGCCGTATGCGGTTACATCCACGGTAGTCGGGGTAATTGCCACATAGCCGTTTTGAAGCGCCCAATGGTCGCTCTTTTCATTCTCTTTTTCAGCCTCTTCAAATTCTCCGGTCAGCCAATAATAATGCGCATCGCCCCGGTGGGCAAAGTTCTCCCATTCGTTGGTCCACTGTCCCTTGGCCTGTTCGCAGATTTTCACCCCTTTCAGCTCTTTGGTATCGGGGAAGTTGACATTAAGACAAGTCAGCGGCGGCAATCCTTTTTCCAACACCCGGCGGGCTATCTCACGGATATACGTTCCCGCAGGCTCAAAATCGGCGTCGGGCTCGTGGTTGCACAGTGAAAAGCCGATAGAGGGAACCCCCTTCAGGCAACCCTCGATAACCACGCCCATCGTACCCGAATAATGTACATTGACAGAGGAGTTATCCCCATGGTTGATACCGCCCACCACGAGGTCGGGCTTACGGTCGAGTACCGTATGGAACGCCAGTTTGACGCAATCGGCAGGCGTACCGGAACATTTATAAACCGTCAGCCCCACATCCTTGCGAAGCAACTGGTAACGGATAGGCTCCGTTACAGTCAGCGCGCTCGCACTGCCCGAACGCGGCGCATCCGGCGCCATCACCACAATCTCGCCCAACGGACGGAGAAACTTTATCAACTCGCTGATTCCTTTCGCAATGATGCCGTCATCATTGGAAATCAATATTAAAGGTCTCTGATTTTCCATATTTCTTTTTAAATTTGCTACAAATTTAGCAAAAGAGAACCACATATTAACCACCAACACTCAAAAAGATATGCCAGACATCATTCTCATCATAACGGGTATCCTCTGCCTGATAGCAGGACTGGCCGGCTGCATACTGCCCGCCATACCCGGCCCGCCCGTCTCCTATGCCGGTTTATTGCTGCTGCACTTCACCGATAAGA
>PPYE01001163.1_pt1 | contig 10845 bp, 8 predicted proteins | sample 1559881 | NCBI WGS metagenome assembly PPYE01 (sample SAMN08240022, study PRJNA423297) | Human gut metagenome, whole genome shotgun sequencing project.
AAGAATCGTTCTTTGACAGAGGCAAAAGAAAACAGAATATTGTAATTCGCTCGTTTCTAAATCGTTACCTGATATTAATTAAACAGAAATAACTGTTTAATTTTCAATTAGATAGAGATTGTATGATGTTTCGCCACATATGAGCTGAGCTTCACACCTGGCAGCAACAGAGACGCTATTTTTTCCAGTTTCAGATTGAAGCCACGAAGAGCCCGAAGATAATCCATATACAGTTCTTTATCCTTTTTCACCTTCCCGGCCCGTTTCTTCTTACTCTCTTGTTTGTGTAGAATCGGAAAGAGATAGATGGAATCCGGATTCCTGTTTTTAAACTCTTTCATCAGTTCCATCGCTTCTTTGGGAATACGCACCGTCATCTGCCGTCCTGTTTTGTGGCGGCTATATACAATGCGGTTCCCTTTCACATCTTGTTTACGCAAATAAGCGAGGTCAATGAACGGCATTCCTCGGAATAGGAACATCAATAAGAAATAAGCCAACACACACCGCAGATCCGAAGGCAATTTTCTTAAGTCTGTACACAGCAACGTATTCATCTGTTCTAGTTCCAGCGCCCGTTTAGTCTGTGATTCCACTTTTGTGTACACGTCATCAAACAATTTCGGGTTATAGGGCAGCACCTTTTCACCGACCATCCGGTGATATACCGCCTTCAAGTTCCGCATATAGGTGGAAATGGTATTCAAGCTCAACCCTTTAGGCTCTCTTTTCCGCTTCCTCATTCCTTCCCGTCTCATCCATTCTTCATACTCCTTCAACCTGCCTGGCGTAAAGACCTCATCCACCGGCATCGGCATTCCTGCCCCACCGTAAAACTCCGCGATAGATTTCAACGCATACGTATAGGTATGTGCCGCCGAGCGCTTCTTATCCGCTTCCAACTGCTCAATCACCGTCTGCATATAAGATGCCAAATCCGGCATCTTCATGGGGCTCCCCATTTCTACATTCTTTTCTTTTTTACTCATAATAAATCTGATTTTCAAATCCGCACCCTACGCATATCCTAAAAAGGCCACGTTGATGGGAAAAATTTATGAGTACAAAGTAAATTATATAAGAAAATTATAAAGAATATATAAGGATAAATAAATTTGTTCACTAAAACAAACCGGTTCAAAGGAGGTTCTGCAAGATTAGAGTTCACCGAACAAAGCCATCACATCCACCTCGCCCCAATACAGATGCGTATAACTGGCTATCAGGTTCTTATAGCGAAAGACGGGAGTGGTTACCTTCCCTCCTTTGGCATTGTAGACCTGCGCTATCGAAAGAGGAAGACTGCACGCACCACCTTCTTTTCCATCGGTTTCGGGCACGGCAAACTGCGTATAATGGAATTCGTGTCCTTTAAGCCGCCATCCGTTATAGTCGAACCGGCGGTATCCCAATGTCAATTTCCTGCGTTTACGCTCGTTCGTAATGCTGAAAGGCAATACTCCTACCATCTCATTTCCAATATTACCTACACAGCTCCCGGCGCTTCCCCCGTCCGTATCCCCATCAGAAAGAACGGACTGCGAAAGATATATCATCCCCCCGCATTCTGCCAGCGTCCTGCCACCGGCCTCTATATAGCTGCGGATAGACTCCCTGGCAAGCCTTGCCCCGGCAAGTTCCTCCAGACGGTTCTCGGGATAGCCGCCGGGCAGATAGAGCAAATCCGTCTCTTGCGGAATAGGCCGGTCATGCTCCGGATTGAAGAAAGTGACCGTGCCCATACGGCGCAGAATATCCAGATGCTCCGCATAGAGGAAGGAAAAGGACTCTTCGTTGCGCGCTACCGAAATATGCAGCTTCCCCGGCTCTGATAGTACCGACTTCTCCTCCACAGCCGCCGCAGGCAATGGAAGCCCGATTGTCGAGAGCAGCAGTTCCCAGTCCACATGTTCCTCCAGCAAGCCTGCCAGCATGTCCAGCCCCTCCGTCTCCTTAGAACGGCTGAAATCCAGCCCCAGATGGCGTGACTCCTGCTCCAGTTCCTTCCGTTTGGGCAGATAACCCAGACAAGTCACGTTCAAGTCTTCACAGACCTCCTGCAGCATCCGGTAGTGGTGGGGTGAGCCGACACGATTGAAGATAACTCCCGCAATACGTATATCCGGACGGAAATTGATGAACCCCGACAACAAAGGAGCCATGGAATAGGCAGCCGACTTGGCATCGACCACCAGCACCACAGGAATACCCAAGAGCCGTGCCACTTCTGCCGACGAGCCCCGGTCGCGGTCGTATCCGTCGTACATCCCCATCATCCCCTCGACCACGGCAACATCAGCATCTGCCGAATAGCGTGCATACAGACTGCGGACATGCTCCGGAGATGCCATGAAAGTATCCAGATTGATGGAAGGACGGCCGCATACCGCCTCGTGATACTTAGTATCTATATAATCGGGACCGCACTTGAAAGGCTGCACCTTCAGACCTTTCTTCACAAACAATGCCATCAGTCCACGACTGACGGTGGTCTTTCCACTGCCCGATGTAGGGGCGGCTATGAGAAACTGAGGAATGGAATCCATTATGAAGCTATCAAATTAAATATTTTCCTCCTGCAAAGGTAAGCATATCTCCGACAAAAGTTTTATCTTAGCTGCGAAAATAAAACATACCACCATGATAACCGAAGAACTTAAGAAACTCTACATCGCACATACCGGACACGAACCGGAACAGATTGACGAACTCCCCTCCTCCGGCTCCAACCGCCGTTACTTCCGCCTCATCGGAAGTCCTACACTTATCGGCGTCAGCGGAGAGTCTGTGGAGGAGAACCGCGCCTTCCTCTACATGGCAGAACATTTCCGCCAGAAAGGACTGCCCGTACCGCAAGTGTTCATCCGCTCCGAAGATGATATCTATTATCTGCAAGAAGACCTGGGCGACTCGCTCCTATTCAATGCCATCGAGAAAGGCCGCAAGACCAGCGTATTCGGTGAGGAAGAGAAACAGTTGCTGCGCAAGACCATCCGTCTGCTGCCCGCCGTACAGTTTGCCGGAGCCGACGGCATGGACTTCTCCTACTGCTACCCGCAGGCAGAGTTCAATAGCCGCAGCATTCTGTGGGACTTGAACTACTTTAAATACTGCTTCCTCAAGGCTACGGGAATGGACTTCCAGGAAGACCGGCTGGAAGACGACTTCCAGAAGATGGCAGACGTGTTGCTCCGTAGCAGCTCCGCCACCTTCATGTACCGCGACTTCCAGAGCCGTAACGTTATGATAAAGGACAACGAGCCGTGGCTCATCGACTTCCAGGGCGGACGCAAAGGTCCGGTCTACTACGACGTTGCCTCCTTCTTGTGGCAGGCCAAAGCAAACTATCCCGACAGCCTGCGCCAAGAGTTGCTGAAGGAATACATCGACGCCCTGCGCAAGTACCAGCCCGTGGACGAGGCTTATTTCTATGCCCAGCTTCGCCACTTCGTATTGTTCCGCACCATGCAGGTGCTGGGTGCCTATGGTTTCCGCGGTTACTTCGAGAAGAAGCCCCACTTCATACAAAGTGTCCCCTTCGCCATCGAGAACCTTCGCCAACTGCTCCAAGAACCTTATCCAGAATATCCCTACCTCTGCCGGATTCTGCGCGAACTTACCGAGCTGAAACAGTTTACAGACGACCTGCAAAAGCGCCGCCTCGTGGTGAAAGTCACCAGTTTTGCCTACAAAAAAGGTATCCCCGAAGATTCCACGGGCAACGGAGGAGGTTTCGTCTTTGACTGCCGCGCTGTGAACAACCCCGGCAAGTACGAGCGTTACAAACCCTTCACGGGACTGGACGAACCCGTTATCCGCTTCCTGGAAGACGACGGCGAGATAGCCGTATTCCTGGAGCATGCCTACGCCCTTGTCGACGCTTCCGTGAAGCGCTACATGGAACGCGGCTTCACCAATCTGTCTGTCTGCTTCGGCTGCACCGGCGGACAGCACCGCTCCGTGTACTCGGCACAACACTTGGCGGAACATCTGCACAAGAAGTTCGGCGTGCAAGTGAACCTGATACATAGAGAACAGAATATTGAACAGACGTTTAAGGCCAAAGTTTAATGTGCTAATGTGAGAATATGCCAATATGAAAGCCATGATTTTCGCCGCCGGCCTGGGCACCCGGTTGCGCCCCTTGACGGACCACATGCCCAAGGCCCTCGTTCCCGTAGCAGGAAAGCCCATGCTGGAACGGGTGATACTGCGGTTGAAGGAAGCAGGATTCAACGAGATAATGGTCAATATCCACCACTTCGGGGAGCAGATTATCGACTTCCTCCGTGCCCACGACAACTTCGGCACGGAGATTCACATCAGCGACGAACGCGGCATGCTGCTCGACACCGGAGGAGGCATCAAAAAGGCACGCCCCTTTCTGGACGGACAAGAACCTTTTCTGGTGCACAACGCGGATATTCTGACGGATATTGACCTTGCAGGTCTCTATCGCCACCATCTGGAGAGCGATGCGGAGTCTACCCTGCTTGTGAGCGAGCGCAAGACTTCCCGCTATCTCCTTTTTGACGACGACTACCACCTGCACGGCTGGATAAACAAGTCCACCGGAGAGGTGAAACCGGCAGGCTTCGACTACCGGGAAACGAAGTACCGGGAACTCGCCTTCGGAGGAATCCATGTCATCTCCCCCTCCCTCTTCCGCCTGATGGACGATGGGCAGTGGGACGGCAAGTTCTCCATCATTCCTTTCTACTTGTCCGCCTGCACAAAGGTGCACATACAAGGCTATCCGCTGCAAGGATTCCGCTGGTTCGACATCGGCAAACCGGAGACACTGGCACAAGCGGAGGAATACTACAAACAAAAATAACAAGTAATGTAAAGCAGCCTAACATTACTTGTTAGCTCTCTTTACATTACTTGTTATCAAATCAACCTATGTACCATAGATTATCTATGGTGAAACTACGCCAGTGCCAGTATCAGCAACTGAGCCGTCAGCACCCGCAGGAACATAGCCAGCGGATAGACCGTGGCGTATCCCACCGCAGGGGCATCGCAGGATGTCAAGTCCGAGGAATAGGCCAATGCAGGTGGATTGGTGTTAGCTCCGGACAGCACACCTATCAGCGTATAGTAGTTCAGCTTCCAGAAATAGCGCCCCATGAATCCTGTCACCAGCAACGGAACGACCGTGATGATGGCCCCATAGCCAATCCACACATAGCCGCCTTCGTAGATAATGGTATCGATGAATCCCTTTCCTGCACCCAACCCCACGCAGGCCAGGAACAAGGCGATACCGATTTCGCGTATCATCAGATTGGCACTCATCGTCGTGTAGGTTATCAGCTTATATTGAGGCCCGAAACGGCTGATGAGGATGGAAACCACCAACGGTCCACCGGCCAGTCCCAGTTTCACGGGTTGGGGAATGCCGGGGAACATGAACGGCAGACTGCCCAAGATACATCCCAGGGCAATACCCAGGAAGATAGGAATCAAGTTGGGATGGTTGAGACGCTTCAGCGAGTTACCCAGCACCTTCTCCGCATGACTCACGGCAAGCTCACTGCCTACAATCGTCACACGGTCTCCCATCTGCAACTGCAAGTGGGGAGTTGCCACCAGATCCACGCCCGAACGGTTGATACGGGTGATGCAGGCACCGAAGTTGTTACGTATCTTGAGCTGAGACAGAGACTTGCCGTTCAGTTCCGGCTTGGTGATGAGGATGCGGCGTGAAATCAAGTTCTTGTCCTCCCGTTCCCACTCCACCGAAATTTTTCTTCCGAAGAAGGCAACAATGGCCTCCACATCTTTCGGGTTGGCAATGAACAGAATTTCATCCTGCATGTGCAGCACCGTATCGGCATTCGCCAGTTCTGTTTCCTGACTGCCGGTGTGCCGGATGCGGGAGATGACAAACGCACGGTTCAACAATGGTTTCACATCTCTGATCCGCTTGCCGTCTATTGCCTCATTGCGTATCTCTACCGATATGGGACGCACGGTCAGCTCCTGCAGATGACCCAGCCCGTGCTCGGCATCCTCCTCTTCTTTTTGGGTATTAATCCGCATGAAAATCTTCAAGGCTAGCAGCGCCAGGATGCAGCCCACCACACCCAGCGGATAGGCAACGGCATATCCGAGTGCGATTTCCGGAGCATCCACCCCGTTGAGGTCACTGTTTGCCTGCTGGGCAGCACCCAGACCGGGGGTATTGGTCACGGCTCCGGACAAGATACCCACCATCGTAGTAATGGGGATTCCGGTGGCAAAGTGCAACACAATGGTGATAACCACGCTGAGGAAGACGGAAAGCATTGCTACCATGTTCAGCGTAAGTCCGCCCTTCTTGAAAGCGGAGAAGAATCCCGGTCCCACTTGCAGACCGATGGAATAGACAAACAGTATCAAGCCGAACTCCTTCAGGAAGTGCAGCAGATGTTCGTCGAGGTTCATGTCGAAATGTCCGAAGACAATGCCCACAAACAAAATCCAGGTGACACCCAGCGAGATACCCGCCACCTTCAACTTGCCCAGCATGATACCGAAGGTGATGACCAGGGACAGAATCAGGACAGAGTGTGCCACTCCTCCGCCCCAAAGATTGGGATAACCCTCAAAGAGGTTTCTTAATAGTTCCATAGTTTCTATCTTTAGTTTTTACTTTTCAGCCTTATTGTTTAATTCTTAATTCTCTATTTAAAAAGTGTATCCCCACAGAAATCACTTCTCCGGGGATACGCATTTCACACATAAAAAATAACTACTATTATAAAGGCATGTTGCCGTGCTTTTTCGGTGGATTGCTCTGATTCTTGTTGTGCGCCATCTCCAATGCCTGCACCAGCTTGTAGCGGGTATCGCGCGGCATGATGACCTCGTCTATGAGGCCACGCTCGGCAGCGCGGTAAGGGTTGGAGAACTTGCTTTCGTACTCCTTGATAATCTCCTGCTTCTCTTCGGCAGAGGACTTACGGTAGAGGATGTTCACCGCACCCTCGGCACCCATCACGGCGATTTCCGCCTGCGGATAAGCCAGGTTCACGTCGGCACCCGTCGGTTTGCTGGACATCACGATGTAGGCGCCGCCGTATGCCTTGCGGGTAATCAGCGTTATCTTGGGCACGGTGGCCTCGGCATAGGCATAGACAATCTTGGCGCCGTGGCGGATGATGCCGTTGTGCTCCTGCATCGTTCCGGGCAAGAAGCCGGGAACATCTTCGAAGGTTATCAGCGGGATGTTGAAGCAGTCGCAGAAACGAATGAAACGTGCCGCCTTGTCGCTGGCATCAATATCGAGCACACCTGCCAAATAGGCAGGTTGGTTTGCCACGATACCTACCGAACGCCCGTTCAGGCGACCGAAACCGATAACGACGTTCTTGGCAAAGTGAGGCATCACTTCGAAGAAGTACTGGTTGTCCAGCACCGGTTCTATAATATCCTTGATGTCATAGGGCATGTTCGGGTCCTCAGGAATGACGGTCTGAAGCGCCTCTACCCGGCGATGGATATCGTCGGAGCAGGGAGTGAAGGGAGCATCCTCCATATTGTTGGACGGCAGGAAGCTCAGCAGCTCGCGGATGCTCATCAGTGTCTCCTCCTCCGTATTGCACATGAAGTGGGTAACGCCGCTCTTGCTGCTATGCGTATAGGCACCGCCCAGTTCCTCCTTGTCCACCTCCTCGTGGGTCACGGTCTTTACCACGTCCGGACCGGTGATAAACATGTGGCTCTGCTCCTTTACCATGAAGATAAAGTCGGTAAGCGCCGGAGAGTAGCATGCCCCACCGGCACACGGACCCAGAATAGCGGATATCTGCGGAATGACACCCGACGCAGTGGTGTTCTGATAGAAGATGGAGGCATAGCCTGCCAAGCTGTTCACACCTTCCTGGATGCGTGCGCCGCCCGAATCGTTGAGGGCAATGACGGGAGCACCGTTCTTCAGAGCAAGCTGCTGCACCTTTACAATCTTTGCGGCATTCGTCTCGCTGAGCGAACCGCCATGCGCCGTGAAGTCGTAGGCATAGACAAATACAAGGCGGCCGTCTATCTTTCCGTAACCGGACACCATGCCGTCTCCGGCAATCTGCTTCTTCTCCATGCCGAAGTTGGTGCAGCGATGGTTCACGAACTTGTCCAGCTCATTGAACGAGCCTTTGTCCAGCAGCATGTCAATACGTTCGCGGGCAGTCATGCAGCCGGAGGCGTGTTGTTTCTCTATCTTGTCTACGCCCCCACCCAGCGAGGCACGTTTGTCCAGTTCCTCAAACTGGCGATATATTTCTTCTCTGTTCATATTTGCATTTACAATTTAGTGATTTATAATATACGGACTGAATGCGACTCGGGATTATTCCTCCTTTATCAACTCCAATTCAATCAATACTTGGTTGGCATTTACCGGTTCGCCCTCGCTCACGAGGATGTTGCGGACGATGCAGTCGGCATTTACCTTATAGTTACTCTGCATCTTCATGGCTTCCAGCACCACGGCAATGTCTCCGGCAGCCAGTCGGTCGCCCACCTTGACGGGGATGCTTACCACCTTGCCCGGCATCGGAGCCAAAATCTTGTCGCCCTGCTTCTCGTCGGCTCCTTTCTTCATGTGCAGATACTTGGCTTGCGTGTCTACAATGTCTACGTGGAAGGAACGCTGGAGCATGCTGATGTCATAGCTCTTTCCTCCCTCGCCGCGCACAAGGCCTGCGTTGAACGAGTTTCCGTTGTGCAGGATGGAGCAACTTCCGTTCTCTGCCATCACAATGTCCACTTCGTAGGGCTTTCCGTCAATGGTAAGCTGAACCTTATTCCCTTCCTTACCCACCAGGGTAATGTCTGCTATACGGTCTCCTATATGTATTTCCATTATTAAATTTCCATTATCAATTTTCCATTCCTTAAATCCTAAGCACTCCCTTCTGCAAGCCGAATTCCCTCCAACGGCTGATGGGGCGGCCATCGGACAGCTGTGCCGAAACGTTCTCCTCCAGATTAACCAGATAGTCCATATAGGCGGCTATCATGGCAATGTTCTCCAACTCTTCGTTGGTGGTATTGGTGCGTACCAGCATGCGGGCGTTCTTCTCGATAAAGAGGGTGTTGTACTCTCCCTTCACAAAGTCGGGCACATGCATGATGCGCTTCAGATAGGCAAGGTTGGTCTTTACGCCCGTAATCTTGTACTCGTAGAGCACACGGCGCATACGCTCGATGGCATACTGGCGGGTGGTTGCCCATACGATGAGCTTACCTATCATAGGGTCGTAGTAGATGGGAATCTCATAGCCGTCGTACACATAGCTGTCTATACGCACACCGATTCCGTTCGGCTCCGTCAGTTGCTTGATGACACCGGGAGACGGCATGAAGTTGTTTTCCGTATCTTCGGCACAGATGCGGCACTCTATAGCATGGCCGCGCTGGAACAGTTCCTCCTGCTTGAGGTGCAGCACCTCGTCGTTAGCAATGCGGATTTGCTCTTTCACCAGGTCCACGCCTACCACTTCTTCCGTGATGGGGTGCTCTACTTGCAAGCGCGTATTCATTTCGAGGAAGTAGAACCGACGGTTCTTGTCTACCAGAAACTCGATGGTACCTGCACCGGAGTAGTTCACTGCCTTTGCTGCAGCAACCGCCTTCTCTCCCATCTCCCGGCGCAATTCCGGCGTAAGGAAGGGTGACGGGCTTTCTTCTACCACCTTCTGATTGCGACGCTGCACGGAGCATTCGCGGTCGAAGAGGTGGATGACGTTGCCGTGGTTGTCGCCCAATATCTGGAACTCGATGTGGTGGGGTTCTTCCACGAACTTTTCCAGATAGACCGTGTCGTCTCCAAAGGAGGACATGGACTCGGAGCGTGCCGTGTTGTAGGCTTCCACCACTTCGCTCTCGTTATGGATAAGGCGCATACCTTTACCACCGCCACCCATAGACGCCTTCAGCATCACGGGGTAGCCTATCTCGTTGCAGATACGCACGGCTTCTTCGGCACTCTGCAAAGGTTGTTCCGTTCCGGGAACCACGGGTACGCCTGCCGCAATCATTCGCTTGCGGGCAGCTATCTTGTCGCCCATCGCCTCCATCGTCTCGGCAGCGGGACCGATAAAGATAATCCCTTCCTCCTTGCAACGGCGGGCAAACTCTGAATTCTCCGACAAAAAGCCGTAACCGGGATGAATGGCATCGGCACCGCATCGCTTTGCCGTGGCAATCACTTTATCTATATTCAAATAACTCTCTTTTGCCACAGCCGGTCCTATCGGATAGGCCTCATCGGCATAAGCCACATGATGAGAGGTGCGGTCAGCCTCGGAAAAGACGGCAACCGTAAGCAGTCCCATCTCCCGGCACGAACGCATGACGCGCAAGGCAATCTCACCTCTGTTGGCAATCAATACTTTCTTAATCATTTTACTTTTTCTTTAATATATAAAGGATATATATAGTCACACCACAATGCGGACATACCTTTAACAAAGGCATTCCATTTCTTGTTTAAATGTTCAACTAATATCTTCGTACTGTCTTCCTAACCCACGAGCAAAGGCAGCCTTTAATGAATGGCAGGTCTTCTGACTGACTCCTAATCCTGAAGCCTTCCCGATATTTCAATGCATATCAGTGGCAAGGGTGTTTTTCATGATATAAACGGAGCTTCACAGCAGCGGGACTGTCCGGGATTTACACCCGATTCCCTTTTAATCCAGATGATGGAAACATGCATCCGGAACCAATTCGCGGGCAAAGATAACAAAAATTATCAGGAGTATTCGCAAACCTAATAGTTTTTGTTATATTTGATGTAGTCTGAAGGTATTTAATTGACTACAAATAGATTAAAAGAAACTCGCATGAGAATGGGCA
>PPYE01338700.1_pt1 | contig 10845 bp, 11 predicted proteins | sample 1559881 | NCBI WGS metagenome assembly PPYE01 (sample SAMN08240022, study PRJNA423297) | Human gut metagenome, whole genome shotgun sequencing project.
ACTATCGTTTCGTTTACTTGAACTTTCTCTCGAACTGCTACTTGTTTTTCCACTTTCACGATTGGAGGAACTGGAACCAGTTGAACTTCCGCTTGTTGGTCTGCGATTAGAGCTTGAAGAACCGGAACCTGTTTCCGGACGACGACCAGAATTACGATCACTTTCTACTCTATTCGTATTCCCATTTTTATCAGGAGCAACATTGTTACCAGGTCTCCCACTTCCGGACGGTGTAGATGGTCTGACAGAAGTCGAAGGCCGATCTCCTCCAGATTCCGGACGGGGACGTGTTGACGTACCAGGTCTTGTTGTCGTTCCGGGACGAGTAGAAGTATCAGGACGAGTAGAGGTACTTGGGCGAGACGTACCAGGACGCGTTGTCGATGAACCCGGACGGGAAGAATTACCCGGACGTGTCGGTGCATTATGCGGACGAGTGGAAGTATTCGGACGGAACCGGACAGAACCGAAATCCGAACGACGATAAGAGTGGAATACTCGCTGATCTCTCACCCGATGCGGTGCAGAATAATGGTTGAAATTAGTATATCTGCCCCGATAATAACTCACATGGTGAAAGTGTGGACGATAATGTGCTCCACAATAAGTACGGTAATGGTAAGGCACACCAAAATAAAACAAACTGCGATTCGGGTAATTAACATAAACCCTGAAACTCCATTTCCCTCCGGTTACATAGATTGGCCGATAGAAATACTCGGCACCGAGGAACCGGCGATACTGTGCATCACTCAATATCCAGCGAAGATCGTCATTACGGATATCCAACGCTTCATAATAATCATCCAATGCCCATTCGTAACCACGTGCTACGTAATCCATGATATTACGGACAGAATAAATAAAGTCGTAATTAATTTCATACGCATCATTATATTGCTGTGTACTCAAGCTCAATTCATATGCCATCTTATCGGTAAGAAAACGCGTCTCCTTACGTACCTTGCTAGTGCTCATTCCAGCCATTACGGTCATATTGGCAGTCAGACCGACAGCAAAGAGTAAAAACAGTATTCGTTTCATAATTCAATCTCCTATCATTTATTATTCTGATGATATTCCTCAATAAACTTACGCATCTCATCTTTATATGCATTAGAAAATAAAATATCGATCACCTTATTAAAATTTCTTTTATCCCTTACATAAGGATACAGCTTCTTCATCATCTCCACCTGGTCAGGAGTATACGAAATCTCCTTCACTATTTTCACACATTGATTTGAAGTGACATCATACGTTCTCAACATCCGATCGACAAGCTTCTTCTGGTCTTCATTCATAACCGTTATTTTAAGCTTATTGATAAATTCATCAAACTCCGGATCAGTCATCAAACGAGCTTCTTCCACCTGTTCATGATTAGGAAAGACTTCAACGGTAGTGTTCACAGCAGGCGGTACTACAACGGAATGCATTGGTGCAGGTCTGCCATAACCTTTGAACGTATCCATACTAACCACCTCTCTATTTACAAACTGAACGATTATCGTCACAGGTTCCGAAGTAAGTACAGGCGTACCGTTATCACGATGGAATTCCCATTCTTCCATATCACCGTCAAAACGCCGGAAATCAGGTTTTCCTAAAACGGACTCTACCTGAGATTGAGTCATTCCCTGATATATACCCATCATCTGTTTGGTAGATACATAGCTGGTAAAACAGCCACTGACCAATATTCCCAACGCCAAACACAGCATAATATGTATCTTTTTCATAACCGTATCGTTTTTAGTTAATAGTATCAACGTTTACCGTACCCTATGATAAAATCCTTCATCTTTTCCTTGCTGGAGCTAAATGTCAGGGTATTAATCACCGTAAAGAAAGCTTCCTTATCTACAATCCGGGGATACATGATCTTCATAATCTCCATCCGGTCATCATCGAATGTATATAGTTTGGTCAGTTGGAGACATTGGGCAGATGTGAAATCAGAACCAGCCAATGCAGCATTGAGCAACTTCATACGGTCATCTTTAAAAGGCTCATTCTTCATCTCTTTATAAAACGTTTGGAAGAGCTGATCGTTCATCACCCTGTTGTAACCATATCCCGGACGATGTTCTCCCTGTTCGGGACGGCCGGGTCTTTCCGGGCGCATGTTATCACGTCCGTCTACCCATATTTCTGTCACTCCTCTCCCATCAAAATAAACGAGATCTTTATATAATTTTTCTCCTTTCCATACTCGCTCTCCCGCACGGGTAAAGCGGGTGGCAAACACTTCAACAGTATAATGTCCGGGATTTAAATTGGCTATAAAGCAGGTAGTAGTAGGTAAACATATCTGGTTCCCTCCCAGGTAAACAAGAATCGGAGTATTCCCGCCATCGATACGGATTCCGTTAACAGACTGCGCTTGTAAGGAGAGGGCAGCGAACAGGATACAGAAACTTATTATAATCTTACGCATAGCTTATCTAGTTTTTAATTATTTATATCTTTAATCTGATAGCACAAAAATAGGGTGAGGAAACTCCCCACCCCAATGATTCTCTCTATTCGTATGTAGGGAAATCCCTATTCTGTTTAGGAATCCGCCAAAGCAATGCCATCCTCATGCAAGGTAATCAGACGTTTCTTATACAAGTCGCCCACTCCTTTCTTAAAGGTTTTCTTGCTAACACCAAACGTGTCATAAATATCTTCCGCAGGACTTTTATCATTCAAGTTGATCCGTCCTCCATGCGCTTTGATATAGTCGAGCAGCGTTTTCGAAAAATCGTCAATCTTTTCAAAACCGGGTTTCTGAAGAATCAGGTCTACCTTACCATCTTCACGCACCTGTTTCACAAAAGCTTTCATCTCCATTCCTGTTTCCAACGGACAGAATATTTCATTTTCATACAGCAAACCGCTATACTTATTATCTATAATCGCTTTAAAGCCCAAATCCGTCTTCTGCCAGATAAGGATATTCACTTCTGCTTCCGGAGTATATTCCGGCTTTTCTTTCGACAGATAACGTTCCACCTTTGCTGAAGCCACAATACGATAACTCTCTTCATCCAAATGCGCATGGACCACATATTTCCGCCCAACCTGCATTTTCATCTTCTGCTCACTGAACGGAACGAACAGGTCTTTCATCAATCCCCAGTTCAGGAAAGCTCCGTATTGATTCACCCAGGAGACTTCCAGACAGGCGAACTGACCTACCTGCACCAACGGAGTCAGCGTCGTAGCAATCAGTCTTTCATCCATATCCAGATAAAGAAACACGTTCAAAAAATCTCCTATCTTACAGTCTTCGGGCACATAGCGGGTAGGCAACAAAATCTCACCTTCTTCCCCACCATCGAGATATACGCCGAAATCTACTTCTTTCACGACTTCAAGCTGATTGAACTTTCCTAATTCGATGCTCATATTCTTATCTATTTATTGTAATAAGACACAAAGATAATCTATTTTGAATAGATCTCTCAAACAGTCAGCCATAACTTTTCGTTATCGGGCAAAACTATTTGCAATGAACAATCTGCTTTCTAATATGTTAACTTTGTAGCGACAAAAAGAAAAAGTAAATTATTCACCTTTAAACATATAAACTTATGGAATTTCTAACCAACGAGAAACTTACGATTGTAGGAGCTGCCGGAATGATCGGCTCCAATATGGCACAAACAGCCATGATGATGAGACTCACTCCGAATATTTGCCTGTATGATCCATTTGCCCCGGCTCTGGAAGGAGTAGCTGAAGAATTGTATCACTGCGGTTTTGAAGGTGTCAACCTTACATTTACTTCCGATATCAAAGAAGCGCTGACAGGAGCTTCTTACATTGTCTCTTCCGGTGGAGCTGCCCGTAAAGCAGGTATGACCCGCGAAGATTTGCTGAAGGGAAATGCAGAAATTGCCGCTCAATTCGGTAAAGATGTTCATCAATATTGCCCGAACGTAAAACATATCGTTGTGATCTTTAATCCTGCAGACATCACCGGATTGATTACTTTGTTGTATTCAGGTTTGAAACCCTCTCAAGTTTCTACACTGGCTGCCTTGGACAGCACCCGTCTGCAAAACGAACTGGTGAAATTCTTCCATATCCCGGCTTCCGACATTCAGAATTGCCGTACGTATGGTGGTCATGGCGAACAAATGGCTGTATTCGCATCTACAACCAAAATAAAAGGAGAGCCTTTGACCGATTTCATCGGCACTACCCGTCTTCCATTGGCAGATTGGGAAGCACTGAAAGTACGTGTCATCCAGGGTGGTAAGCATATTATCGACCTGCGCGGTCGTTCTTCTTTCCAAAGCCCGGCTTATCTTTCTATCGAAATGATTGCCGCTGCTATGGGTGGACAACCTTTCCGCTGGCCTGCCGGAACGTATGTTTCTAACAGTAAGTTCGACCATATCATGATGGCGATGGAAACTTCAATAACTAAAGACGGCGTCACTTATAAAGAAGTAGCCGGAACTCCTGCCGAACAGGAAGAATTGGAAAAAAGCTACGAGCATTTATGCAAACTTCGTGATGAAGTGATTGAAATGGGGATCATCCCAGCTATTAAAGACTGGCACGCATTGAATCCCAATATTGACTAATCAAACAATATTAGCAAAAAGCCGAAAAAGAGAAAATACATCTCTTTTTCGGCTTTTATTCCAATTACTTACATATCACATATACCCCCCACTTAGTCTATAAATCTTTCAAGACTCCAATTCAAATGACTATGCAAAGTTGGGGATAATTCGTCAATTAAAAAAATAGACAAAATGGGGAAAGTACCTAAACTGAAGTTACAGGTACTCAAAGTGCGAAATATAGTGATTATCCTATCCAAATTAGTGAATGGAATAAAACTGCGCATCGAAGTTTATAAAATATCTGTCATTTTTGAGAAGTACATTCGGAACAAACTCCTTTTAGTACATAGTTTATACTATGCAAAGTAAATCCTTTAGGCAAATCAATCACCGGGATATGTGTACCTTCCAGGCAGAATGTACGATGACATTTCTCACAATAAAAATGCGAATGTAAATCCTGTACCACACAATTGCAGGAGTTGTCGCAAACGGCATACTTCAACGAGCCGCTCCCATCGTCTATGCTATGTATGAGGTGATGAGACAAGAAGAGAGCGATGGTACGGGATATAGTCGATTTATCGACTGTATCGAGCAGTGTTTCCAAATCGAGCAATGACACCGCACGCTCTGCCTGCATCATCGCTTTTATCACCAGAAGCCTTATGGCAGTTGGCTTGATACCTCTTCTATCCAACTTATCCAAATAAATATCTTCTTCCATCTTTCTCCTATTTTATCATTTTCTGTATTCTGACAGCATTCATAATGGCAAGTAGCGCAACACCCACATCTGCAAAGACAGCTTCCCAAAGAGTAGCAATTCCACCGGCTCCCAAAATCAATACAAGTAATTTCACTCCAAATGCCAGTGATACATTCTGCCAAATAATTCTTCGTGTCAGTTTTCCTACTTTGATAGCTTCGGCTACCTTCGACGGCTGGTCTGTCTGTATCACGACATCGGCTGTTTCAATAGCCGCATCACTACCCAGTCCTCCCATAGCAATGCCAACATGACTTAGAGCGAGCACCGGTGCATCGTTCATTCCATCACCGACAAATGCGATCCGGTTTGCCTCATCCTGCCGCAGCTCTTCCAGATGATTCACTTTTCCTTCCGGCAACAGGTCACCATAAGCTTTCGATATACCGAGCTTTTCTGCAAAGTTAGTAACAATACTCTGTTTATCACCGGATAGTATCTGGATGTTTTCAATATTTAAAGCTTTTAAATTGTCAATAGCTACCTTTGCGTCCTCTTTCAGGGCATCAGCCAGCAGCAGATAACCTGCATAACGGTTTCCAACAGCACAGACCACGATGGTATCCGTTATTTCCAGCAGTTCTTTTGGATAGGATATATCAAACTTAGACAGTAACCGGCAATTACCGACCAGAACCATAGCCCCGTCTATCGTTGCTTCCAAACCATAGCCGGCAAATTCTTTTGTACCGGTAACAGCTACACATTCAATGTTTTGTTCTTTCGCATAATTCACAACAGCCTTGGCAATCGGATGAGTACTATCACTTTCTACCGAAGCAACCAGTTTCACTAATTCTTCTTCCGAAACCTCGCCTGCACTTTTACAGGCCTGTACTTCAAAGGTTCCTTTTGTCAGGGTTCCAGTTTTATCGAATACCACTGTATTGATCTTAGTGATAGCATCCAGATAATTACCACCCTTGAATAAAATTCCCAACCGGGATGCCGCTCCAATTCCCCCAAAGTAGCCCAACGGAATACTAACCACCAACGCACAGGGACACGAAATCACCAGAAAGACCAAAGCTCTGTATAGCCAATCATTAAATGCAAATACAAATGGAGGATTAATAAGTGAATAAACAAATGGACACAAAACAATTAACACTGCAAGCGCTATAACAATAGGTGTATAAATGCGCGCAAACTTACGAATAAACAATTCAGCCGGAGCCTTACGTTCGGAAGCATTCTGAACAAGTTCCAATATTCGGGCAAGTGCACTCTTATCAAAAGGTCTCGTTACCTCGAGCCGGATAACCTTATCGGTTACAATCATTCCGGCAAGTACTTCTTCACCTTTCCGAATATTACGAGGAACGCTTTCACCTGTTAATGCGGCTGTATTGAAGGCAGCCACTTCATTCTGCATAGTTCCATCCAATGGCACCCGTTCGCCTGCCTTTATTTCTATGATTTCACCGACTTTTATCTTTTTAGGGCTTTCAATAACAAGATTGCCTTCCCGGAGCACTAATGCTTTCTCGGGTCTTACATCCAATAAGGCTCCAATATTACGTTTGGCTTTATCTACCGCTTTATCCTGAAACAGTTCTCCTACTGTATAGAATAACATCACGGCTACTCCTTCCGGATATTCACCAATATAGAAAGCTCCCAAAGTAGCTATAATCATTAGAGTGAACTCACTGAAATAGTCTTTTTCCCTGATACTTTCCCAGGCTTCTTTCATCACTGGAATTCCTACCGGAAGATAGGCCACGATATACCATATCAAGGCAACAGATCCTTCACGGAAGAATGCTAAATCGAGAGCATTCATAATTATTCCACTTGTCAGAAGCAGGAGAGAGAATATCACTTTCCCATATTCATGGAATACCGAAACCTTTGCATCAACCTTTTTTTCTGCTGCGCATGAATGAGCGCCACAACTACAATGTCCCATAACTCGGAGGCTGAATTACCGTCCAAGCCCGCTATATCCGCAATATCACCATCCACCTTCGCTTTCATCTTTCCAAACAAACCAACAGCAACATAAGGTCCTACACTTCCAAATAGCGCAAAGTCATCATTGACTGCATATTTATACCCAACACGCACCGGTACTTCCAAATAATACGGATTGAATGTCAGACTCGCCACTGATCCTCCGTCAATCTTAGCGCCTTTCAATGTCAGCAATGCAGCGAAATCCATATATGCGCCACTGCCATTCGCATCCTGCGACAATCCGACCTCTGCTTTAACTCCTGCGTGAAAACCTATCCTGCTGTCAAACCCTGTAATGGTGTATTTGCTAACATTCATACCTGCCATCACACCCCATTTCAGGTTGTCTTGAGCATTGATACTCACTACGCTTATCGCTACTAAAGCGAACAATAACAAGACCTTTTTCATACGAATAAATAATTTAATTATTGTTTAGAAATTATGTGAGGCAAAAATAACAATAATTCGCATAACTCCTAGCGCGACTGTATTGTTTGTTTTAAGAAAAAAAGCGTTTAGCTGATTTCTGTGCCAGAGAAAAGTCGAAAATTCCAAACACACAGAGAAGCAGATAGATGCTCCTTGCAATATGCGGGGAGTGTTTCCTGTTTGTGTGTTTAGGGCTTCGACTCCCTCTCTGGCGGATAGGCAAATGCTCTCCGCTTTTTTTGTGCCTATAAATTTGCAATAGATACAAACGACAAATTAGTAATAATCACAAAGGCAAGTCAATTCGGGTGGAGCGGCACCCGAACGACTACAGAGTCGAAAACGTAACATTTAGATGTTACTACTTGCCTTTGAAAATATAAGAGACAGAGGCTAGCTACACCTGCAAGGGGAACAAATGGATTCATCCAGGAGTTCCCCTCTATTTTTGTGAAGATGTGTACTATTGGAAAGACAGATATTAGGTCTACATATAAATTTGATGATTCTTATTGTCAACCAAAGCTTTTCCCAAATAATATAATGATTATCATCGGTTTACATGCTGACAATAAGCCATGGCAATAGCCTGACAATAAAAAAATTAGAACTTTTATTGTCAGCCTGTTCTTTGATCCCTTTGGGGCAAGGTTATGGGATTCATTCCAATATGTCGATATACTCTAACTTAATTCCCAGCTTGATCCATGTTATAAACTACTGAAGACTATCATTGTCTACAGTAACAATACCATCGACATAAAAAACACATACGCTTTATAAAATGAGTATGCCCCTGTTAAATGAATGCTACATAACCGGTATCTTTCACTTACCAAGCAGGTATTGTTCCATATTGTCAGGTGATATAGCATTGATATTCATATACTTAAATACTATTCTGACAGTTTGACAATAAAACAGGTACAAATCAATAGAAACGATCATAAAGTTTTTAATTGGGAAAAGCAAAGAATTTATAAAAAGAAAGAAAAAGTTTGCTGTTCCCTTCAGAATAAACATCTTTGTAACCGTGGTTACAGTAACCTCAGTTACTAATATAATTCACTGACTATGAGGTTTTATAATAGAGAGGAAGAACTGAAAAAACTGAAAGAGCTAAAATGAAAAAAGACCTTCTCCTTACAGTTTTATTCCTCTCACTAATATATTTACCCAGCGATCTAAAGCTCTTTCCATCAAATTTAACGAAGAACCGAATAACACAAAAGCATCCTATAGCTTACAACATACATATATTCATCTAACATTCAAATATTTATATTAATAGAGTATATTCCACCCAAGACAATATATCAAAATAATCTTTCATATACAATATAAATCTGCAACGTATAAAAGTAATTTAATGACAGGATAAAAAAGAAAAGATTAAGTTTTATCATTTTTCACAGAACAAACATGACCGTAACAAAGAAAACATACTGCAATAAAAGCCTTTTACAATTCTTTTACTATCATAGAGTTAGGTTACGGGAAAATCTCCGGATAAACCTTGTTTCGAGAAGTTTTTTTGTTACTTTTGCCGCAAACTAATATATTTCAGTGCAACGGGAATCTTATTATAATATGAAAGACATCACCTTATGGAACATCATGTTGAAAGGTGACACAAAGCCATTAGAGGTATTGTATAAGAGACATTACGAGCTTCTATTGAATTTTGGACTCAAATATGTTTCAGATGAAGAATTTGTTAAAGATTGCATTCAGGATCTTTTCGTGAAACTTTGCAGCAGCACCCGTTTGTCTCCCACCGATTATGTGCGTTCCTATCTGCTGACTTCTTTGAAAAACCTTATATTCGATAAACTTTCATCTTTAAAATCCACCGAAGATATCAATGCGCTTCCCTTCGACTTAACGATAGAAGACACCTCACTGGAAGTCTTATTTAAGGATAATGATGAGGATATACAAATGATTAAAAATCTGCAAGAGGCTTATAAACAACTGTCCGAGAATCAACGGATGGCGATTTATCTTCGTTACATTAAAGGCTTATCCTATAGAGAAGTTGCAGCTGTCCTGGAGATTAATCCTCAATCTGCCATGAATTTAGTATCCCGCACACTGACGAGCCTTCGCTCTAAAATGACCTTGAAAGAATATCTCTTTTTCCTTCCTTTTTTTCTTTCTTAAATGCTACTATTTCCTTTGTCCGGTTCACCCAATTTGCTGAAGAAATCTTTTTCTGCAAAATAATGAAAGAAAAGTGAGTAGACTTTTTCTTTTCTCCCGTTTTAAATATAAAAGCAAAAAATGGAAGGCAAGAAAGCAAATATACATCAGGTGATACGCAAAGTAATTCTACATGTTCGGAAACAGGAGAGAAATGTCTCAACGACCGAACTGGATGAATCATGGAGACTTATCGAAAAACAAATCCATGCAACCAAAAAGAAAAAGTTGCATCAACGATTACTTTATGCGGCAACTTATTCATCAGTTGCCGCAATCCTGCTATGTATGTTTTGGCTGGGTAAACAGTTCATCTCTTATTACCATGCAGATGACAGCGCATTAGTCGATTTCGCATTGAAAATGCAGGCAGCCCCATTACAAGAAGATATTCTATTTCAGGAACACGGGTGATTTATCCAACTCATTTTGAAAGAGACCAGCGTGAAATTTATGTTGAAGGAGAAGTGTTCCTCGATGTACGCCGCAATGAAAAAGCCCCCTTCATAGTAAGAACTAAAGATTTTCAAGTACAGGTATTAGGTACTTCATTCAATATATCGGCATATTCATCGGAGAAAACGTCTTCCGTGGTGTTGGTGGAAGGAAGTGTGAATATAAAAAGCCACAATCAGCAACAGGTCAAACTCGCTCCGGGACAGCTGGTTAACATTCATAGCGACCAACTGGACACTCCTCAAAATGTAGATGTTGAGCCTTATATCTGTTGGATAAAGAATATCCTAATGTACACAGACGATTCTTTGGATAAGGTCTTTAGAAAATTAAATCTATACTATGGCAAAGAATTCGTATTGGATACGGAGGTGGAGAGAATGCAGGTTTCCGGAAAGCTGGATTTAAAAGATAAACTTGAAGACGTCTTACATACTATATCTTATTCTGCACCCATAG
>PPYE01312623.1_pt1 | contig 10844 bp, 13 predicted proteins | sample 1559881 | NCBI WGS metagenome assembly PPYE01 (sample SAMN08240022, study PRJNA423297) | Human gut metagenome, whole genome shotgun sequencing project.
TGATAAACCTTTAACGGCGTTTCTGGCTCGCTTCGCCATAACGTCTGTTCAAATGCGGAAATAACGATATTGCCTTGTGGTGTATGGGTGAAGTTTTCATCGTCAAAAACCAGTGCCTCACTAACCATTTTTTCCAGCGGGCATCCCTGCGCCCAACGGATCGGCTGTTGTAGTTCAAAACGGTGTAAATGCGGAAAGCGAGCGCAAAATTTCAGCAAAAAACCACGTCCGGTGCCTTCGTAGCCCTGCACCGTAGTAGTTAACAACGTTCGAGGAAAACGCGATACCAGTTGATACAACAACGGCGCAGGTATAGCTGCGGCTTCATCGACCACCAGCCAGTCGGCTTGCTCATCGCTGGCTAACAAGGCATCCGGCGCAATAAAGCGAAACTTCTCGCCCGCAAATTGTGCCAGTACATCCGTTGCCGCTTTTGCGGGCGCGGTGACAATCGCACTGCCCGCAATACGAGAAATGAGTTGCCCTGCCAACGCCGACTTACCGCGCCCACGCGCAGCAGTTACCGCTGCCACGCCCGGCGGCATGGTCAGTAGCTGCTGTAAGAGTTGCTGTTGTTCTGGTTGTGGTGCGCCGGTAGCGGGGTGCCAGTCAGTACGGGGAGTAAAATGCGCCAACGAGAACGGCTGGTTTTGCCGCCAGAGGATAGCGTCGTTATTCGCCGTAAGTACGCGTTTGAAATGCTGGACAAAATGCGGCGTCGCAATAGGGTCAGGGCAATCACTCCAGCGCAGCGAGTCGGCATCAGGTTGGTTTTCCCACTCTTCCCATACAGGGAGTAACAAAACCAGCCAACTTCCCGCTTTCAACGTTCCGCTAAGTGCCGCAAAGGCAGCGGCATCAAAGCCGTGGCGGGCGTCGAATACCGCATGCCGGAACTCGCGCCCAAGTAAAGTTTGTAGCGCCGAGGGTGAACAGTGGTTTTCAGCATCTGGCTGCGGCGAAATCCACAGCCAGTCGCCAGGTAAGGCATCACGCAACTTAAGCGCATGATCAAAACACCAACCCTCTTCCCCGCTCAACACCAGCAAGCGGCGGATCCCTTCACGTTTCATTTGCGCTGTTAATGTGTGAAGCGCAGTCAGTTCAGCCATCCCTGCCCCGGAAGTTAAATGCTTTTACCAAAAGTATTGCATTGTGCCGGATCGCCGCTGTCGAAACCACGTTTAAACCAGCTATAGCGTTGCTGAGAAGTGCCATGAGTGAAACTGTCTGGTACTACTCGCCCCTGACTTTGCTGTTGTAAACGGTCATCGCCGATGGCCTGCGCCGCGTTCAGCGCCTCTTCCAGATCGCCGGTTTCCAGAACACCTTGCTGCTGCATACTATGCCCCCAGACACCGGCAAAACAGTCGGCCTGGAGTTCCATACGCACAGATAAGCGGTTTACTTCCGCCTGCGTCGCGTTTTGTTGCAGTTGACGAACTTTCGGCTCGATGCCTAACAGTTTCTGCACATGATGACCGACTTCATGAGCGATAACGTACCCCTGGGCAAAATCGCCATCCGCGCCAAGTTTGTCTTTCATGTCATCATAGAAGGAGAGATCGATATAAACTGTGCCATCCGCCGGGCAATAGAATGGCCCCATTATGGACTGGCCCGCCCCGCAGCCGGTACGCGTCATTCCACGGTACATGACCAGCTTCGGTTGCTGATAGGTTTTACCCATCTTCTCGAATTGCTGTCCCCAGGTGTCTTCCGTGGTTGCCAGAATCACCGAGGTGAATTTTGCGGCTTCGTCTTCATTAGGGCTAATTGACCGCGTTGATTGCTGTTGGGAAACCGGCTGTCCGGTCATCAACCCGGTTAAATCAACGCCATAGTAGCCTGCAACCAGCACGACTATCAGTAAAATCAGCCCGCCTTTACCGCTTGGCAGGCGAAAACCGGGACCGCCCATTGACGGACCGCCGGAGCTATTGCGCCTGTCTTCAACATTGTCACTTTCACGTCGCCCTTGCCAACGCATAGATACCTCAACATTATATTCATTATAGAAATGATCGTAGGTGGTTCAGAGGAAGATTACCACAGGAAAGCGGGATGAAATGGCGGAGGAATGAGCGTTCAATACTCATCTTATGAGAGCGGTTGTCTTGCCGTGCCAGTAGCACGGCAAGATGATGAATAGAAAAATCAGTCCAGCTGTATACCCAGGCGGCGGGCAACGGCTTCATAGGCTTCGATCAGGCCACCGAGGCTCTGGCGGAAACGGTCTTTATCCATTTTCTCCAGCGTTTCTTTGTCCCACAGGCGGCTGCCGTCCGGGGAGAACTCATCGCCCAGAACCACTTCGCCTTTGTACAGACCAAACTCCAGCTTGAAGTCGACCAGAATCAGACCTGCATCATCGAACAGTTTTTTCAGCACGTCGTTCGCTTTGTAGGTCAGCTCTTTCATACGCGCCAGATTCTCTTTGCTCACCCAGCCAAAGGTTTCGCAGTAAGATTCGTTGACCATCGGATCGTGCATGGCGTCGTTTTTCAGGAACAGATCGAACAGTGGCGGGTTCAGCTCAATACCTTCTTCGATTCCAAGACGTTTCACCAGAGAGCCAGCAGCACGGTTACGCACGACACACTCAACCGGCACCATATCCAGCTTTTTCACCAGACATTCGGTATCGGAGAGCAGACGCTCCATTTGAGTCGGGATACCCGCTTCAGCCAGTTTGCTCATAATGAAGTAGTTGAACTTGTTGTTCACCATACCTTTGCGATCAAACTGCTCAATGCGCGCGCCATCCCCTGCTGACGTATCATTGCGGAATTCGAGCACCAACAGGTCCGGGTTTTCCGTGCTGTATACGGTTTTCGCTTTACCACGATACAACTCAGCTTGCTTTTGCATCTTTATCACTCCTGGGTGTGAATTAACGTTTTAAAATCTTTTGCTGTCTGGTGTGCCGGATGTTTTGTCGGATGCGGCGTAAACGCCTTATCCGACCTACGTCCGACAAACAAATTTCGTGCGAATTACCGCTAAAATCGCGTTTTTCTGTCGACGCACACGTTTGCGTATCATATCAGAAAAAAGGGCCGGATGACTCCAGCCCTGTATTTTTACTTGCTAAACGCAGCCTGGAAGACAGCTACCAGCGCGTCGTTCTGACTCTGAGTCAGAGTATGACCTTTCGGATCGATGAACTGTAGGCTGCTGCGGTTATCTAAATCGCCAACCTGCAGTTTATAGTCACCGGATGCCAGACCTGGATCGCTCGCGCCCAGTTCGTGCCATTCGCTGTCAGACAGCGGCTTATAAGTTACGGCCATGTTGCCCTGCGAACGGGTGCTGTCAGTCACTTTCATGCCCACTTTTTCCAGCGCAGCTGGCAGACGTTGCCAAACCACATTGAACGGCCCGCGTACGACCAGCATTGGTAAACCGGTGTCATCAGCTGCACTTTGTACGTCCATAGTGGTGGAGGCACGATTTTGCGCAGCGTTCGCGGCGTCAGTGGCAGATTTATCCAGACCGGCGGAAATAACGTTCATCATCTCCGTGCTGTAACGCTGCATGGAAGCCGCGTCTGCAACCGGTTTGCCCGCCTGTTCCAGGTTCAGCAGTTTAACCGTAACCGCCTGCTGATAACCCTGCGGCTTAACAGAGATTTGATAACGACCACGATACTGCTCGTCTTCGTCCAGACGGTTCCATTGTACCCAATCGGTGGTCAGTGTCTGACCAGCATCATCACGTTGGGTGATGGTGTAGTTTTTCGCCTGCAGCACGCTAACCACCTGCGGCCACAGGGTATTGCCACGACCATTTTCCACCAGCAATGAAGCGGTATCGCCCGTGAACTGGGTACGCGCGCCAGAAACCAGTGCCAGCGGCTGGGCTGGTGGACGAATGTCCAGCGCCTTACCGACGGCACCACTACCGTTGGTTACCGGGATTGCATAATCGCCGGAGGTCACCGGCAAGATCATTCCAGCCGGGGCATGAAGCTCCGCAAGCGGTGCCGCTTCCAGGTAGGCTTCATCACCACTGACCTGACGCTTATAGCGTGAGTCAGAACTACAGGCAGCGAGTAATAAAACAAGCGAAACACCCGCAACCTTTGCCAGGCGCGACTTTTGAACAGAGTAAGCCATCAAATCTCCCTAAACTTTACAGCAAACCGGCATGCTTAAGCGCCGCTCTGACCGTCTCACGACCACTGTCGGTGATTGGTGTCATTGGCAGGCGCAGCGTATCGGTCGCCACAAGACCCAGTTCCTTACATGCCCATTTCACCGGGATTGGATTGGGTTCGACAAATAGTTTGTTGTGTAATGGCATCAGACGCTGATTAATAACGCGTGCCTCGGCAAAATGCCCTTCTGCTGCCAGTTTGCACATCTGGGCCATATCACGCGCTGCGACGTTAGCCGTAACGGAAATAACCCCATGACCGCCTAATTGCATGAAGTCCAGCGCGCTCGCATCATCGCCGCTCAGCAGAACAAAATCATCTGAAACCAGCTCTTTGATCTGGTTTACACGCGTTAAGTTCCCTGTTGCCTCTTTGATTCCGATAATATTTTTTACTTTCGCCAGACGGCCCACCGTTTCCGGGAGCAGATCGCAGCCAGTACGGGACGGCACATTATACAGAATTTGCGGCAGGTCAGTATGTTCAGCGATGGCTTTGAAATGCTGATACAAACCTTCTTGCGACGGACGATTGTAGTAAGGGGTTACCGTCAGGCAGCCGACGATACCGCTGTCATTGAAGCGCTGCGTCAGGCTAATGGCTTCCGCAGTAGCGTTAGCACCGGTCCCGGCAATCACCGGAATGCGCCCGTCAGCCAGCTCCAGCGTCATCATCACCACATCAGCATGTTCGTCATGATTTAAGGTAGCGGACTCGCCAGTGGTGCCAACAGAAACGATCGCCGAAGTACCGCTGGCGACATGATAATCAATCAGTTTTTTCAAGCTAGCCCGACAGACATTACCTTTTTCATCCATCGGAGTAACAATCGCGACAATACTTCCCGTGAACATGGGCCATCCTCTGTGCAAACAAGTGTCTCAATGGTACGTTTGGTATGGCATTAAAAGCAAGCAGACAGAACCGTTCTGATTGTTGTATGCATGTTTTTTTTATGCTTTCCTTAAGAACAACTCACCCCTTGAAGGAATAACCAGTTTGACACTGTCATCGCAACATTATCTGGTGATCACTGCGTTGGGTGCCGATCGCCCTGGAATAGTGAACACCATCACCCGTCATGTCAGTAGTTGCGGCTGTAATATTGAAGACAGTCGCCTGGCGATGCTGGGAGAAGAGTTCACGTTTATCATGCTGCTTTCCGGTTCATGGAATGCCATTACTCTGATTGAATCAACGTTACCGTTGAAAGGTGCCGAGCTGGATCTTTTAATCGTGATGAAGCGCACGACGGCGCGTCCGCGTCCGCCAATGCCAGCATCTGTCTGGGTTCAGGTCGATGTGGCAGACTCCCCGCATTTAATTGAACGCTTCACAGCACTTTTCGACGCGCATCATATGAACATTGCGGAGCTGGTGTCGCGCACGCAACCTGCTGAAAATGAAAGGGCTGCGCAGTTGCATATTCAGATAACTGCCCACAGCCCCGCATCTGCGGACGCAGCAAATATTGAGCAAGCGTTCAAAGCCCTATGTACAGAACTCAATGCACAAGGCAGTATTAACGTCGTCAATTATTCCCAACATGATGAACAGGATGGAGTTAAGTAATGAATCCACTGAAAGCCGGTGATATCGCACCGAAATTTAGCTTGCCGGATCAAGACGGAGAACAAGTTAATTTGACCGACTTCCAGGGACAGCGTGTTCTGGTTTATTTCTACCCGAAAGCCATGACCCCCGGCTGTACCGTACAGGCCTGCGGCTTACGCGATAACATGGATGAGTTGAAAAAAGCGGGCGTTGATGTGCTGGGTATCAGCACCGATAAACCCGAAAAACTCTCCCGTTTTGCGGAAAAAGAGCTGCTTAACTTTACGCTCCTGTCTGATGAGGACCACCAGGTGTGCGAACAATTCGGCGTCTGGGGTGAAAAGTCCTTCATGGGCAAAACCTACGATGGTATTCATCGCATCAGCTTCCTGATTGACGCTGATGGCAAAATCGAACATGTTTTTGACGATTTCAAAACCAGCAATCACCACGACGTTGTGCTGAACTGGCTGAAAGAACACGCCTGATTACTTTGCTCCATTCCGTGCTGGCTGCGCTTGCGGCCAGCAAGGTTGCCGTCCAGCGCCTGAATAATCAGATACACCGCGAAGCAGCTCCAGAATTCCGTGCCAGCACCAAACTGGAATAGCGCCACGCCAACCACCGGAATGGTCACCACAAATGCGCCAATGTACGGAATAAGTACCGAGAAGCCGACCAGCACCGCCAGCAGCAGCGAATAGTTCAGCCCAAAGAGCAAGAACCCCAGCCAGGTGGCGATCCCTACCACGATCATCTCCAGCACTTTGCCGCGGATATAGTTGGTGATTTGTTGATTCATCTCCTTCCACACCTGTCCTGCCAGTCCACGGTTGCGCGGCAGCACCCGGCGAACGGCGTTCAGCATCTGCTCTTTGTCTTTCAGCAGGAAGAAGACCATCAATGGCACCAGCACCAGATAGACGGCATCGCGGATTAAGTAGATGCCCTGCTGCCAGGCAATAGGCAGAACCACGAACGCCATCAGTAGCAGGATGCCCACAAACAGGATCAGCACGATAGATGTCGCCCAAGGGCGGGAACAGCCAATAGACTGCAGGCGGACAGTCGGCCATTCCAGCAAATAGGCCAGCACAATAGCCACCAGCAACGGCGCGAGTAGGCCGCTAAAGAAAAAGATAATGCCAAAACCAGCAACCAAAATAACCAGCAAGGCAATCGCTTCCGGGTCGCTAAAACGGCGGCGATACCATTGCATCAACATTTCGAGCATACAGAAGGTTATGTTCAGGCAGTTGAAAAAAAACCTGGTTGCAACCCTCATTGCTGCTATGACCATTGGTCAGGTAGCCCCGGCGTTTGCCGACAGCGCAGACACCTTGCCGGATATGGGAACCTCCGCAGGAAGCACGCTTTCCATTGGTCAGGAAATGCAGATGGGCGACTATTATGTCCGCCAGTTACGCGGCAGCGCGCCGTTAATTAATGATCCGCTGTTAACGCAATACATTAATTCGCTAGGAATGCGTCTGGTTTCGCATGCCAATTCGGTTAAGACACCGTTTCATTTCTTTCTGATCAACAACGACGAAATTAACGCCTTTGCTTTCTTTGGCGGCAACGTGGTGCTGCACTCTGCCCTGTTCCGTTATTCCGATAACGAAAGTCAACTGGCTTCAGTTATGGCGCACGAAATCTCCCACGTCACCCAACGTCACCTGGCGCGAGCGATGGAAGATCAGCAGCGCAGCGCGCCGCTGACCTGGGTCGGCGCGTTAGGTTCTATTTTACTGGCGATGGCCAGTCCGCAGGCGGGGATGGCGGCGCTGACCGGTACACTGGCGGGAACGCGCCAGGGGATGATCAGTTTCACCCAGCAAAATGAACAGGAAGCGGACCGCATTGGTATTCAGGTGCTGCAACGCTCGGGATTCGATCCGCAGGCGATGCCGCACACTGGGGATGTACAATTCAGGGCGTAACCAACTCACCAGTGATTTGCTGGATGAATGGGCGAAAGGAAACGTTCGTCAGCAACGAGCGGCGCAATATGGTCGTGCTTTACAGGCGATGGAAGCCAATAAATACGACGAGGCGCGTAAAACGCTGCAACCGTTACTGGCGGCAGAACCTGGCAACGCATGGTATCTCGATCTGGCTACCGATATCGATCTTGGGCAAAACAAAGCCAATGACGCTATCAATCGCCTGAAAAATGCCCGCGATTTGCGCACCAATCCGGTGTTGCAGCTCAACCTGGCGAACGCTTATCTACAAGGCGGCCAACCACAAGAAGCGGCCAATATTCTGAATCGCTACACTTTTAACAATAAAGATGACAGCAACGGCTGGGATTTACTGGCACAGGCGGAAGCCGCACTAAATAACCGCGATCAGGAACTGGCTGCGCGAGCAGAAGGTTATGCGCTCGCCGGGCGACTCGATCAGGCCATTTCCTTGTTGAGTAGCGCCAGTTCTCAGGTGAAATTAGGCAGCCTGCAACAAGCGCGTTACGATGCGCGCATCGACCAGTTGCGCCAGCTGCAGGAACGCTTTAAGCCTTATACCAAGATGTAATTCGCATTAAAGGAAGAACAATGACCAAACAGGTAAAAATCTACCATAACCCACGCTGTTCAAAGAGCCGGGAAACGCTGAACCTGCTGAAAGAAAACGGCGTGGAGCCAGAAGTGGTGCTCTACCTTGAGACACCCGCCGATGCGGCAACGCTGCGTGATTTGCTGAAAATGCTGGGGAAGTGCTCCATCGCTAGTTGAAGCACATTGCCGGATGCGACGCTTGCCGCGTCTTATCCGGCCGACGAATACTATGGGTGCGCATCCAACAATAAACGTCTTGTCTATAGTTTCAGAATTTCTTTCACAAACGGAATGGTCAGCTTACGTTGCGCGGTAATCGACGCACGATCCAGCTGATCCAGCGTCATAAATAACGTGCGCATTTCTCTGTCGAGCCGCTTCAGCAAGAAACGCCCCACATCTTCCGGCAGTTCAAAACCACGCAAACGCGAACTCATCGCCTGCAATACACTCAATGTTGTCGATACAGACCAGCGACAAATGCTCCATACCGTCGAGCACTTCCGGAACAAACCAGGTGCGTTTATCCAGCGGGACATAGCCCACCGCATCGCCACGCTGTGACAATTCCGCGCAAGCCGCGTGCAGCAGATGGCTGCGCCCCGCGCCTTCGCGTGCCCAGAGATAGATGTAACCGCTATGTTCCTGACGCAGCACGTTTTGCAGCGCAGCCAGTAAAGAGGAGTTATCCCCCGGCCAGAAACTTGCAAAGGTTTCGTCGTCAGGAAGATAAAGTGGCAAAGAGAGCTGTGCCGGTGTGTTCAGAGATACCTCAACCAGGATTTCACAAAATCGCGAGAAGTTTACCACAGAATCCCATGATGTTTGAACCGGGCAGCAACACTGCCCGGTCGGTACATTATTTGTCTGTTATATCCGCGTCTTCTGCGTCCAGCACCACTTCTTCAGGGCGCAGCATACTAATCAGTTTGAAGATCAAACTTAAGCCGATACCGACGATGGTCGCCAGCGCCATACCTTTCAGCTCCGCCGCGCCAATGTTTACCTTCGCGCCACTGACGCCGATGATCAAAATAACGGAAGTCAGGATCAGGTTCTGTGCTTTGTTGTAATCCACTTTCGATTCGATCAACACACGAATACCGGAAGCACCGATGACACCGTAAAGCAGCAGCGAAACGCCGCCCATCACCGGCAATGGAATCATCTGGATAGCAGCAGCCAGTTTACCGACGCAGGAAAGCAGGATAGCGAAAATCGCCGCACCGCCGATAACCCAGGTACTGTAAACACGGGTGATCGCCATCACGCCAATGTTTTCTCCGTAAGTGGTGTTTGGCGTGGAGCCAAAGAAGCCGGAGATCACGGTCGACAAGCCGTTAGCAAACATCGAACGGTGCAGACCTGGATCGCGCAGCAGATCTTTTTTGACGATATTAGCCGTTACGACCAGGTGCCCTACGTGTTCGGCAATAACCACTAACGCCGCTGGCAGAATAGTCAGAATGGCAAACCACTCGAAGCGCGGCGTATAGAGAGTTGGCAGCGCAAACCAGTGAGCATTAATAATCGGCGTGGTATCGACAATTCCCATTGCGAAAGAGAGCGCGTAGCCCACCAGCACGCCAATTAAAATCGGGATAATTGCCAGGAAACCACGAAACAGCACGGAACCTAAAACCGTGACCGCCAGGGTGGTAATAGAGATGATGATGGTTTTGGAGTCTGGCGTTTGCCCTTCAGCCGGGAGTAAACCCGCCATACCGGCAGCTACGCCCGCCAGCTCCAGACCGATGACGGCAACGATTGCGCCCATTGCCGCAGGTGGAAACAGCACGTCCAGCCAGCCGGTCCCCGCTTTCTTCACGATAAAAGAAACCAGGCAGAACAGCACGCCGCACATAATAAAGCCGCCCAGCGCGACTTCATACCCTAACGGCAACAGTAACAATACCGGTGAAATAAAGGCAAAGCTGGAACCAAGATAAGCCGGGATTTTCCCTTTACAGATGAAGAGATACAGCAGCGTTCCTATACCGTTAAATAACAGTACAGTCGCCGGGTTAATATGAAATAAGACGGGCACCAGGACGGTTGCACCAAACATGGCGAACAAATGTTGCAAACTAAGCGGGATTGTCTGTAAAAGTGGCGGTCTTTCACTCACCCCGATAGCACGGCGCGTCATAGTATTATCCTCTGTATTATGTGTTATAGGCGCTTTACTCAAAAAAAAGCCGACTCTTAAAGTCGGCTTTAATTATTTTTATTCTTTATTTCGTACCAAAGATTTTGTCACCGGCATCGCCGAGGCCCGGAATAATGTATCCGTGCTCGTTCAGTCCCTGGTCAATCGATGCGGTATACAGTTCGACGTCCGGGTGCGCTTTTTCCAGCGCAGCGATACCTTCTGGCGCAGCGACCAGTACCAGAACTTTGATGCTGCTGCAGCCCGCTTTTTTCAGCAGGTCGATGGTCGCGATAACGGAACCACCGGTTGCCAGCATTGGGTCAACGATCAGCGCCATACGCTCATCGATGTTAGAAACCAGTTTCTGGAAGTACGGTACCGGCTCCAGCGTTTCTTCATTACGGTACATACCGACGAC
>PPYE01644241.1_pt1 | contig 10844 bp, 9 predicted proteins | sample 1559881 | NCBI WGS metagenome assembly PPYE01 (sample SAMN08240022, study PRJNA423297) | Human gut metagenome, whole genome shotgun sequencing project.
CAATTTCTACAGACATATATTTTCTATTGACAAATAAAATTTAATACCAACCTGCAAACGTTGTCAACGGCATAATTTTTTTATGTCTACTAAAAAGAGTGATTCACAAGTGAACAAGAGTGAGCTAAAGATGACAATCTGAAAATAGAGAAAAAGAAAATTTTTTTTGATTATTAGAGTTAAAAAAATAAGAAAATCATTTTCAAAAAAATGCGTACTCTAAAAGCTAATTGCCTATTCTTCTGGCTTGTTCATTACAAACAGTCTAATCGTTACCGTTCATTCGCAAAAAAATGCCGACACGAATTCTTCCCTTCTGCTGTTACTTGGCGTTGTATGACAGCATATTTCCTCGGTTTAGTATGAGCCCTAAAAAAATAATGCGCTGCCAGATTCAATTTGATACTATTTAGATAATGAACAATTGGAGGGCTAAAATGATAAAGAAACTATATTTGATGCGCCATGGAGAAACACTATTTAATGTCTTAAAAAAAGTCCAAGGTGCCTGTGACTCACCCTTAACTGAAAAAGGCATCCAACAAGCAAAGCTAGCCCGAGACTTTTTTCAAGAAAATGGCATTAAATTTGATCATCTTTACGCCTCTACCCAAGAACGAGCGTGCGACACATTAGAGATTATTTCTGAAAGTAAAGAATACCAACGACTGAAAGGGCTTAAGGAAATGAATCATGGATTGTATGAGGGAGAACCACAATTTTTACAGCCGGATGGCGCCGAATACTTCGAAACCTTTTATTCGCAATTTGGTGGAGAATCCCTATCGGCTGTGCAAAAGCGAATGAGTTCTACCTTGCAACACATTATGGCACTTGACGATCATCAGCAGGTCTTAGCTGTCTCACATAATGGGGCTTGTGTCAGCTTTTTGCAAACACTTCAGCAAAAAAACAAGGATGAGTTGATTCGGGCTTATCCAAATTGCGCAATCTTCATCTTCAATTATATGGATAAGCAATTCGAATTAGTGGATATCATTGATCCAGTGATGAAGGAAAGCATCTTATGTTAAAAAAGGTTAGAATAAAAGGAATCAGCTTCAAGAATAATAAGGAAACTCCGAAATTTGCTAAGAAACTCAGTAACGTAGGAGCTAATGTTGAACGGTCCGTACCCGATGTATTTAAATTTTTTTATGAAATTTCTGCTTATTTCCCGAATAAGCTGCTTCTTAAACATCGTTTGTTCAGAAAAAAGAGCTGTGACAAGAATTTTGTCACAGCTCCTCCGATTTCTATTGTTTTGTTAGACAAACGAGTAATACTTCCACCAATGTTTTAGTAATTACGATAAGCCGGATAGATCCAGCAATAATTCCTATTTTTTACAGCTCCTCCCCATTGGTCTCAATCAGTTTTTTATACCAATAGAATGAATCTTTCGGCGATCTAGCTAGATCACCCGTCCCGTCATCATGCTTATTAACATAAATAAAGCCATAGCGTTTTCGCATTTCCCCTGTTGTGGCACTGACCAAATCAATCGGTCCCCACATTAAGTAGCCAAAGCAATCAACTTTATCCTCTTCTACCGCTCTTTTTAGCTCACTTAAATGTTTTTGCAGGTAGTCAATCCGATAGTCATCATGAACGGACCCATCTGCTCCAACCTCATCGTAAGCTCCTAAGCCATTTTCACAGATAATGATGGGTAAGCCATATCTCCGATACGTGTAATTTAATAAATATCTCAACCCAATCGGATCAATGCCCCATCCCCATTTGCTTTTTTCGATATAGGGATTCTGCACACCGCCAAACAGTGATTCTTCATCAATTTCTCCGCCTTCATAGCGAGTAACCTCTGTCATATAGTAGTTCATGCCGATGTAATCCAGCTTGCCTTCAGCAAAAGCCTGCTTATCTTCCTCAGTCATCCCTATATCGATATCCATGTCCGCATACTCTCTTAGCTTATACTTAGGAAATTCTCCATTACACATCGCATCAATCTGATAGAAATCACGATCCATATCCTTGAAGGCATTCATAACATTGATTGGATCACAGTTCACTGGGTATTTTGGTGTGATTCCAAATACACAGCCGACGTGACTCGCCGGATCAAGCTGATGGATCAATTTTGTTGCTCTGACACCGGCTAAAGTCATATTGTAGCCGATTACTGCCAGGGTTTCTTTTTTATTTCCTTCTAGCTCACTATATTTTAGACCTGATAAAATATAGGTGAACATATCCGACGCTTCTGTTTGCGGATCGATATGGTTCATTTCATTGAAAGTTACCCAATACTTGACTTTGCCCTTCAAAGCATTAACCATCGTTTCGACAAACTTCAAATAGAAATCGATGACTTGACGATTTTTCCATGAGTCATATTTAGTCACCAAATTCATCGGTAATTCAAAATGATACAGGGTGATAATCGGTTCGATGTTGTACCTCAATAATTCATCAACAACGTTTTGGTAAAAGTCGATCCCTGCTTGATTCGGCTCGGCATCATCACCATTTGGATAGATTCGCGACCAATCAATGGATATTCGCAAGCTCTTAAAGCCCATTTCCCCAAACAGCTTGATATCTTCTTTATAGCGATGATAAAAGTCGATTCCCTCGTGAGATGGATAGTGTCTGCCCGCTTCGATTGTTTTGGTATATTCTCGCGGAGTCGTCACTGATCCTGAGGTGGCAAAATCCATAATCGCCGGACCTTTACCATCTTCTTGCCACGCGCCCTCTAGTTGATGAGCAGCGATACTGCCGCCCCATAAAAAATCTTTCGCTAATTTTGTCACTTTTTTTGCCTCCTTTTTTAAACAACAACTGTCAGACAGTCCTCTTTACTGTTTAGATCACTGTCACTTGATGGCAACACATCTAGATAATCAGCCGTATTCGTGATTACTGTAATAACGACCGGATCATAGCCCTCACTGCGAATCCCGGACATATCAGCCTTCAAAATCTTGTCGCCGACTGAAACCTTATCGCCTTGTTTGACGAATGTTTCGAAATATTTTCCATCGAGTTCGACAGTGTTGATTCCAATATGGATCAAGATTTCCACGCCGTATTCGGTTTTGATCCCGATCGCGTGATTGGTTGGAAACAGACTGACGACTTCACCATTTACTGGAGCAGTAATTGTGTCTTCTTCCGGTTCAATCCCTAGTCCTTTTCCTAAAGCAGAAGACGAAAAGGCTTTATCATTCACGTTACTCAATGCAACATTTTTTCCTTTAACAGGGGCTTTGATTAATAATTTTGTCACAGCTTCCGCATCGTTTTCAATCGGCTCCGTTGTTTTTGCTTCGAGCTTATCATCAGCAGGAATTCCTAGGATAAATCCGGCCACAAGAGCACCAATAAAGCCGATAATTACAGCGATCAACATCATATAGAAGTTTCGGTAATTATTTTCGCCAATAAATGACCCCAATCCAAATAATGACACAGGTGCATACCCGACGACCTTCATCAAACCAGCAAATAATCCGCCTAATCCCCCACCAATCATAACTGCGATATATGGCCGGCGATATTTGACGAACACCCCATAAAGAGCTGGCTCAGTTACTCCCATAAACGCGCTAAAGGCGGTCGTCCCAAACAATTGTTTTTGCTTCTTGTCTTTCGAACGGAAGAAATATCCTAATACAGCACCGCAGACGGCGATATCAGAAATGATCCAGGCAGGTGTAAAGACTGGATCGTAGCCCATGGTCGCATAAGAATTCATAAAGATCGGAATAATAAAGTTTCCGGCTCCGATCGTGATCAAAAACGGCTGTAACGCTGCGTATAACATGAGTACCATCCAATTACCGAAAGTATTTCCGATAAATTTGAAAATAAAGTTTAAGCCATCACCGATGTATGTGCCTAAAGGTCCAAAAAGAATCAGCGTAACTGGCAACGTAACAATCAAAATCAACACCGGATTAAAGAAATATTGCAGCGCTTTCGGCATGATTTTCTCTAATGCTTTTGTCACGTATTTCATGAAAATGATGCTTAAAATAATCGGAAAGAACGAATTAGAATACGTCGTTTCAGGCAAATTAAAGCCCAGAAAATCCAAGCCCTTAGCACCATTGATGGTATCAGACATCAAGGTTAAGGCAACCGTAACGGCCAGATATTCATTTACTCCTAATTGACGCGCAAAAGGAATCGCGATCAAGACTGGCAGGAAGAAAAACACTGATTGACGAATCGCATCTAAGATCAAATAGGTTGAACTTTCCGCAGATACAAATCCGGTTAACGAAATCAATGATAAGATACCAGCTAGTAGCCCGGCCGACATGATTGGTACTAGGATCGGTCCCATTGATTCAGACAGAATTCTTAGCGCCATCGTGACAAATTTTTCTTTCTCACCTGATCCGGAGTGCTTGTCCTCGCCACTTAAACCTAAAATCTGATTCATCTCAGGACGAATATCCTGTACTTGGGTGCCAATGATAACTTGATACGCCACGTCATTTGATACCACATCGATCACATCCGGCAGCTCTTTGATTTTCTCAGTTTTAGCTAGGCTGCGATCCTTTAATTTAAAACGTAAACGTGTCATACAATTTGCGACGCTTTGAATATTTTCTTTACCGCCGACCAATTCGATCAGCTGGTTGCAAAATTCTTGATATTTCATATTAATCTCCCTCTTCTCGTTTTGTGACCCGCTGAACGTGAAGCATTAAATAAGCCTCCTCATCCTCGGACAATTCCTTTTCAAATGTGTCTCGGACATAGATACGGATCTTATTGACACAGCTATAAGCTTCTGGATAAAGTTTGCGAATTTGTCGATTGAGCTCAGTCTCATTTGAGGTAAATGCTTCGTTTTTAAACATTCGGACGATGAAATACTGTAAATGAGTCACTAACCGAATATAGTTGATACTGTCTTCTTCAAAACCCAAATGGTAATGATACTTAATAATAGATAGAATATCCCGAACAGCTTCCATCATCTTCATCATGTGGTCATCTTCGCTGCCTTTGGTTTGCAGGTTGATAAAATGCAGTGCAATTGATACCGCTTCTTCGTTCGGGCAGCTCATTCCTGTCACTTTTTCGATCATTTCCACTGCGTGAAGCCCAATCTTATAGTGATCTGGATAAAATTTTCGAACCTCCCAATCCAGCGGACTCTTGACGATTTGATCCTTTTTTAAACGTTTGATAGCAAAATCAATATGATCTAGCAAGGCTAAATACAGATAATCAGAGACATCCTTCTGAATGACTTTCTCCCCATATTCAATCGTTTCAGTGACGATCTGAAGATATTCTTCTTTGGTATTAGAAAGTAAATAGCTGAAATGCTCTAATTTATCATGGGAATCTAGGACGTAAGTTTTTTGAATATCCTTTTCCTCAATGGTATCCCCGACTTTTCTTTTGAAAGCGACACCCTTTGAATAGACGATCACTTCGTTCCCCCGAGTTTGGTTATTGCTCCCTTTTTTTACAATGGCTACATTATTGTTCAAAATTTGACTGATAATCATGTTTTCCCTCCTTTCAAACAAAAAAACTCAAATTACCTAAGGATAGCGTATTTATCCTAAGGTAATTTGAGTTCTGCCTGCATGATCAGTAACATACTCAAAGCAGCAACTACCACCGTTGCTTTGATTTAAGTTTTCTCATCATCATTGTAAGGGAGATTTTTTCCGATGTCAACGTTTTCTTTGGCTTTGTATAGCTAATCACTTAAAGAATCTATCGCTTAGTCTGGTATTGCCCTTTAACAAAAAATACCCCTAGCATAACAATGATAATCCCTATAATTTCCTTTAGAGACAAGTGTTCAGAAAAAATAAAAAACGAATAAATAGAAGCAATAACCGGTTGGCAAAGACAAACAATCGTCGACAAGTTTACATTCAGCTTTCCTTGACAATGAGCCAATAAATTATGGCCAATCACCTGCAGGCAGAGTGTTAAGCCTAACAACGGAGCTATTTCAGCAGCTCCTTTTGGAATTTGAATCCCTTCTGTTACTAAGGCTACGATACCAAGTGTGATCCCACTGCCAATTCCGCTGACCAGCATAATGACACTGCTTTGATAACGATCCCGCAAACGATAGGAAATCAATAAAAAGCCGGCGTAGAAAATCGAAGCACAAAACGCTAACAGATCACCTACATAACTTTCCGGCGTTGGATCAAGTTTCCCACCTAAAAGAATAAAGACCCCGATCAATGTAATACTAGCTCCGACCAGAAAAAATTTTGATGCTCTTTCCTTAAACAAAAAGTAGGAAGCAGGAATAACCGTAAAAGGTGTCAAATTAGTCAGCAAGTTAGCGTTAGCCACGGACGTATAACTAAATGACAGATTCCAAAGGGCAATATCTCCTGCTAAAAAAACACCCGCTGCACCTAAGATCAAGATGTCCTTTTTAGTCAGTGCTTTTAATTGCTTATATGTAAATGGTAATAATATGGGCAGCGAAAAAAGAATTCGATAAAACCCAGTGCTTATTGGCGGCAAACTGCTGAGCTTTACAAAAATCCCTCCGGTTGCTAAAAAAGCAATAGCAATTAGTTCGACAAAAACGTCTTTTGTATCATTGGTACGGTCTGTTACACGATCCATTTTCTTCTCCTCCATCATTATCTAAACTGTTAAGGAGTATGATATACTGATATTGGTACCATAAAAAGATCCACTAATCAAAAAAGGAAGAGGTCCACTAAAGGAGAAGCACGATGATTTATTTAGATCGCCAAAGTAAAATACCTTTGTATTCACAGATATACGATCAAATCAAACGGGATATTCTGAACGGAAATCTTAAAGAAGAAGAACTATTGATTGGTAGCAGGGCTTTTGCGGATGTGCTGGGGGTTAGTCGAAATACAGTGAATACTGCCTACAGCCAATTGATTGCAGAGGGCTATGTTGTTTCAGTAAAGGGTACCGGCTTGCGTGTCAGACAAGTGCCTAGTCTTGCAACTAAAAAAGAGAGCATTAAAAAAAGCAGCCCAGCTTCTATAAATCACGAAAAAACGAACTCCAAGATTGTTTACGATCTGACTAACAGCAGTCAAACCAGCGATCTATTTCCTAAAAAGCTTTGGAAGCGTTACACAGTAGAATGTCTTGACTTTCTTACAGATGAATCAAAATTAGCCTCCTATCAGGAAAAGCAGGGATATCTTTATTTAAGGAAAAACTTGCTTACTTATTTGAGAAAAATACGAGGAGTTCACTGTGAGGAGCGTCAAATCGTTATTACCTGTGGGCTACAGCAGTCTCTTGACTATTTGTGTAAATTGATTGCTTGTGATCAGCAAACGTTCTTAATGGAAGAACCAGGTTTTGATCGAGCCAGTGCGGTGTTTAAGATGAACAAGGTTAAGATTAAAACTGTTCCGATTGATGAAAATGGCTTGATTGTTGCCGATCTTCCTTATAACAATGATATTCGTGCGATCTATACGACGCCTTCTCATCAATTTCCAACAGGAGCAACTCTGACCATTGATCGTCGCTACAAATTGCTCGAGTGGGCAGAAAGAAATGATTCTTTTATTCTTGAGGATGATTTTGATAGCGAATTACGCTATTACTCCAAACCGATCCCTGCTTTGCAATCGATTGATGAAAATAATCGCGTCGTTTATTTGGGTACATTTTCTAAGACTTTGTCTCCTTCAATTCGGATGGGTTACATGATATTGCCGCCGCATTTATGTCAACGATATTTAGAACTATTCGAACCATATAATAGTACGGTCCCTTTACTTAATCAATATGTTGTCGCACGTCTGATTGAAACTGGTCATTATGAACGACACATTCGCCGCCTGAATCAGACCTTCCGAAAGCGTCTGGAACAATTCACAAAAGAACTGGACGATGTCAAAGATAAAATCAAAATATCTAGCAATGGGAGTGGGCAATATTTTCTTCTAACCTTCACACAGCCTGTCGAACAGAGTCAATTGATCGACTCCGCATTAAATCACGGTGTAAAAGTCTATTCAACAATGAAATTTTGGCAGGAAAAAGCAGCTTGTCCGCCTAATACCTTATTTCTAGGCTTTAGTAAAATTGACCTAGTGGATATTCCAGATTGCGTCGCTCGATTAAAGCAAGCCTGGTCAAAATGGCTGTAACTTACTTACTCATTTTCCATTGGAAAAACGCCAATTTTATCACTTACTTTGAAAATTTTTGGTGAAGCACCAGTTGAATTTATTTGAGTTAGGCGAGTGTTTCGTTTATCCGAACCTTGCAGTAGAGGATCATGAGTCAATTCCTTTGATACATTCGTCTGCATCGCATTCTTGTGGTTGACCTGCGTCTCCTTCAATCTTTGAGAAGTTTTCTTTGCGGTTCCAGTCTTTGGCAAAATTTTCCTGCTGACAAAGGTTACTTGAAGCTCTGACTGATAAAAGTGTTGGTAAAGCAGATAGCTTCCGACGCTGCTAAAAAGCAGCAGCACAGAAATTAATAGTGTCACACGACGAATCTTATCTTGTCCCTCGGTAGTTCCTTTCATTTATAAAGCCTCCATTTTAACAAAAAACAATTAAATGACATTTTATATATTTTAATATTAATATAATCATTGTTATATTGCAAATAATCATTTTTAAACACTCACAAATAAACCCATTCGATAAATTTCCGAATGGGTTTATACATTTTGTTCACTTTATTTATTCAAAGAAGAATACATTTCCTGTTAGCCTTAGAAATTACTCGCTAGGCGTTCCTTGGTTTCCGCTATTTTCTTCATTTCCGACTCCCGTGTTCTCACCGTTCGTATTATTTGGAAAACTAGTTGGCGCGGAGCCCAAATTACCTAAACTAATATCGATGGAAACCGTAAGATTCAGCGGAATATAATCACTGAAATGACTCATTCCCACAACAGTCCCTTTCGGCTGATCGGAGTCAACCCGCCGAATGACATAATTAATGTTGGCTCCTTTGGATTGAAACTCATCGTGGAAGTATTTTTGCAGTCCGCCTTCCACCATCGTGCCGCGTAAATCTTTCATGTAAGGTTGCCCTAAGGAGTACAACACCTTGATCGTTAAATTATCCTTCGCACTTAGTACCTTCCCAGCCTCTTCACTTTGGGAGACCAATTGACCATAAGGCAGATTTTCCGTGTAAATACCTTTTGCTTGAATTTGGACTCCCTCCGACGCAGAGCTCGCGTCGTCGAGATTATACTCAGAGAAATTTGGAACGACATAGCCCTTGCCTAAGGAAACAGTAACCTTCATCTTTTCTTTTTTGGCAATTTTTTCATCCTTGGCAACACTCTGCTCCATGATACTATCGGCTGGAATATCGTTTGAGGTTTTTTCCTCATAAGTCATATCGATTTCATTATTTTTGGCCCAGATTTCAACTTCACTACGCGGCTTACGCAGAAAATCGGGAACCTTGATGTCCTTTTGATAGGTTTGCTTGCCTTTAGAAAAATAAACCTTCGCAGAATCTTTTCGTCGATAGTTTTCTGGTGTCACTTCAGCATTGGCAATTTCAAAGCGAATCGGTCGTCCCTTTTCAATCGTATCGCTGTATTCCTCAATCAATGAAAGATTATCCGCTTTTTTCTCTTTGATCCATCTTTCCACCTGCTGCTTGTTCATCTGCATAAAATCAGGCAGTGGAATTTTTTCTTTAGGGTCTGCCCCCAGACTATTCGTGACGTTTAAAATTCCGCCTTTTTTAATCCGTGAACCACTTTTTTGTTCCTGTGCAAGAATAGTGTTCGCCTCTTTAGCTAAATCATAGGATTCTTTGATTTCAGTTTTGATTTTATTTTCCGAAGCCCAAACCTGTAAATCAGACAAATTTTTTCCGATAAAATTCGGGACCTTGACGTGGGTTTGCTGATAGTAAAATACCCCTAAAGCTAGAACAGCGGCGATTGCTCCCAAAATGACCCAGCGGCGTTTCTTCCTTTTCTGTTTTTTATAGGAAGGATCAATCTCGACAGTAGCTTCATTTGTTTTATTTCTACGTCTAAGCTTTGGTTCAGGAGTCTTCTCTTGTTTTTCTGAAGAGACATCCTGCTTCCCTTTTTTAGGAGCTTCCTTTTTGGGCTCTCGCGGTTCTTTTTCCTGCTTGCGGCGATCGTAATTATCTCCGTTAAAGTTTGATAAAAAATCACTCATACGGCAGCAGCTCACCTTGATTTAAGTAAAAGATCTGATCAGACTGTTCCGCTATTTCTCTAGAATGCGTCACAACGATTACACATTTATGATGAATCGAAGCCAATTCCTTGAAAATCGTCACAATCTCCTCTTCCATCCCGACATCTAGATTTCCCGTTGGTTCATCCGCTAAAATGATGTCTACATTGGTCGCTAAGGCTCGTGCGATTGCGATCCGTTGCTGTTCACCACCTGAAAGTTGATTGACTAATCGATCCGCCTTAACCTTGTTAATTCCAATATAATCCAAAAGATTGTAGGCAATTTCAGTCGTATCTTTAGGCATTTCGTTATCCGTGATGGACATGGCTACCAATACATTTTCTAATCCTGTCAAATAAGGAACCAGATTGTAATTTTGAAAAATAATACTGACATCGTCTCTGCGAAAACGATCGTAACCAATGTGCCTGATATCTTCACCATTATATAAAATTTCACCTGCTGTCGGAGCATCTAAGGCACTGATTAAGGATAAAAAGGTCGTTTTTCCTGACCCTGATTCACCTAAAATCGTATAAAATTGCCCTTTTTCAAATTTCACTGAGGTATCTTGCAGGATTATCCGTCTTTTTTGGCTCTTCGTCAAATCGTGTTGGTGAAGACAAATTTGAATAAAACTTAGTCCGATATGCGGCGCGTTCTGTGCGCCGC
>PPYE01108101.1_pt1 | contig 10842 bp, 8 predicted proteins | sample 1559881 | NCBI WGS metagenome assembly PPYE01 (sample SAMN08240022, study PRJNA423297) | Human gut metagenome, whole genome shotgun sequencing project.
GCCAGATTGATGTGAAAGGCTACATTCTGCCTTTGGCTTTTGATTACAAGGGAGGATCCCGCCGCGAATTTATTCGCGTGCGCCGCAACGGCGCCGGCGAGCTGGAAAACTACCGCACCCAAAACTCCGCGGTCCTGAGTTCCTGCACCTGGGCCGACGGCTTAGCCGACATTCCGGCAGAAGCTGACTTGAAGAAGGGCGACCTGGTGACTTACATCCCGTTTACGGAATTCAACCTATAAGAGGCGCTCATGAAGATTGCAGTTCAAACAGAAGACTTTGATGTTCAGGCTGAAGTAGCGGCACTCCATGCGTCTCCTAAGGTCGGCGCCGTCGTGATGTTTTTAGGCACGGTTCGTGACCTTAACGAAGGCGACGAAGTCGCTTCTATGACGCTGGAGCACTATCCCGGTATGACCGAAAAAGCGCTTACGGCCATTGTGGAAGAGGCAAAAAAGCGCTGGGACATTATGGATGCGACAGTAATTCACCGTGTCGGTGAACTGTTCGCGACCGATCAGATCGTTTTTGTCGGCGTATCCGGTGCCCATCGCGGGGAAGCATTCAAAGCCTGCGAATTCATTATTGACTATTTGAAAACCGAAGCACCGTTCTGGAAGAAAGAAAAGGTGGGCGAGGGCACGCGCTGGGTGCAGGCCAAAGAAACCGACGAAGCGGCAAAATCCAAGTGGACGAAATAAGCTCAAAATAAGAGAAAAAATCACGTCCGTCTCCGCGGACTCTTCAGAATAGACGCATAGGGGAACAGGAGTTGATTCCGAATGTTTCCTTAACAAAAGGAGATTCAAACTCTTATGCGTCAAGATCAATTTACAACTCGGTTCCAAGAGTTGCTCGGAGAAGCACAATCGATGGCTGTTGAGCGTTCTCAGCAGTACATCGATCCGCTTCACTTGCTGCTTGCGGTATTAAAGGACACCGAGGGCACCGGAAGGACGCTCTTAGAGCGCTCCGGCGTGAGAGTCAGAGAACTCGAACGTAAGGTGAAGGAAGCGATCGGCAAACTGCCGGAAGTTTCCGGAGCTGCCGACAATGTCCAAATCAGCCGTGAGTTGATGGCAATCCTTAATTCGATGGAAAGGGAGGCCGAAAGACTCGGCGATAAATTCATTTCCACCGATCTCTTCCTTTTAGCCCTCTGCGACAGCAAGTGTGACGCCGCACGTCTTGCGCAAGAGGAAGGCCTCAATAAACCGAGCCTAGAAAATGCAATTTTATCCGTGCGCGGAGGTGAAAAAGTGGACAATCCCGAAGCTGAGAACAATCGTGAAGCTCTGAAGAAGTACACGGTTGACCTGACCGAAAAGGCCAAAGAAGGAAAGCTCGACCCTGTGATCGGGCGAGATGACGAGATTCGTCGTGCGATGCAGATTCTGCAGCGCAGAAGTAAGAACAATCCGGTTCTTATCGGCGAACCGGGTGTTGGTAAGACTGCTGTGGTCGAAGGCTTGGCACAGCGTATTGTGAACGGCGAAGTGCCTGACACACTGCGCAACAAACGGGTCTTAAGTCTTGATATGGCCGGACTCGTTGCTGGTGCGAAATACCGCGGCGAATTTGAAGAACGTCTGAAAGCACTGCTCAAAGAAGTAGTTGCCGAAGAAGGCCGCATCATTCTGTTTATCGACGAAATCCACACAGTGGTCGGCGCCGGTAAGACAGAAGGCGCCATGGATGCCGGCAATATGCTCAAGCCCGCACTTTCCCGCGGCGAACTGCATGTGATCGGTGCGACGACCTTGGACGAGTACAGAAAGTACATCGAAAAAGATCCCGCCCTGGAACGCCGTTTCCAGAAAGTGATCGTCAACGAACCGAGCGTTGAAGACACGATTGCTATTCTGCGCGGACTGCAGGAAAAGTATGAAGTCCATCACGGCGTCGAAATTACCGACCCGGCAATTGTGGCTGCTGCTGAACTTTCTGCCCGCTACATTACCGATCGTTTCCTTCCGGATAAGGCTATTGACCTGATTGATGAGGCGGCAGCGCGCATCAAGATGGAAATCGACTCCAAGCCTGAAGAACTCGATAAGCTGGATCGCCGTCTGATTCAATTAAAGATTGAACGTGAAGCCGTTAAGAAAGAAAAAGACGAAGCCAGTAAGAAGCGCCTGAGCGGTTTGGAAGATGAAATCGCTAAGTTAAGTCGCGAGTATTCCGATTTGGAAGAAATCTGGAAGAAAGAAAAGAACGCTGCATTGGGTTCTAAAGAAGTCCGTGACGAAATCGACAAGCTCAAGACCAAGATGGAAGAGCTTCGTCGTTCCGGCAAGTATGAAGAACTCGCTGCGATTCAGTACGGCAAACTTCCCGAGCTTGAAAAACAGCTTGTGAAGGAAGAAAAAGAAGAAACCAAACTCTACGACGAAAAACCGAAGCTTCTGCGTACACAGGTAGGCGCTGAAGAAATCGCCGAAGTGGTTTCCCGCGCGACCGGTATTCCAGTCTCCAAGATGATGGAAGGCGAACGCCAGAAACTTCTGGATATGGCTAAGTACATCGGCAAGCGCGTTGTCGGACAGAAAGAAGCGGTTGATAAAGTCGTTGACGCCATTCTTCGTTCTCGTGCCGGCTTGTCCGACCCGAACCGTCCTTATGGTTCCTTCCTCTTCCTCGGACCGACAGGCGTCGGTAAGACAGAGCTCACGAAGGCTTTGGCCGAATTTCTGTTCGACACCGAAGACGCCATGATCCGTATCGACATGAGCGAATTCATGGAGAAACACTCCGTGGCTCGTTTGATCGGTGCGCCTCCGGGATATGTCGGCTATGAAGAAGGCGGCTACTTAACAGAAGCCGTACGCCGTAAACCTTACAGCGTGATTCTTCTCGACGAAGTTGAAAAAGCCCATCCGGACGTCTTCAACATCCTGCTTCAGGCTTTGGACGATGGCCGTATGACTGACGGTCAGGGACGCACGGTCGACTTCAAGAATACTGTCATCATTATGACTTCCAACCTCGGTTCTCACGAAATCATGAACCGTCAGGGTGAAGATCCTGAAGTTGTGAAGGAAGCCGTAATGGATGAAGTCAAGAAGCACTTCAGACCCGAATTCATTAACCGTATTGATGAAATCGTCGTCTTCAATGCTCTTGACCAGAAGGCTATTCGCGAAATCGCCCGCATCCAGATCCGTAAGCTGGCGAAACGCATGGAACAGCAGAACATCGGTCTGGATGTAACTGAAGCCGCTTTGGATGAAATAGGGAAGGTCGGCTTTGATCCGCTGTTCGGTGCACGTCCGCTGCGCCGTGCGGTCCAAGACTATCTGGAAAACCAGATTGCTGTGGACATCCTTAAGGGCAAATATGCTCCGGGAGACACGGTGTTTGTGGATTATGTCGACGGAAAATTCATTTTTGAAGACCGTAAAGACAACCGATAAGATCGACTGATCTCATTTGAGAAGGGCCGGGAGACGAACAATCTCTCGGCTTTAACTTTTTAAGAAGGCTCGAGGAATAAAATAAGAAAAAACACTCTTAAGCCACGCCATGTACGCACAAGGAACTCGCGGTCACGATATCCTCGCGATTTTTCTCGTTTCGATCGCCCACGCCAGCTCGCATTTTTATCACTTAGTGATACCGTCACTGTTTCCTTGGATTCTTCCGCACTTCGGGTTGAATTTCCTTCAGGGCGGCACCTTGATGACAACGTTCTTTGTCACGAGTGCAGTCGGCCAGTCGATGAGCGGTTTTCTAGTCGATAAAGTAGGCGGCAGGACCTCAATGTATACGGGTCTGGTTCTGCTCATTGCCAGTGCCGTGGCCTTAGGCATGGCAGAAAATGTCCCGATGCTTTATCTCTCGGCGATGCTTGCCGGCGCCGGCAACTCGGTATTTCATCCGAGCGACTATTCGCTGATGAACTACAACATTCAGGATCGCTTCTTGGGTCACGCTTTTGCCTGGCATAACATCACGGGCAATATCGGCTGGGCGATTTGTCCTTTCTTCATGGTAACGACAGCGGGCTGGTTCGGCTGGAGAGGTGCGGCGTTTGCGGCTTCATCTGTAGCGCTGATTGTTCTTGTCATCGAGCTTGCATTCAGAGGCGTTTTCTCTCGCGACTCCGTCCGCGACAGTACGCCGCCGATACCGAAAGAAAAAGAAGAGGGGACTTTCGGATTTCTGCGCGTGCCGGATGTTTGGTACTGCTTCATGTTTTTCTTCTTCACGTCCGGTGCCTTCGGCGTTCTTCAAAGCTTTTCTCAGACGATTTTCAAGAATGCCTATCACTTGAATCTGACCGGCGCTTCGGCGGCATTGACCGCTTATCTTTTAGGCGCCGGTGCGGGTGCCCTGATCGGCGGATTCTTAACGAACCAGCATAAAATCTCGAGCAATCGCGTTGTGGCACTGTGTCTTACGTTTGCTGCCGTGATGGCTGCTATTCTTGCTTCGCAGATATTGACCGGGTATTGGGCGGTCGTTCTCATGTGTCTGATGGGTTTGGGTACCGGCGTCGCAGCCCCGAGTCGAGACATTATGATTCGCGGCGCGACAGTTGCGAAGTTAGGAAAGAAATCATTCGGCCGCGTTTACGGTTTTACCTATTGCGGAATGGATGTTGGTCAATCTCTGACACCGATTCTCTTTGGACCGCTGCTTGATGTCGGTATGTTTACAGCAGTTCTTTTCGGTGTCGCTATCCTGCAGACCTTTGCCATTTTCACAGCACTGAGAGTTTCGACTCAGTCGAGCCCGACGGCAAACTAAAGCAGCCTGGGTGTAAGCTCGTCCATATCGCCGAGATTGAGCATGTTTTCTGTATCTTCTTCTAGGCGGTTTCCGATGGCAATGCCTAGGAGGCGGACAGTCTGATGATTGAAATCGATTTTTTCCAGTAAAGACTCAGCCGTTTTGAGGATTTGGGATTTCTCATTAAAGACAGAGTTAGACGTCTGAGTTCGAGTGATCGTCTTAAAGTTATGAAAACGCACTTTTAACGTCAGCGAACGACCGAGAAAGTCGTTTTTACGCAAACGCGTCATCAGATAGTCCGTTAGTTCCGAGAGCGTATCTTCTAACTTATTGAGATTTCCTTCGTCTTTGGAGAGTGTGATCTCAGCGCTGACCTGTTTTCGAATGCGTTCAGTTCGAACGGGTCGATCATCTATGCCGCGAGCAAAGTTGTAATACGAGAGTCCTGAACTGCCGAATTGCTCAACTAAAAACGAAAGATCTTTCTCACGCAAATCTTTGCCTGTGAAGATGCCTAATGCCTCCATCTTTTGGGAAGTCACCGGGCCGACACCCCAAATCGCTTTGACGGAAAGTCGGTCGATAAATTTGAGTGCCGCATCAGGATGGATTACGCATAGACCGTCCGGTTTGCGCCAGTCGCTGGCAATTTTTGCGAGAAATTTGTTATAAGAAACACCGGCAGAGATAACGAGGCCGACCTCACGCCGAACGTCTGCTTTGATGAGCTTTGCGATTTCCATCGCATAACCATAGTCACGCCAGACGTCCGTGACGTCCAAGAATGCCTCATCGATAGAGACTTGTTCAATGAGATTTGCATAGCGGGAAAATATCTCGAAAACCTCGGCAGAGGCTTTTTTGTACTCGTCCATCCGTCCGGGAACAAAAATCAAATTAGGACAGAGCCTCGCGGCAACCGAGGAGGGCATTGCCGAACGCACTCCGAACTTTCTTGCTTCGTAGGAAGCAGACGCAACGACGCCTCGAGCGGAATTTAATCCGACGGCAATTGCCTTCCCTTGCAACGAAGGATTATCCCGCTGTTCAACGGAAGCGAAAAAAGCGTCGAGGTCGAGGTGAAGGATTCGGCGATAGTTATCGAAATTCATAGACGAATTTTCTCATTATTCGGAGCATTTATCTTGCTGAAAAAAGTAAAGAATTTCCTGAAAAACAGGATTTCTTAAAAAGAGTTGAAACGCGTTCTGTCTCATTGCAAAGCTGGCAAACTCAAGAACCAGAGGAGACGAGAATGAATAACACGTTAAAAGGCATGACGATGGCCGGATTGGCGGCTGTTTTTTGGGGATCAATGGGAGTTGCCGGACAGTATCTTCTTCAGAACTGCCACTTTACGCCTTTGGACTTGATCTCGATCCGCATGCTGCTGGCCGGCTCCATCTTCGTAAGTATTGAGTTTTTTCTGCAGAAAAAGAGTGCACTGAAAGTATTTGAAACCAAGCAGAACCTTTTCGACTTGATAATTTACACGCTAACGATTATCGGAACGCAATTAACTTTTTTTGTTTGTATTCAATACGCAAACGCGCCTTTCGCCGCAGTTTTGACAGCGACTGTACCGTTGTGGATTATGTTGTTTATGGTTGTGTTCCAGCATAAAAATCTGACGGTGAAGGAAATCTTTTGCGGACTTGTTGCTGTAGCCGGCGTGGTTTTAGTTGTAACCGGCGGATCTTTTAAAAATTTCAATGTGTCGGGTATTGGGTTTTTGGCCGGCATCGGATCCGGAATCACAGGTGCTTTTTATGTTCTGTTGCCTCAAAAATTTATTGCGCGTGTCGGTTCTGGGTTAGCTACAAGCTGGGCGCTTTTGCTTACGGGAGTCACCGTGACGTTATTTAGTCATTTTTGGAATGAACCTTTAGACTGGACGTTCTATTCGGTTCTGGCCTATGCGTTTATTGTGCTTTTCGGAACAATTGCGGCGTTTTGGCTTTTCCAAGCGGCTGCTGAAATTATCCCGGCCGATATCGCTGGCATGATGGAGACCTTCGATCCGGTAGCCGCAACGCTTCTGAGCATGATATTTCTTGGGGTGAGCGTGAATTCTTGGGAGTGCATAGGGGGTGCCTTAATTCTTGGTGCTGTGGCTTTCCTTGCGGTTCCTTCAAAACATCAGTTCCTCATTCATTATTCAAGAAAAGCACATTCGAACAACCAGAAATAAGCCTTCTAAGATTGTTTTGAGACCGTTGACTATCTCTTGAGTTCTCGTCCCAATAAATCGGCAAAGCGTCGATCTCGATCGTACATAGAGTTTTTGAAAGCATTGAAAGTGAATCCGCCGATCGTGATTTATTTGAGTCCATTTCATTGTTACTTCCCCTTTCACTTTCTAGGTCGTCTAATTTCTCCCGATCAATGAGATCGTTCAGGAGCTCTTCCATCAACTTCCTTTTGAACTTATTCAGATGGTTTGCGATGGACGCTAGGATTGTGATCCCTTATTTATTGACTCTACGAGATTATTTTCGTATCGAAACTTCTAGAATGCTATAAGTACGTCTTTAGGAGGATAGGATGGTAGCAATTAGAAATTGGTCATTGGAGGAAGTTACTATAGCCCTTGGACTTTATGCTGTCACGCCAGCTTCTAAAATCAGCGGAAAAAATAAAGCAATTCAGGAATTAGCAGTACTTCTTGGACGTACACCTGGTGCTGTTTCCTACAAGCTGTCAAACCTTCTTGACCTGGACAAACACAGGCAAGGAGGCCCAAAGGGTTTTGGTAATTCAAGCAAGACTGATAAGGAAATAATGAACAAGTTTAGTGCAGATGGAGATCCAGGAAATCTGAAGCTGGATCTTTTGCACGATACCTTAGCAGAACTTTGCAACAATAGGTCCTCTCCGTTCTATATTCCTCACAACCTTCAAAAGCTCCGTGAATCCTTAATTATTGAAGAGCCACCAGCAGGGGGAGAGATCTTCAGACAAATGAAAGTGAGGGTTAATCAATCCTATTTTCGTTCTTCTGTTTTAGCCAACTGTGAGGATAGATGCGTTATCACTGAATGTAATATTCCTTCTCTTTTGGAAGCAGCTCATATCCTTCCATGGACGGTTTCGAGAGAAGCAAGGATGGAAATTTCAAATGGGATCTCTTTGATTCCACTGTTTCATAAGGCCTATGATCAAAACCTGATTGGGATCACTGCCGATGGTGTAGTCAAAGTATCAGAAAAATTATTGCTAAGTGGAGATGAGCTCTTTCGATCTTTTATGTCTGAAGTTAACGACAAAAAAATCCGTATAGAAGATTATAGGACGCCAATCAATCGTGATTACCTTTCGCAAAGATATCAAGAGTTCACCCATCTTCGTTAGGCCCTTTTGTATATTTTTTTTAGAAAGAGATAAGGGAAGTTTTAATGTTCCAAAGGAGTTCTCCTCCTGAAACCAAGGAGACATAAGAATTCTCAATTCCTCAAGGTGTTGCCTTATTTAATAGGCGATTAATTAGGTCGAAGTTATGATTACTCAGTCCACACGAAATTAGTAAACTCAAGGGTGAAAGTCAGAATGACTGATCGCGGATGCTCGTTTACTATCCTTTAAGCAATTAATCAATAAATAACCATAGAAGAAATCAGAATAGGTCGACCCGCAATAATCACAACGTCAGTTTTATTGGTCGTTAGTCCAATGATGCCAACAGTTCAAGTTGCACCTGAACGTGATAGATTCCTCTAGTTTGAGGAACTGAATAAAGTTCCCGTTTTAATCAATGTGCAAGAAAATTTATTAGGCAAAGACCTTGCGCACAGAGTAGCCAGAGGTATTTACGAAGTAATTACCGACGCCGGTCGCTAGGCGCCCAAATACAGTAATCGCTAATTAATTCACCGTCCTGAAGTTAATGGTCGTAACGAACTGGTCTTACGTTATATGAAGAGAAACTTCTAGCAGGGTGTGTAAGCGCAACTTATTAAAGCCGAATTTACATTCAATCTTTCTTGCGAGAAAAGTCATCCGTTTAAAGGTAAACAATTTCGATTCAGAACAACTTTTGGATGCCGTGGATTTTTTGACTGCTCCACGTAGCCATAAATATGTTTTGTACGCCACCACTGTTATTCAATTAAGACGTTTAAATGTTTGAGGCAGGAGTCAGTAGAGCCTTTCATTTGAGTTTTATATTTTTTCAATAAATCTAATATATTTAAAATATTTTCAATATAGCAAAAATATTCGAAGAATCTTGATATTTTTATCAAAGGATACTATCCTTTGAAGAATATGAGGATAATTTCATAGAGAGCCCACTCAGAGAGGATTTAAAATGACGAGAACCAACGAAAGTAAGCACGATAAGTTTGTACGATTGGCTGAGGCACGTACTAATAAAATTATTGATACGCTCCAGCTACTCGGGAACTGCGCAAATACATCTGTCTATGAATACGACAAAGCGGAAGTTAATGAGATTTTTCAGGCAATTGAGAAAGAACTTCAGCTAACTAAAAAGAAATTCACTGTTTCTAGCCCTGTTAAGTCTTCCAAATTTTCTCTTAGTAAAGAACGGCTGTAATTGAAATGTCATCAAGCAAATATATTTGGAACTTCCCATCTAATAATTTTGGCCAGATAACTGGGATCGGAGATTCTGGAGTTGAAACATTTAAAGGCTCACCGATAAAGTCTTTGGCGAGAGAGGTTTGCCAAAATTCGTTGGATGCAAAAATTAATGATTCAGAGCCAGTGCGCGTTGAATTTAGGTTATTCACTATAAATTCGAGCGAAGTGCCAGGAAGAGATTATCTTGAAGACGTTTTTCATAAGTCTTTGGACTATTGGTCGGCACAGAAAGCAGACAAGGCAAAATTTTTTTTTAAGAAGGCAATTAAAACTATCAAAGGCCCGAAGCTTACTTGTTTGAGAATCAGCGATTTTAATACCACGGGCCTTCTGGGGTCGGCGGAAGAATACAACTCACCGTGGACTAATCTCACCAAATCATCTGGTGCTTCAGATAAAGTTGGAAGCCAGGGTGGTTCGTTTGGTATCGGAAAGTTTGCTCACTTTGCTTGTTCGGATTTGCGGACAGTCTTTTACAGCACCAAAGACAAAGATGGTGAGAAAGCATCTCAAGGAGTCGCAAGGCTTACTTCTTTCAAAAAGTCGGACGAAGATACTGCTCAAGGGATAGGATTTTACGGAGAGCCTTCGAAAAATAATCCTATGAAGGGGCAGTTTTTTTTAGACCCTTCCTTTAATCGAAAAGCTGCAGAATCTGGAACAGATATCAATATTTTAGGTTTCTCCAATGAAGGTCATTGGAAAGAAGAAATGGTTACTTCTGTTCTTGAGGGGTTTTTCTATGCTATCTACGAGGGTTCGTTGGTAGTAAATGTAGACGGAGAAGTTATAGACAAAGCTAGATTGAGCGTCTTAATGAAATCGTATAAAAAGTCCTTAGAGACTAAGGAGGTTGCTAACTATACGAGTGAGTATTATCAAACCCTGATAGACAAAAATTCTAGGACTTTCATAAAAAAGCTAGATACTGATCCTGAAACCAGTGGAAAGTTAACCCTAAAGCTTTTGATCAAACCTAATTTTCATAAGCGTGTCGCAATGATACGGCAGACGGGAATGAAGATTAAGGATAAAGGAAATATTGGAGGATTGATACCTTTTGCGGGCGTTCTCGTCATCGAAGGAGACGCCATAAACTCTTATCTCCGAGGATTGGAAAATCCTCAACATCTTAATTGGGAAATAGGAAGGGCCGAGAACAAAACTAAGGCAAAGAACTTACTGTTGTTTTTATTTCGTTTCATAAGGGACTCCCTTAACGAAATGAAAGAGGAGGATGACGGAGAAGAGCTTGACCCAGCAGTTGGGGACTTCTTACTATCAGAAGATTCTTCCCAAACTTCGGAAGTAAATCGCTTGGAAACTATTTCTGACGACGTTAATCAGATCGATATTACGGTGGTTTCGCCTCAAACAAAGCAAACAGAAGGCGGAGACAGAGAGGAAGTAAACTTACTAGATGATGAAGACGGAGATAAGATTGAAAGTTCCCCTGACAAGAAAACAGTCCATGATGAAAAGAAAGTAGGAAGGAAGGAAAGAGAG
>PPYE01208588.1_pt1 | contig 10841 bp, 10 predicted proteins | sample 1559881 | NCBI WGS metagenome assembly PPYE01 (sample SAMN08240022, study PRJNA423297) | Human gut metagenome, whole genome shotgun sequencing project.
ACTGGATGATATATTTTGCATCCTGGTACATAGAGCGCCCAGCTTTTGTGAGTTGCAGCCCCCGGTGGCTACGGTCGAATAGCTTCACGCCGAGGGTTTCTTCTAAAAGATTGATCTGCTTGATGACAGCCGTGGGCGTGATGTAGCTTTCTTCGGCGGCTTTGTTGAAGCTGCCTGCATCCGCCACGCGGAGAAAAGTTTCAAGCTGTGGGTTATACATGGATCATCACACCCCCTCATTTAATCAGTTTGAATTATTATATACAAAATGCGGTTTTTCTGCAAGCCGCCGTTGATGCTTGTCTTTCTTATAAAGTCATACAAAGAGGATGCTGCCGCATATAGCGGAATCTTTGCGGCATAGCCCAAAACCGTTACCCTCACCTTGCCCGGTACGCGCCTTGTGGGGATCCTCTCTGAAATCTCCCGAGTGAAAGACACCAGCCGGTATATAGTCATCGGCCTTCCTCTTCGGAGCCTTTCCTATCCGGCTGCTTTTGCAGATACTTTTCCCGCAGGCTGGCGTGCCCGCCGCGGGCGATATTCTCCTGTTCCTCTGGCGTCCAAACCTTCCATTCCGCATTCTCCTCTCTCAAGTCCAGATGCATGAAGCCTCGGTAGTTGATAGCTGGATCAAAGTCCAGATTCCCCTTGATATGCCGACGCCATGCTGTGCTGTCCGGCTCCGGCAGAGACACCTGCTCGACCTTATAGGTTTCCAGTTCTCCAAAGGAATCGATTTCCCGCAGGAAATCCGATGCGGAAATTTTTCCTTTGAGATACCTCCCTCTGGCCTTGACCGCTGCCTTGATCCATTCCTGATAGCGGGCATCGCTCACAGGCTTCAGCCGTTCCCGCTGGTCTGGCGGAGCGTCCTCATAACGGTTCCGCCGTTCTTCCATCCTATGCCGCAGAGCATTGTATATCCGCAGTGCCTCATCCAATGCCGCACCATCCTTGCCCTTGAGCTTTGGCCCCAGCGCCTTGCAGGACAGTCCGTCGATCACACGGTCGCAGTAGTGCGTTTCCGCAGAGGTTTTCGGAATGAAATACTGCCAGCAGCACTCACACCGTGCGATACGCTTTTTCTTCTGGCGGAAATAAAGCTGCAATTCCAACAGGTACAGCTCAAAGATATTTTCAACCGTATACCGCAATCGGTGTCCGAACGGCATCGGTCTGCAAGGAAAGAACTGGTGCACCAATGCGGGGTATGCCTCCTCCAACGCTCCATACCGCTTCCACTGCGCGGCACGCTCATAATCGGCAAAACCGATCTCCAGAAGATTTCGAATACGCAGCTGTGCCCTGCACGGCTCGTCCAGCGCCTGAAGAACTGCGGCACCTTTCTCGGACGGAAAAATCGGCGAACCATTGTCCTGCATTGCCATTGCGTCCTGAAGATGTTCAGCGGCATAAAAAGCGGAGATGGTATCGATCTTCATGATCCAATCAGGCAAGTCGCCGATCTGCTTTTCAAAATCCTCATAGTCCGAATAGGGAACATCCATGCGTTCCAAAAACAGAGGATGCTCCGTCCAGAGCCGCTGGATCACGGCATGGTATTCCGCAAAATCCAGAGAAGTAAACCGAACCAGTTCCTCCGCTGGCGTTCGGCCCCTGAGTTCTTCTACACACCCATCCTTGCCAACCAATAAAATATCGATGTTCTCTCCGGTATCTGTTTCCAAAAAGATGCCGGAGAGATTCTTTTCAGGAGCGGTCAACTTAGGGTCTCGCAGTCCGAGCTGTAGTTGCAAGTTTTGAAAAAATCTCGAAAACCACTCTTCCATGTAAAAACCATCTCCCTTCCTTTATAGTATCAGTATACCACATTGACAAACCGGAAAGGAGAAATTTTTATGAACCGACTGCAAACCATTGACGCGGACACGCTGCAAAGCACCGCTTACGAGCCGGTCTCCTTCGTGGTCGACGATCTGCTGCCACAGGGACTGCACCTGCTGGCAGGCGCGCCGAAGATCGGCAAATCGTGGCTGGCGCTGTGGCTGTGTCTCTGCGCCGCGCAGGGCAAGCCACTCTGGACGTTCGCCACACGGCCATGCGAGGTGCTGTACCTCTGTCTGGAAGACAGCTTCCAGCGTATCCAAAGCCGCCTCTTCGATCTCACGGAGGACGCGCCGCCCACGCTGCACTTCGCCGTCATGTCCCAGCAGCTCCACAACGGGCTGGTGGAGCAGATCGAGCAATTTCTGAAAGAGCATCCGCAGACCAGGCTCATCGTCATCGACACGCTCCAGCGCATCCGCACCGCAGGCAATGACGCGAATCCCTATGCCAGCGACTACCGGGACATCGGCGTTCTGAAAGCGCTGGCGGACAAGCACCGCATCGCCATTCTGCTGGTGCATCACCTGCGGAAGATGAATGACGATGATCCCATGAACATGATCTCCGGCACCACCGGACTCAGTGACGCCACCGACAGCAACTTCGTCCTCCGCAAGAGTCAGCGCAGAGAGAACACAGCCACGCTCTACTGCACCGGGCGGGACATCCCCTATCGGGAGCTGGCACTGGAGTTCGACGGTGAGGATCATGTCTGGAAGCTGCTGTCAGATGACTGCGAACAGAAAGAGCAGCCCAACGAGAGAATTCTTTTTCTTCTCTCTGAACTGCTGCGTCGGCAGCCGGAGATCAGCGCCCCTGCCAAGGCGCTGTTGGAAAAGATCGACCCTGCCGGTGCGGAGGAACTGACCCCCAACAGCTTCTCCCACCGAATCCGCAAAAGCGTTGACGCTCTAAGGAGAAACGGCATTACGGTGTCCTTCCGCAAGAGCAACGGCGACCGTCTGATCTGCCTGAAAAGGGTCGATGGTGTCGATGATCCCGTTGCCGGAAACATCGTCACCATCGACCCTGAGAACCCGCCGTGTTTCGGCGTGTGAGCCGCTGTGTGCGCGGTTCGGGGCTGGGGTGGTGGTGTACACGCCGAGAGCTGTTACCGCACACGGCGCGGGACGAGGGATTCGTCGTCCGCTCGGACGACGGCCAGCATCGCATTTGTCTGGTCTGCGGCGAAGCCGCTGCCCTGCCAAACGCACCGGGCGGGGCAAAGCCCTGCACCCAAATTCCGGGCAGAAGCCCGGACCCACTTTTAGCTACGATTGGAGAAAAACATGAAAAAAGATATTAAATTCAGCACGCGCATGGTATCCAACGACCGTGAGAAGATCCGGGCGCTGGCGGCGAAGGCCCACATGTCCATGAGCGACTACGTCACCGCCTGCTGTCTCGGCAAGCGGATCATCGTCATCGACGAGCAGAAGGAGCTGCTCCGCCAGCTCAAGGGCATCGGCAGCAACATCAACCGCCTCACCGTCCTCGCCAACATGGGCAAGGTGCAGGTCATCGGTCTGGGAAAAGCTGCCGGTGAGTTGTCCGAGGTCAGCGCCGCGCTGCGGTCAGTCATGGAAGGGCGGTGAGCCGTATGGCCATCGTACATTTTGTGAACTACAAGCGGGGCACGCAGTCCCGCGCCGCCATGCGCGGCGTGATGCTCTACGTCATGCAGGAAAAGAAAACCGCATGGGAGGGCGGGCCGCTCATCAGCGGCATCAACTGCCAGCCCAAAAGCGTCTACGACGATTTCCTGAACACCAAGCTGCTCTACCACAAGGACGGCGGCGTGATGTTCTACCACATGGTGCAGAGCTTTCCGAAAGGCGCGGCGATCGATCCCCGGCAGGCTCACGAAGCCGCGCGTCGGCTGGCAGAATACTTTGACGGCTGCGAGGTGCTGGTCTGCACCCATGTAGACCGCGAGCACATCCACTCCCACTGCGTCATCAACTCCGTCAACTTCGAGACTGGCAAAAAGCTGCACATGGCGAAGGAACAGATCCAGGAACTGATGCGGCGCAATGACATGATCTGTCAGGAAATGGGTCTTCCTGTCTTTGACGCGCCAACGCAGCAGGCCCGCGGCATGAGCGGCGCGGAATACCACACGGCACTGAAAGGCCAAAGCTGGAAGCTGCGGCTCATGAACACCATCGACGAGTGCATGAAATACGCCGCCGACAAGGACGCCTTCGTTTCCCTGATGGCATCCGAGGGCTACGCCGTCCGCTGGGAGAGCGGCCGCAAGTACATCACCTACACCACGCCGGAGGGCATGAGATGCCGCGACAGCAAATTACACGAGGAAAAGTATTGCAAGGAGGCCATGGAACATGAATTCAGAATACGCGCAGAGCTCGTCAAGAGAAAACTCCGTCGAGCAGCGGAAATCGATGGAGGAATTGAAGCGGCTGAATCAGCCGAACAGCGCACCGCCGGCTGCGCCGCAGCCGATGCAGCCCATTGTGATCCAGTGCGATCTGCCGCAGACAATGAACAAGCTGGCAAAGCAGGTGGGCGAAATAAACTGGGAGCTGGAGGAAATTCGGAATACGTTGCCGGAATTGAAAACGCGCATCGACCTGACGCCGGTGCAGAAGTCGCTCACAGAGATGCAGAAATCGCTGACGGAAATGAACAAACTGCTGGAACGGGTTGGGAATCTGAGCGAGAAATATTCCTCCAAGTGGATCGACTGGCTCCCGGATTTCAGCCTGCTGGTGGCCCTCAAGTGGATCATGCTGGCGCTGATCCTTGGCACGGCGGCACTGGCGGGTTGGTATGGCGCGGCGGCGATCCGCGGCCTGTTCCTCTGATCCCCGCCGCGGCTGGGCTGGCTGCCGCAGGGACACTACTGGATGAAGATGAGGACGCCGAGGAAAAGCGGCGGCGCATGGAGGCGAAAATCGCCGCTGAAAACTTAGGCGCGGCGATTGGCTTCGCCGCAGGCGCGGCTATGGCTGTGAAAGAAAAATTGGATGAACACGCCGCGCGAGAAGAACAGAAAAAGCAACAGCATGAGCAAACCATGGGAGGATTGTAATGAAACAGGATTGGGAAATTTATCGTGACACGGGCATCCTCGGTGCCTACCGACCGGAGCAGGTCATCCTGCGCCGCTCCGAGGACGGCGGCGTGGAAACGTTGTTCCGCGACAGCACAGCCAAATGGGAGGGCGATGACCTCACCCGTCAACGGGCGATGCTGGTCGGGGGGAAGTGCTTCCTTGTGACATCCGTATTCCCTGGCGGCGCATCGGCAACACCCACGGACAAGCTCCTGCAACTTATCGACACAAAGTTAGAGCGGGAGCATCATGAGCAGTAAAATTCCGGTAGACTTGCGAGAGCCGGTGCGGTATACTTCGTGTTACCGTACCGGCCTGCCCCAACGAAAAGGAGGTAACTATGGCAGGTCAAGAAAATCAGCAATACACCGTACTCTACGGGCGGCTCAGTCAGGAGGACGAGCGGGCCGGAGAGTCCAACAGCATTCAGCACCAGCTGAAGATTTGTAACTGCGGGTTATCCGGATAGTCCGCAGTGAAAGAGCAATGAATCTACTCGCCCGGAACTGTGCGGATGAGCAAGTTTCCGAAGTAGCCTGCGCAGCGCGTCAGACAGCGCGTTTTCGCAGTCCATGTGGCCGAAAGGCCGCCATTGCGGGGCTTTCCCCGTGAGAAGGTAGGAAACAGCGCGCGGACGCGTCGCGTCCATAGTCCAAGTCAGGAGAATCGCTTATCTTTGCTGCACGGGATTCTGTCTGTTGATATCCCAGCATGTGCAGAGGCTGATGAACAGGGTAGATAGCACGATGATCCTATCGAAAACGCGGAGCAGGGCGCCGGTTTGTTTCCCAAGTGGTGGAGGCAGATCGGCTTTTTTGCTGTGCGGACATCCAGTTCCTGTCATTCAGGGACCGGTATGCCCGCAGGAAACGACGATAGGAGGGACACCCGCGATGGAAACACTGCATCTGCCTGAAACCCCGGACAAGGCGACGCTGGACCGCATCGAACGCGTCATCGCCTATAAAAACGTCCAGTTCATCATCGACCACCAGCACGACACGCCCGAGCAGCTGTCGGCCTACCTGAAGACCTGCATGGACGAGCTTGGGCATGTCCCGGCCAAGGTGGAGGTCATCGGCGGCGATTATCTGGAATACCGCTTCGGCACGTGGCGCAAGGCGCTCGGCAGCTTCTATTCCGGCTCGATCGCCTCCTCCAAAAATCCGCCGCCCTTCGCCGCCCGCAAGATCGTCCGGGATCTCTACGCGCTCGAGCTTCGCCGCAAGGAGCGCAGCGCAGGGGAGGTGCAGCGATGAATCCGCATCGGACCTGTCAGGAGAATATGGACGCACTGAAAAAGGTATTGACCCAGTGCACGCTGCTGGCGCTCTCGCGCAGGAACGTGGAATTCGTTCTGGCCCATCAGGCGGACAGCAAGCAGCAGCTTGCCGACTATCTGCGCCAGTGCCGGGCGGAGCTGGGGCATATCCCCGGGCGCACCGAGGTGATCGGCGGCGATCTCATCGAGCTGCGCTTCCGGGGCTGGGCGAACGCCCTGTGCGCCAGCGGCGTCCCGGCGGAGCAGGCTGTGCGGCGCGTCCACCCCGCCCTGACGAAGACCGACCTTTTCCAGAAGGAATTTGAGGCCCAGCGCCAGCTGGACAAGCGGACCAAGGCCGAGCGGAAAAAGGCCAATCTGGAACAGGCGAAGCAGGACAAGCTCCGGCGCAAGGCCGGACGATAGGGCAGCTTCCCGGCGCTCTGCCGGTGCTGATACATCTTATATTACAATCGAATACGCAGCTTTTGTGGCAACTGCGCGACCCGGGGAGACCCGGACACGCAGATCTTGTTCTGCTGAACAAGGGAATCGGGTGCAAGTCCCGGACATGGGACCGGAGCCGGCAGGCTTTCGGTTTCGTAGCTGTGATTGCGGAGCGCTTGTTCGCGCGCGGAGACGCGCGTTGCGAAAGCGGGTCATTGGAACTGCTGTAATAGCGGGGAGAGAAGGCCGGACGAGCGCGTTGGGGGATACCCCCTGAACGCATCAGTCAGAAGACCTACACGAGCAAAAGACCGCAGGGGAGCGTGCGCTTCTCTGGGGTCTGGCCGGTGTGCACAAAAGCAGCGATCTTTGTCGCTGCTTTTTTCTATTGCCCGCCGGCGGAAAAACACGTACCCATCGGGCCTTCGCCCGTCTCATAGATGATCCGCGTCAACAACTGAATAGCTGCGGCAGGAAAGCATACAGACCCCGGGGAAATCGGCGACGAGACGAGCCGGTCAAGGGGCTGCCAACGTGGTCTTCGTCGAGGCGGACGGGAGCACAGGAAGACAGACTGACCGCAGTGGACAGCATTTCTTTTCATATCTGACGACGAAAGCCGTGAAGATAAATATTTTTTAGGAGGAAATACACATGAAAAACATGCGCAAATTGACGGCCCTGCTGCTCGCAGTGGTCATGGTGCTCAGCCTGAGCATCGCAGCGTTTGCACGCGATGGTGGCTCGATCTCCAGCGCGACCATCAACGGCGAGACCGCAACGATCTCGACCACGAACTACATCACTGCAACTCTGAACGGCACAACAGCATTCTCCGCATCTGAATACTCTCTGCGGAACGCAACGATTTCCTTTACCGCGAGCGCAGCGCCCACAGCGACGGGCGTTACCTTTACGGCGGGCGCGAACAACACGTACACGGCAACTGGCGTTGATCTGTTCAACAAGTGCCTGGACGTGACGGTCGACGGCACGGTCTATCACTTTGCAGCTGGCCTCAAGAACGGCACGGTCGATATCGATGATGCCGACCCGCTGAAGGTGGTCTTCACAATCGAAGATGTGGCCTTTACCAATAACGCTTATAACGTCCAGAATCCGAACATCGGCACCTCTGAGGAGCCGGACGGCTGGACCGGCATTGCCTACACCGTGCGCGGCACGCTGCCTGCTGGCTCTGATATCAGCGCGCTTGCTATGACCGTTGAGAAGAACAATGCAGATGCAACGGTTTCCGGCTCTTGCGTTACCAGCGAGGGCGGCGACGACTATACGCTGAACCTGAGCGGCACCGACAAGATGATCACGGTCACCTACGACGACATGACCAGAAACTACTATGTCGCGGCGACTGTGACAGGCAGCGGCAAAATCAACGTGACCATTATGATCGATGCTTCCAACGCGGATGTGGCATATCCGACTCAGGTGTCCGAGATCGATAGTAAGATGGGCACGGCCTCTGGCGATAACACCGGCTATGTCCGTCTGGAGATCGACAGCGGCAAGACCGTCTATGACGCACTGGTCGATGCCACAACGACGGCCGGTATCACAATCGGTGCACAGAACAGCAGCTACGGCGTTTATGTCTATGCGATCGGCGGCATTGGTGCCGGTGGCCGTGCGGGTTGGATGTACTCTGTGAACGGCGCAGTCCCCATGGTTGGCGCGGCCAGCTATGTTCTGACTGACGGCGACGAAATCATTTGGTACTGCGTGGGCTACAAATAATAACGAATTCGGGCGGCCACAATGTGGCCGCCCCCTTATTAAGGGGTGGGTGAAAGATGACAATGAAGAAGAATCTGCGGCTTTCCGTATTTCTTCTGGCGCTGGTAGTTCTCCTTTCGGTGCTTTCTGTAACTGCACTGGCTGGTGAAAAAGCTCCATTTGAAGTAATAAAGCTTACGGGTGAAGACAGCAATGGTACACCGGGCGAGACCCTTTTTTACGTCATTCCTGACGAGAAGGTTCTGGTTTCCTATTACGCTGTTGCTCCAAATGTTTATCCTTATAAGGCAACATGGACTGCATTGAATGCAGATGGGCAAGAAGTCAGTGATGTTACAATAAAGTGCGACGACCTGAAAGTCCTTGCTGGTCTGGAATCAATTTTTGAAATTACATATAACGGTAAAACAGAAACCTATAAGCAATACTATATGCCGGAGGGCTATTTATGCTCTGCTGTAGAGTATTCTGTTTATGCCGATAACGATACTCCGCACATAACCAGAAAGAACAGTGGCAAACTGGACCGCAAGGGCTGCATGAGCATAACGGTCGATAATGATGTTACACCGCCGCAGCCCACGATTGCACGGAAATCCCCACTTACGCTGGAACATTTTTATGGCGAGATCATAAGCGCCACGCCAGCGGAAGCGGTCACCATTGCTTCGTCGAAAAGAACAGCAACAGTTGACTGGTATAAGACAAGCGGAAAAATCGTACTCACAGTAGATAACTTCCCGGCAGGAAGTAAAATCACAGGGCAAAAAACGATCACCATCTACGATAAAAGACCGCTGAATGATGTAAAAACTGTAACTTATGCGAATGGTTCCATCACCCCGGCCGACGCGAGTGCCAAGGCAGGAGCTAAGATGGCGTGGACGGCGTATCCGGAAGATGGTTATAAGCTCGATAAAAGCAGCGTTTCTGTCAAAGATGCTTTTGGAAACAAGATAGAATATACTTGGGATTCCAGAGATCCAAATAAATTTAAATTTGATGCACCTTATGGAGAGGTAAAGGTATCAGCGAAATTTATTCCTTTGGAAGAAGGCGATGAATCGTCCGTATCAAAGCTGATCAGCATTTCCCTTGGTGGGCATGAAGGCGTTATTTCTGGCACCACTGTTAAAATCGAAGGTTTTGCAGCCGATGACGATCTGACGCAACTGGCACCTGTTATTAAGCTTAGTAAGGGTTCAAGTATAAAAGAAGGCCTCCCTGAAGATATACGCTTTGAAAGCGGGAAAGCAAAAACAATTACGGTTCTGGCCGAGGACTATACTACAAAGAATAAACATTCGAAAGCCTATAAAGTAACCGTCTACAAAATGGAACTTAAAGGAGAGGGGACGGAAGAGAACCCCTTCCTGATCGGGAGTGTCGACGATTTCAAGAAATTCGTCAAAATGCACCCGGCTGGTTACTACAAGCAGACGTGTGATCTGGATTTGAGCGGGCTTAAAGCCCAGACCGGCGGCGCGATCGTCAACGTTCAGGGTGACCCGTTCAAGGGCATTTATGATGGCGGCGGCCACAAGATCACCGGCCTGCAGCTGAAGAATGAAAATATCACCGGCTGTGCGGCCCTGTTCCATACCATCTCCGGTACGGTCAAGAACCTGACCATCGACAGCTCATGCAGCTTCACCGCCCGCCAGTGGGTCGGTTCCTTCGCCCTGTATCTGAAGGACGGTGGTACGCTCGAAAACTGCGTCAACGAGGCTTCGGTCACCTGCAAGCCGTCGGATAAAATGCAAGGCGGTTCCGATTACACGCTCAACTGCTTCGCGGGCGGTATCGTGGCCCGTACAGACAGCAGTTGGCGCAACGTAGCACAGAACCAGATCACAAGCTGCCGCAATGACGGCAGCGTGACCGTCGACCCGGCGGATGTGGCGAATGGCAGTTTTGCCAGCGCGGGCGGCCTCGTCGGCGGCGCGGCCAATGTGAAGATCAGCCGGAGCGCCAACACCGGCGCGGTCTCCAATGCAAAATCCAGACCGTCCTACTACGGGACTGACGGCAACTATACCGGCGGTCTCGTTGGTCAGATCGACCCGAACGACGCGCTCGGCGTGAAGACTGAGATCATCGGCTGCGTCAACACCGGCAAGGTCACCGGCGGCTGCAACGTCGGCGGCGTGGCAGGCAAGGTCAACAATAAGAACGGCTCCGTCCTCATCGAGTCCTGCCGCAATCTCGGCAATGTCCACGCCACCAACACCGCGGACGTGCAGAACGCCGGCGGCATCCTCGGCTGCGGCTACGCCGAGATCTACAACTGCGACTCCGCCGGTACCATCACCGGCGAGACCACCTCCGCCAGCGCCTACCGCGGCGCGATCGCCGGCTATCTCCGCTGCGAGAACTCCGTCATCAGCCGCTGCTTCGTCGCCAACGCCGACAGCGTCGTCGGCGGTCAGGCCAACGGCGTCAGCTACT
>PPYE01433680.1_pt1 | contig 10841 bp, 10 predicted proteins | sample 1559881 | NCBI WGS metagenome assembly PPYE01 (sample SAMN08240022, study PRJNA423297) | Human gut metagenome, whole genome shotgun sequencing project.
GCGTGCTGTTCGCCCCCGGCAAGGCTGCCAACGCCGGCGGCGTGGCCACCTCCGCTTTGGAGATGACCCAGAACAGCGAACGCCTCTCCTGGACCTTCGAGGAGGTTGACGCCAAGCTGAAGGGCATTATGGAGAACATCTTCAAGTCCGCCGACGAGGCCGCTGAGAAGTACGGCCATCCCAAGAACTACGTTATGGGCGCCAACATCGCCGGCTTCATCAAGGTGGCCGACGCCATGCTGGCCCAGGGCGTGATCTAAGGGGTTGCACCCCGGGCAAGTCCCGTCCCGTTTCTATGAAGGTAAAAAGGACATCCAAGGGTAAAAGCTTGGGTGTCCTTTTCCATTGCCTTCCCTGATGCCCCGCAAAAATCTCACGCCTGTTCTTCCATTTTCCCCCCATTTGTGGTATGATATCCCGGTAACCAAAACGGCCTGGGCGGCCAGTACCGCCAGTAGCGCCCTGGGACGACCAGCGCGCCGGGAGGCCCCCGGCAGGCGATCCCACGGCCCAAAACGGACAGCCCGCCCGGGCAACATAGCCAATATAGATTCCCCGCAGCACAGCGCCCTGTGCCGGGCCGCGGGAAAGGCACGGAAAAACCACGGAGAAGGATCGGTGAGGAACCGCCCGCGGTTTTTCTCCGGCCCCTCTCCTCTGAGAAGGGAAGATCGTTTTGGAAGATACAAAGCAAACTCAAGCTGCCGGGCCCCAAAAGGGGAACGCTGCCTGGGACAAAGTAAAAGCCTACGGCAGGCTCTACTTCGTAGACGCTATGAGCGCCATGGCCCAGGGCCTGTTCGCCTCTCTGCTGATCGGCACCATCATCTCCACCCTGGGTTCCCAGCTGGGTGTGCCCCTGCTGGAGGAGATCGGCAACTTCGCCAAGGAGATGGCGGGCCCCGCCATGGCCGTGGCCATCGGCTATGCCCTGAAAGCCCCGCCCCTGGTGCTGTTTTCCCTGGCGGCAGTGGGCAGCGCCTCTAACACCCTGGGCGGTGAAGGGGGGCCGCTGGCTGTGCTGGTGCTTGCCATTATCGCTGCGGAACTGGGCAAGCTGGTGAGCAAGAAAACCCCCGTGGATATCCTGGTCACCCCCCTGGTGACCATCCTCTCCGGCTCGCTGCTGGCCTATGTGCTGGCGCCGCCCATTGGCACTGCCGCCGCTGCGGTGGGACAGCTCATCATGTGGGCCACGGATTTGCAGCCCTTCCTGATGGGGATGTTTGTCTCGGTGCTGGTGGGCGTGGCTTTGACCCTGCCCATCTCCAGCGCGGCTATCTGCGCTGCCCTGGGGCTGACCGGCCTGGCCGGGGGCGCCGCTGTGGCGGGCTGCTGCGCCCAAATGGTGGGCTTTGCGGTCATCAGCTTCCGGGAAAACCGGTGGGGCGGCCTGGTGGCCCAGGGTCTGGGCACCTCCATGCTGCAAGTGCCCAACATCATCAAGAACCCCCGCATCTGGATCGCCCCCACTCTGGCCTCCGCCATCACCGGGCCTTTAGCCACCTGCGTCTTCCGCCTGGAGATGAACGGCGCGCCGGTCTCCAGCGGCATGGGAACCTGCGGCCTGGTGGGACAGATCGGCGTCATCGACGGCTGGGTGAACGATGTGGCCAACGGCTTGAAAGCTGCCATCACCCCTATGGACTGGGTGGGCCTGGTGCTGCTGTGTTTTGTCCTGCCCGCCGTGCTCTCCTGGGTCTTGAATCTGGGATTGCGCAAGCTGGGCTGGGTGAAGGACGGCGACATGAAATTGGACGTATAAACCGATCCGCCCAAGCTGAAAAGCGGACCTTCCCAAATGGAGGGCCCGCTTTTCCCTTTATTTGTGATAAGAGGTGTTTCCCAAAATCTGGAAGCCCCGGTAAATCTGCTCGCACAGCATCACCCGGGCCAACTGGTGGGGAAAAGTCATGGGGGACATGGAGAGCCCCTCCCCGGCCCGCTTCACCGCTGGAGACAGCCCAAAGGAGCTGCCGATGACAAAGCTCACCGCCCCTGGGGACTGCATGGCCCCCGCCAACCGCTTTGCCACTCCGGGGGAATCCACCGGCTTCCCCTCAATGCACAGGGGGTACACCGTTCCAGCCGTGTGGCGAAGGATCTGCTCCCCCTCCTTTTCCAGGGCGGCGGCGATCTCCGCCTGGGAGGGGCCGCTGGGCAGCCGTGCCTCCGGCAGCTCGATGAGCTCCCACTTGCACAGAGGGCGCAGACGCTTTTCATACTCCGCCACGGCCTCCCGCCAATAGGCTTCCTTCAGCTTCCCCACGCAGACCAGTTTGACTGCCAACATACCGTGCCCTCCTAAAAGATGATTGCTTTTCCCTCCTGGTTTTCCACGGGAGCTACCCCCAGCCAGAAGTCCGTGCCCTGGGAGAGCCCCGCCCCGCAGAGGGACGAGAGGGCCGCTTCTCGGGCCAAGGTGGGGGTGTTGTTCTCCCGGCTCAAATGGGCCAGCAGGAACCGCTTGGTTCCCGCCTGGGCCAGCTCCGGCAGGAAGGCCGCGCACTCCCCGTTGGAGAGGTGGCCCGTCCCCGCCAGGATGCGCCGCTTGAGATAAGCGGGATAGGGCCCGTTGCGGAGCATCTCCTTGTCGTGGTTGGATTCGATGACCACGAACTCCGCCCCCAAAAGGTGCTCCCGCACACAGTCCGTCAGCGCTCCCAGGTCCGTTGCCAGGGCAAATTGACGGCCATCTTCCGTGCGGATGCGAAACCCAAGGGATTGGGCGCTGTCGTGGGGAGTGGCAAAGGGGCGGACTGTCATCCCCGCCAGCTGGAGCTCCTCCTCCAGAACCCAGCGTTCCACTCCCTCCAAGGAGGAGTCCATGGCCAGAAGGGTCCCTTGGGAAGCGAACACCGGGATGCCGTACTTCTTAGCAAAGACACGCACCCCGGCGATATGGTCGCTGTGCTCGTGGGTGATGAGAATTCCCTGCACGGCTAAGGGGTCTATCCCACAGCGTTGAAGCGCACCCACCAGCTGACGGGCGCTGCGGCCCGCGTCCAACAGCAGACCCGCGCTGCGGGTGCCTATGTAGTAGCTGTTCCCCGTGCTGCCGGAGAACAGGGGGCACAGCCTGGCCATTTCCCTGCTCCTTTCTTCAAAACAAAAGAGCTGCCGCCCAGCAGCCGCAGCTCCATCCTTCCTCGTTTCAGGCTTTTCAGCCTATCTTATCCATCACCTGGTCCGGCTCCTGGCTGCGGTAGATATCCGCCCCCAGGTCCACCAGCTTCTCTACAATGTTCTCATAGCCCCGCTCGATATATTTCACGTCTTCCAAAACCGTGGTGCCCTCTGCCACCAGCCCGGCAATGACCATGGCGGCGCCGGCCCGCAGATCCAAGGCGCGCACTGGCGCGCCCTTCAGGTGGTCCACACCCTCTACAATGGCCACCTTGCCGTCCACAGTGATCTGGGCTCCCATGCGGCGCAGCTCATCCACATATTTAAAGCGGTTGCTCTCCCATACGCTCTCATTGACCATGCTGGTGCCGTGGGCAATGGACAGCAGCGTGGTAATCTGAGGCTGCATATCCGTGGGAAAGCCCGGGTGGGGCATGGTCTTCACATTACATTTGCGCAGGGGCCGGTCGCACACTACGCGAACCGTGTCGTCCCCTTCTTCCACAGTGACGCCCATTTCCACCAGCTTGGCGGAGATGGACTCCAAGTGCTTGGGCGTTACGTTCTTCACAGTTACGTCCCCGTGGGTGGCCGCAGCAGCCACCATATAGGTGCCCGCCTCAATCTGGTCGGGGATGATAGAATAGGTCACGCCCCGCAGCTTCTGCACCCCGTGGATTTTGATGGTATCCGTGCCCGCGCCCCGCACATCCGCGCCCATGGTGTTCAAAAAGTTGGCCAAATCCACGATGTGGGGTTCTCGGGCGGCGTTTTCAATGATAGTCAGGCCCCGGGCCTTGGCGGCGGCCAGCATGATGTTCATGGTGGCCCCCACAGTGACCACATCCATATAGACACTGGCCCCATGCAGGTCCCGAGGGGCGGAGACGGCAATCATGCCGTTATCCAGGCTGTAATCGCAACCCAAAGCGGAAAAGCCTTTCAAATGCTGGTCAATGGGACGGATGCCGAAGTTGCAGCCGCCCGGCATGGGAACCACCGCCCGGCGGCACCGCCCCAGCAGAGCGCCCAAAAAGTAATAGGAGGCGCGGATACGCCGTGCCACCTGATCCGAAACCGTATCCGTATCCACTGGCCGGGGATCAATCTCCACAGTATGGCGGTCCAGGTACTCCACCTTAGCCCCCATGCTCTCTAAAATATAGGTCAGGGTCTTCACATCGGAAATATCGGGAAGATTTTCCAGCCGGCAAGGGGAATCCGCCAAAATCACGGCGGGAATAATGGCCACTGCCGCGTTTTTGGCTCCGCTGATATTCACTTCACCGGTCAGGCGGCAGCCGCCTTTAATCACATATTTTTCCAAGTTTACACTTCCTAACACCCTCAATCGCAAAGCGGCTGAGAGGCTTCTAAAGTCTTCGGGAATAGTATTTGACTGATGACTATGATAATACATTGGGGCCAAAAAGTCAATATCAGGCAGCAGGGCCGCCGCTTCTCCGGCAAAGGTTCTCGAAAAAAGACACGTCCGTTCTTTTTCCACAACGCCTCTTCAAAAAGGAACAAGTCCCCAGAAAAAGCGGGAAAACCCGCCCTTCTCTCTGTAAATGGCGGAAAAGCGCCCCGTCCTTTTTTCCGGCTTTCCCCCGCAAGGAAGCCGCCTTTACACAGCGCGGCCTCCCCTGCTGGAACTGCATGGAAGCCGCTGGCAGGCGCCTTACTTCTTTTTCCCAAAAATCACGGGCTTCTCCTCGCCCCGGCGCAGGCGGCCAATGTTGGCACGGTGCTTCACCAGCACTGTGCCCCCGATAAAGACTGCCGCCAACGTGGCAAACAGCACATAAGCCAGGCTGTGTTCTCCGTGGCTGGGCAGGGGGCTTCCGGAAAATTCCGCCAAAAACAGGAAGAGAAAGGTGAACACTGGGTACAGCGCCGCGCAGACCACAGAGGCCAGCGAGACAATGCGTTTCCAGGCAAAGACAATGGCAAAGGCCAGCAGCACCAGCAGGAATACACGCCAATCCGTCAGGGCAATCATGGCCGCAGAGGTGACCACGCCCTTCCCTCCCCGAAAGCCATAGTAAACGGGGAAGATGTGGCCCAGCACACAGGCCATTCCCGCCACATAGCGGGCCACGTCATAAAACTCTACGGACGCTGGGGCAAGCCATGCCACAAAGGCTTGAGAGAGCAGCAAAGCCGCTACGCATTTAAGGAAATCCCCCGCGAAGGTGAGCACGGCGGGCAGCTTGCCCACGCTGCGCAGCACGTTGGTCATGCCTGCGTTGCCGCTTCCGTACTTTCGGATATCCTCCTTGTCCTTAAAAAACCAGGTTAATATGATGGACCAATTGATGCTTCCCAGCAGATAGCCCGCAACCGCCGTGAAAACCAGTGCCAAAACCTCTTGCCCCATTGCCAAACCGCCTTTCTAACAGAAATTCGTATACGAGATCCAACCCGTTCAGTCCTTTTCTCCCCTCTCCCGGATGACCATGCGCACCGGGGTGCCCTCCAGGCCAAAGGTCTCCCGGATACGGTTCTCCAGGTAACGCTGGTAGGAAAAGTGGAACAGCTCGTGGTCGTTGCAGAAGCAGATAAACGTAGGGGGCTTGGTGGAAGCCTGGGTCATGTAGTAAATTTTCAGCCGCTTGCCCTTGTCCGTGGGCGGCTGCACCCGGGCGGTGGCCTGGGCCAGGATATCGTTCAAGGTGCCGGTGGTCACCCGCATGGCGTTGGAGGAGGCCACCCGCTTGATCAGCTCGAACATCCGGTCCAGCCGCTGGCCGGTCTTGGCGGAGATGAACAGGATGGGGGCGTAGGACATGAAGGAGAAGTCCTTCTCCAGTTTAGCCCGCATCTCCTGCATGGTCTTGTCGTCTTTTTCCACGGCATCCCATTTGTTCACGCAGATAATGCAGCCCTTGCCTGCCTCGTGGGCGATGCCTGCCACCTTGGAGTCCTGCTCGGTAAAGCCCACCTGGCCGTCGATGAGGATGAGGCACACGTCGGCCCGCTCCACGGCCATCTCGGCCCGCAGATTGCTGTAGTGCTCGATGGCGTCCTCCACCTTGCTCTTCCGGCGCAGGCCGGCGGTGTCGATGAAGGTGAAGGTGCCGTGCTGGTTCTGGATGGTGGTGTCCACCGCGTCCCGGGTGGTGCCGGCAATGTCCGAGACAATGCACCGGTTCTCCCCTGCCACCTTGTTCACCAGGGAGGACTTGCCCACGTTGGGCTTGCCGATGACCGCCACCTTGATGACCTCTCCCTCGTCCTCCTCTTCCACTTCATCGGGGAGGACGTCGCAGACGCGGTCCAGCAGGTCGCCGGTTCCATGTCCGTGGACAGAGGACACCATCACCGGGTCCCCCAGGCCCAGGTTGTAAAACTCGTAGAACTCGGCGGGGGGCTCTCCCACCGAGTCGCACTTGTTGACGCACAGCACCACCGGCACCCCGCTTTTCAGCAAGATGTTGGCCACATCCGCGTCGGTAGCGGTCACTCCCGTGCGGATGTCCGTGACGAAGATGATGGCGCTGGCGGAATCAATGGCGATCTGGGCCTGCTCCCGCATCTGGGTCAGGATCACGTCTTTACTGGCGGGCTCGATGCCGCCGGTGTCCACCAGGGAGAAGCGGCGTCCGCACCACTCCGCGTCGCCGAAGATGCGGTCCCGGGTGACGCCGGGGGTGTCCTCCACAATGGAGAGCCGCTGCCCCACGATTTTATTGAACAGGGTGGACTTGCCCACGTTGGGCCTTCCCACAATGGCCACGATTGGCTTTGCCATGTTTTCACCAATCCTTTCTAAAAAGCGGGAAAACCCGCTTGCAGTTTTTCGTTTCTAGCGTACCAAGGGGACTCTCACGCGGGGGCGCAGCCAGCCGCCCCAGGACCCTCGGGCTACCGGTGCTCCCAAGAGCCTTCATAGGGGTTAAAGCCCGGGGTATCCGGCTGGGGCAGGCCGCAGATGGCGCACACCAAGGCCTCACCCGTGCTGCCCACCCGGCGGCAGGGCACCCCCAGGCTGGCGGAGAGGTCCTCCCGGGTCATGTCATCCAAAAAGACGTCCTCCCCTGCCCGCATCATATTGGTAGCGAGAAGCACCTCATCCCCCAAGTCCCGGCCTTTCAGGTTCTTCAAGATGTCCTGGCCGGTGAGAAGCCCGGTGACGTTCACTGTGCCGCCGAAGAAGTCGTTCTTCACCGGGATCAGGTCGATAGTAATATTATGGCATTTCTGCCGCAATCCGTCAAGGAGCTGGTCCAGGAACCGGAACCCGCATTCCCCGGTGGGGATGGTCACATGGCGGGGAGAATCCGGCAGCTCCAGGTCCTCCAAGGCCCAGTCAAACTCATCCTGGAGGTTGCGCAGCATGCCCACCCCGTTTTCAATCTGGGGGAAGTCCTCGTAAAACTCTAAAGGCGGGATGGGCCGCCCAGCCAGCAGGTACAGCTCGTCCGAGGCGTACACCGTGCGGGCGCCCCGCTCCTCTTTCCACTTGTTCCCCCACTGTTCCAGGAGATCCAGCACTTCTCCGGCGGTCTTTTGGTTGTAGGGCTCCAAGGGGTACAGGCCCTCCCGGTAGCGGGTGAGGCCCACCGGCACACAGGCCACGCTGAGGAGCCCCTCCCCCAGGGACCAGAACTCCCGCAGGGTGTGCTCCAGGGCGGGGCCGTCGTTGACGCCGGGGCACAGCACAATCTGGCAGTTGAGCTGGATGCCCCCCTCCGCCAGCCGGTACAGGTGGCGCAGGGAATCCCCCGCGAACCGGTTGTGCATCATCTTGCACCGCAGCTGGGGGTCCATGGTGTGGACAGACACATTGATGGGGCTGATGCGCATTTGCAGGATGCGGTCCACTTCCCGGTCGTCGATATTGGTCAGGGTGATGTAGTTGCCGAACAGGAAAGAGAGCCGGTCGTCGTCATCCTTAAAGTAGAGGGTTTCCCGCATCCCCTTGGGCAGCTGGTCGATAAAGCAGAAGATACACTTGTTCCGGCAGGAGCGCTGCTCGTCCATCAGATAGGTGGCAAACTCCAGGCCCAGAGAGGCGTACTGGGGCTTGACCAGCTCCAGCTGATAGGGCTCTCCCCCTCTTGTCAGGCACAGGCGCAGCTCCCGCTCCGTCTCGAAAAACCGGTAATCCAGCACGTCCACAATGTCGTGGCCATTGATGCTCACAAGCACATCCCCCGCCTGGATGCCCGCCCGCGCGGCCCGGCTTCCCGCCTCCACGCTGTCGATCCGCACCGCCATGTTCCATGCCTCCTTTTCCGGCCGTTTTTGCGCCGGTAAAAATAAAGAAGGGAGCGCTTTGCCCGCGTTCCCTTCTCGCCTTTGCCGAATTTACGCTTCCTTCTTCACAACGGCACGGCCATTGTAGTAGCCGCAGTTGCCGCAGACTCTGTGAGGTGACTTGTACTCGCCGCACTGGGGGCATCTCATCAGGGCGGGAGCCTGGAGCTTCCACACATTAGAGCGCCGCTTGTTCTGCCGCGCGCTGGATACTTTCCGCTTGGGTACTGCCATGGGTGCACCTCCTTAAACACTTTATAGAATCTTTCCGCGCTCGGGCCGCCGCACTGGGCGCCAGTCCGCCGCGGACTGGATCTCTTGAAAAAACTGTCCGCCGCTGGTTACAACAGCTCCTTCAAAACCGCAAGCCGGGGATCCATGTCCTCCCTCTCACAGCCGCAATCCCCTTCATTCAGGTCTTTGCCGCAGCGGGGGCACAGCCCCCTGCAATTGGGGGAACAGAGAAATTTGCTGGGCAGGTCCAGCAGGATGTCCTCGGTGACCAGCTGGTCCACATCCAGCGTCTCATCGGGCACCACCACAAACTCGCCGTCGTCGTTTTCCTCATCGCTGAGCTCGCGCACCAGCACATGGAAAAAGCCGGTCTCCCGTTCCTGAGTTGTCGTTTTAAAGCAACGGTCGCAGGGCATGGTCATGGCGTAGCAGGCCTTTCCGCGAAGCTCCACTGAGCCCGGCGAACCCTTGAGCTCCGCCCGAACCCTTACCGGCGCACAAAACGGCTTGACACCGCCCAATTCCATACCGGAAAGATCCAGCTGGCACTCTAACACGCCGCTGCCGGGAAGATCTTCTCCCCGGAAATATTTTCGCAGATCAATGGTCATACGCTCACCCTCATGCCGTACTGATATATTATAATAAACCGCACATTGGTTGTCAAGGATTTTTTGCGCCCCTTCCTGGGAAAACACAGTGGGAAGGACGGCCCCAGGGACCGCCCCTCCCACCACTTTAGTAAGCCTCTTTCACTGCCTGCGGCTTATTTGGCCACATATTCCGCCACAGAAGCGGGGATCTCCTCGTTGGCGGCGGAGATGGACAGCACGAAGTTGGCGCCGGACTCCTTCTCCAGCTTCTTCAGGTCGTTCACCAGCAGGTCCACTACCTCAGCGCCGGTGCCGGTGATCTTCAGGGTGGAATCCACCAGAATGTCGGTGACATCATAGTTGCCGGCGCAGATGCCAGCCAGGAAGCCGTACAGGCCCTTTCCGCCCTTCACATCATAGGCGTCAATGTCAATCAGGCGGGCTGCATGGGAAATATCATAGGTCAGCTTCAGGCCCTTTTCCACCACCACCACGTTGCCGTTGGACTTCTCCAGCGCGGCGTTGGCCATCTCGATGAGCTTCTTGGTCTTGCCAGAGCCTTTTTTGCCAGTCAAAAGAGTGATCATAATACAACTCTCCTTTATTTTTTATATTGCTTCCGCCCCAGGGGAGCGGGGGACAGCGAATGGAATAACTCAGTGGGCCAGGCGCTTTTCCAGCTCTGCCTTGGCCTCTTCATAGCCGGGCTTACCCAGCAGGGCGAACATGTTCTTCTTGTAGCTCTCCACGCCGGGCTGGTTGAAGGGGTTGACCCCCAGCAGGTAGCCGGAGATGGCGCAGGCCTTCTCGAAGAAGTAGATCAGCTGGCCCAGGGTATCCTCCGAGAAGTCGGAGGCGTGGATGACCACGTTGGGCACGCCGCCGTCGTTGTGGGCCAGCACAGTGCCCTCAAAGGCTTTCTCGTTGATAAAGGCCATGGTGCGGCCCTCCAGATAGTTGAGCCCGTCCACGTCGGCGGGGTCATTGCCCAGGGTGATCTGGTGCTTGGGCTCGTCGATGAGCACCACCGTCTCAAACAGGGTGCGGCGGCCGTCCTGGATGTACTGGCCCAGGGAGTGCAGGTCCGTGGAGAAGATGACGGAAGCCGGGAACAGGCCCTTGTTGTCCTTGCCCTCGCTCTCGCCGTAAAGCTGCTTCCACCACTCGTTCATCATGGCGTAGCAGGGCTCATAGCTGACCATGACCTCGGTGCACTTGCCCTTATTGTACAGAATGTTGCGGATGGCCGCGTATTTATAGCAGTCGTTCTCCTCGATGGAGGGGGCGTTGTACAGCTCCATAGCCTTCTGAGCGCCGCCCATCAGGGCGTCGATGTCCGCGCCGGAGACGGCGATGGGCAACAGGCCCACAGCGGTGAGCACAGAGTAACGCCCGCCCACGTCATCGGGCACCACAAAGGTCTCGTAGCCCTCTTTGTCGGCCAGCTGCTTCAAGGTGCCCTTCTCCTTGTCGGTGGTGCAGAAGATGCGCTCCCGGGCGCCTTCCTTGCCGTACTTCTTCTCCAGCAGCTCCCGGAATACCCGGAAGGCAATGGCGGGCTCGGTGGTGGTGCCGGACTTGGAAATCATGTTGATGGAAACGTCCTTGCCCTCGCAAATCTGGACC
>PPYE01294393.1_pt1 | contig 10839 bp, 9 predicted proteins | sample 1559881 | NCBI WGS metagenome assembly PPYE01 (sample SAMN08240022, study PRJNA423297) | Human gut metagenome, whole genome shotgun sequencing project.
TGATATTCCGTATAATGGCTGTGCTGAATTTATGGGGGATATGGAGTGGACGATGGAGGCTTTGATGAATCTGATAAAAAACGCCATGGAACATTCCCCCCGGGGAGGAACCATTCACTGCGAATACTTCCAGAATCCCCTGTATACGGATATACGGATCTGGGATGAGGGAGCGGGCTTTGCCCCGGAAGATATTCCCCATCTTTTTGAGAGATTTTACCGGGGGCAGAGCGCCGCAAAAGACGGAAGCGGAATAGGGCTGGCACTTTCCCAGTCCTTATTTGAAATGCAGGGTGGAAGCCTTGAGGCCCGCAATCTGCCGTCAGGGGGCGCCTGTTTTGAAATCAGGCTCTACAGTCACTGAGATGTCATTTATCTTTGCTATAATAAGACTGCATGAAATAACGTGGATTATTAGAGAGGAGAGATAAGATTGGATGTCTTAAAATGTATTGGGGTCAGAAAACTATATGGCACAGGCAGTAATCAGACAGTTGCGCTGGACGGTATTGATCTGACCGTAGAAAAAGGAGAATTTATTGCTATCGTCGGGGCTTCAGGATCCGGGAAATCCACCCTGCTCCATATACTTGGAAGTGTAGATCAGCCAACAGAAGGAAAGATCCTGGTGGATGGAACAGATGTATCGTCTATGAATGCCACCCAGGCAGCTATTTTCCGCCGCAGAAAGGTAGGGCTGGTCTATCAGTTTTATAACCTGATTCCTACGCTCACCGTTAAAAAGAATATTTTAATGCCGCTTCTGCTGGACAAAAGGAAGGTGAATCAGGAATACTTTGAACAGGTAGTGACATCACTGGGACTTCATGACAAATTGGATGCCCTGCCGAATCAGATGTCCGGAGGTCAGCAGCAGAGAACGGCTATCGCGAGAGCGCTTATTTACCGTCCGGCCATTCTTCTGGCAGACGAGCCCACCGGCAACCTGGACCGGAAGAACTCGAAGGAAATCGTGGATTTGCTGAAATTATCCAACAGAAATCTTCATCAGACCATTCTGCTGATCACACATGATGAAAAAGTCGCGCTGGAGGCGGACCGCATAGTCACGATTGAGGACGGCCGCATCATCAGTGACCGGAAACGGAGGTGATCTGCTATGTGGAAGGATTATTCGTGGAGCTATATAAAGAATAACCGGGCATCCAGCATCTCTGTCATGGTGGCAGCCTTCATCTCAGCCTTGTTTCTGTCGCTTCTGTGCACCTTGTTTTATAACTTCTGGAAGTATGACATTGAGAGGATTGAAATAGAAGAGGGCAGCTGGCAGGCAAGGATTGAGGGAGAACTGGATAACAGCGTTCTGGACGTGGTAGAAAAATACCCCAACATAGATAAGGTCATAATAAACAAGGAATTATCAGATGGCCAGAATATTGTAGCAGATCTTTATTTCAATGATATGAGAAGGATTCTCGAAGATCTGCCCCAGATCGCCGAATTAACTGGAATAGATCAGGAGGCCATTACCTGTCATCATTCCCTGCTGTCCATGTATCTGATACGGGATCCGAAGGATCCGGCCCCACGGCTGGTTTTTCCTTTTTTTCTGGCAATTACAGGGCTGGCCTGCTTTTCCCTGATCATGATCATTCATAACTCCTTTGCGGTTTCTATGAATGCCAGAATACATCAGTTCGGCATTTTTTCCAGCATCGGAGCCACGCCGAGGCAGATCAGGGCCTGCCTTTTGCAGGAAGCCGCGGCGCTGTGCGCAGTCCCCCTTCTGCTTGGAAATGTTCTGGGCGTTCTGATAGGGCTGGGAGTAATGGAAATGACGAATATTATAGTTGGAAGCGATATATCAGGACGGCATGAGGCGGTCGGGGGATATCATCCGTTGGTATTCGTGTTTACTTTCGCGATCACCATATTAACAGTATGGATATCAGCCTGGTATCCGGCCAGGAAATTAAGCCGTCTGACGCCTCTTGAAGCCATCAGGAATACTGGAGAAATCCAATTGAAGAAAAGAAAAAATTCCCGCGTTCTGGCTTTTTTCTTCGGGCTGGAAGGAGAACTGGCCGGAAATTCGCTGAAGGCGCAGAAAAAGGCCTGGCGTACCGCTACATTATCCCTGACGTTTTCTTTTCTGGCGTTTACCTTGATGCAATGTTTCTTTACCCTTTCGGGCATCAGTACAAGAATGACATATTTTGAAAGATACCAGGATGTCTGGGATGTGATGGTGACGGTAAAGGATACTGGAATAGAGGCATTTCATGAGACGGAGAAGCTTCAGGAAATTTCCGGTGTCCGAAACTTAACCGTATATCAGAAAGCAGAAGCAAAACGAATGATAACAGAGGAAGAAGTCAGCGAGGAGTTCAGCGGCTTAGGCGGCTTTCAGAATGCGGACGCGGATAGCGTGTCAACGGTAGATGGAGGGTGGCTGGTCAATGCTCCACTGGTTATATTGGATGATGCCAGCTTTCTTGCGTATTGCAGGCAGATCAAAGCAGAGCCCAGGCTGGACGGCGCGGTTATTCTTAATCAGATCCGGGATACCAGTAATCCCAATTTCCGTGATCCTGATTATTATCCATATCTGGAAGAAACGATAAATACGACAGTACTTCAGCAGTCAGAAGAAGAAAAGATGTCGGCGGAAATCCCTGTGATTTCCTATACCCAGGAGGTTCCGGCTTTAAGGGAAGAGTATGGCACGACAGATTATTATGAACTGGTACATTTCCTTCCGGCGTCCCTGTGGGAACAGTTGAAAGACACCATAAAAGGAGCAGAGGAAGATTCCTATATCCGGGTTCTTGCCAGGGAAGGCGTCACATTGGAGGAACTAAAGGATCTGGAGAAAGAGGTTACCGGGCTTATAGGAAATGCATATGAAATTGAAAGTGAGAACCGTATTCAGGATAAAATTGCCAATGATAAAATGGTTGATGGCATGATGCTAGTCTTAGGCGGTTTTTGCGTTCTTTTTGCCATCATTGGAATCGGAAATGTGTTTTCTAATACGCTGGGGTTCGTCCGGCAGCGGAGGCGGGAATTTGCGCGCTATATGTCCGTAGGCCTGACGCCGGGGGGTATTAAGAAGATGTTCTGTATAGAAGCGCTGGTAATTGCCGGACGTCCGGTGCTGGTGACACTGCCTCTGACAGTGGTTCTGGTTGCAGCCATGTTAAAAGCAAGTTATCTTGAACCGATGATTTTTATAAAAGAGGCTCCTTTTATGCCGGTCATTGTATTCCTTCTTGCTATCATTGGCTTTGTGGCGCTCGCCTATTATCTTGGCGGCAGAAAAATTCTGCGTCATCAGTTGGCAGATGCCTTGCTGGACGACACCATGATCTGACAGACGCATCCATTATAAAATTATATCTTCTTTTAATTAAATTTTAAATATGACAGACATATGTCGTGATTAAAATGTTATAGTGTATGCAGGAGGAGGTAATATTATGGAACTTATAAGAATCACACACGATAATCTTGAAACAGAGCACATCTGCTGTGCCATCGCAAATAATAAAGACTGTCAGGTGCTTTCAAAAAAAGCATGGCTGAAAGAAAGGATAGACGAAGGACTCGTTTTTTTGAAAGGCAATGTACGTGGAAAATGTTTTATCGAGTATATTCCCGCTGAATACGCCTGGGCGCCGATTTCAGCCGACGGCTATATGTATATTGACTGCCTTTGGGTATCCGGGCAATTCAAAGGACATGGGTATTCGACTCTTCTTCTGGACGAATGCGTCAGAGACAGTAAGGAGAAAGGGAAAAAAGGACTTGTTATACTATCGTCAAAAAAGAAGATGGGATTCCTTTCGGACCCCAAATATATGAAATACAAAGGATTTGAAACAGCAGACACTGCAAGCCCCTATTTTGAACTCATGTATCTGCCCTTTGATAAAGACGCCGATAGGCCCTGCTTCAGTTCTTCGGTAAAAGAGACCGAACACAGTGGCACGCAGAATGGTTTTACACTGTATTATACCAGCCAATGTCCTTTTACAGCAAAATGTGTTCCACTTATTGAAGATATGGCCAAAAAGAGAAATGTTAAATTTCAAGCAGTCCATATTACCACGCGGGAACAGGCTCAGAATGCCCCTGTTCCATTTACAACATTTAGTCTGTTTTATAATGGCCAGTTTCTTACTCATGAGATACAGTCGGAGCAGAAATTTGAAAAAATACTTGCTGTAAAAGGGCTATAAACTTCAGGCTTATGAAAAGGTGTGGATAAACTTATGGAACCTGATTTCTATACTAAATACAGGCCATTGATCTCAAGGCCATTTTTAAGCGGCAGGGCATATTCCGAATATGCCCCTTGTAAACAACTTCTGCCCTATGTCGTCTGCTTCTGGGAATCTCAGAGCGGGATTGGAGATGAGACGGATCAGGCGGTACGGGTAGTTCCAGATACCTGTGCAGATATTATTGTGGAAGGAATAATTATCAATATTAAAGAATGATCTTAACTGTGCCGACGGTTCCAAACGCGCTGAGAGGAATTGAACAGCCTGACGAGGTGGAGTTTTGCGGAGGTTTTGATAAAGTCAAGCGGCGCATGTCTTCGCAAAAGGAGCGGATGAATTGCCTGGATTGTTTGAGCCTATAGCAGATATCATGAAGAAGGGATTCCTCATTCTAAAGTTTGAATAGAGTTGTCACTTTCCTGTCACATTGCCTTACTATTATGTTGGTATCGAACAGGAAAGGAGATATACGACTATGGAAATACTTCGCTGCAGTCATCTTACAAAAATATATGGCAGCGGTTCGAATACCGTAGCTGCGCTTAATGATGTCAGTTTTTCTCTGGAACGGGGAAGCTTCACCTCGATCATCGGGGCGTCCGGCTCCGGCAAATCAACGCTGCTTCACATGCTGGGAGGGGTAGATCGCCCTACCAGCGGAAGCATTTATATTGAGGATACAGACATCTCAAGCCTTGGACCGGAGCAGCTTGCCGCTTTTCGGAGGCGGAAAGTAGGGCTGGTGTACCAGTTCTATAACCTGATCCCCACGCTGAATGTGCGGAAGAATATTCTGCTTCCGGTATTGCTGGATAACCAGAAGCCGGATGAGGAGCGGTTCGAGCATCTTGTCTCGACACTTGGAATTGCCGACCGTTTAAGCCATCTTCCAAGCGAACTCTCGGGAGGTCAGCAGCAGAGGGTCGCGATTGCCAGAAGCCTGATTTACCATCCGGCGATTCTGCTGGCAGATGAGCCGACTGGCAATCTGGACCGGAAGAACTCGGAAGAGACTATCGAATTGTTAAAATTGTCTAATCGCCGTTATGGGCAGACGATTCTGCTGATCACTCATGATGAGAAGATCGCGCTTATGGCAGACAGGATCATAACGCTGGAAGACGGGAAGATTCTGCATGACGAGGTGGTGGGCTGATGAAGATTCTTAGGGAATATGTGTGGGAAGCCATACGGAAGAATAAAAGAACAAGCCTTGCCATAATGACAGCCTTATTTTTAATGACTACCATGATGTCCTGCTTCTGCGGGTTTGTCTATACGATGTGGACGGATTCGATTGCGCTTTCCATCAATGAGGATGGTAACTGGCATGGAGAATTGTTTGATAATACCAAAGGCGAGAGCCTGAAGCAGATAGAGAATTATGCGTCTGTACAGGCCGTGCTGTTAAAAGGTCCTTGGGAAGTGGCAAAACTTGAGGATACAGGGAAGAGGACTTACCTTATATCCAGGGGCGCCAATAAGGAGTATTGGGATTCCATGCCGGAGAAAGGCCTGATAACCCAAGGGCGCATTCCGGCTGCGGAAGATGAGATCGCTCTTTCAAAGCAGTATTTTGATGACCACCCGGAAGCGGCTGTGGGAGATACGCTTACCCTGCCGGTGGGACAGCGGATCTATGAAGGAAACGTGTGCATGGAGACGGATGGCTTCCATGATGGGGAAACCTTTCGACAGACAGGGACGAAGGCATACAAGATTGTAGGGATAATGGATGTTGCCACATCTTCATCGGTTCCTGCATATACCGCCATGAGTTTTCTGAAGGAAGAATCGATCAAGCCGGAGGATAGTCTGACGGTCTATCTGCGTTTTGACCCTATGAGAAGCACTTACAAGGAACTTCCTGCACTTGCGGCATCCATCGGATATGAGACGGATGAATATGAGACGTATAATCTCAGGTACAATGCAGGGCTGCTGTCCAAATATGGAATTCTTGCGCCGGAGCAGATTCACAGTATAGACAGTTTGAAGATGCTGACGGTTCCCCTGCTTTTTCTTGTCCTGGCTGTGCTTTTGATCGGCGTATTCGTGCTGGTGATCCACAACGCATTTGCCCTGTCCGCCAATGAAAAACTTGCCCAGCTGGGCACGCTTGCGGGAATCGGGGCTTCGCCGAAGCAGATTAAGGCGGCAGTTTCATCGGAAGCCTTGGTGCTGCTTGTGGTGCCGCTTCCTCTGGGCATCTTATGCGGATGGCTTCTGGACGCGGAGCTGATGCGCCTGATTAATCAGGCGAATGATATTGGAAGGAGCGCGCCGGATATTGTACTGACTTTCGGGCTGCCAGCCATAGTCCCGGCTATCCTCCTGTCTGTCGTCACGGCTTGGCTGTCTGCCAGGATACCGGCGCGCAAGGTGGCTAGATTAACGCCTGTGGAGGCGCTTAAGCAGGTGGAGACGCTGAAGGGAAAGAAGATACGCAGAAGCCGGATTTCCAGCCGGTTTGGAATCAGTGGGGAACTGGCCGCCAATGCGTTGGCGGCGCGCCGCAGATCCTACCGAACGGCTACGATCTCACTGTGTATGTCCTACCTTCTGCTGACCGGGTTCCTGTATATTGTTACAACCCAGAACGCTGCCAGAGAGATCTATCAGACGCAGGAGGAAAAAGAAGGACATATTTTTCTTACGATCAGCGATGGAAGAGTGCCGGAGCAAAAGGCGCTGGATGAGATAAAAGAAGTCTCCGGCATCAGCCAGTCCGTTCTTTACAGCAAGATGCCCTGCGCTACCTGGGTGACCAAAGAGCAGGCTGCGGATGATATAGACACTTATCTAGGAGGCTTTGATGAGATCGTTTCGGAGAAAAAGTACATGCCGATTAAGCGGGATGGAAAGTACCGAATCTATTCCCAGTTGATTGGGCTTGAAGAAGAGAGTTTTCGGGAATACTGCCTGAAACTTGGGATAGATCCCGAACCATATCTGGAAGATGGGAGCAGAGCGCTGATTTATAACCAGACTGCAGATCCTCATGCCAGTACGAGAAAGAAAAAAGTTTATAGAGAAATGTTAAAAATTCAGATAGGACAGAAGATTCCATTTACGGAGAAGGCATATGATGAAGATAAAGGTGATTATCAGTTCCAGTTAACGGCAGGGGAGATTGTAGAGAAACTGCCGACAGAAAGGCTGGGACTGCCCAGGTTTACGCTGACAGCAATCATGCCAATGGAACATGTCAGAGAAATCGCGGCAAATTGCAGCGAAAAAAGGCGCTTCACTGCAACGGCGGTCTATGGAAACTTTATGACGGATAGTTCCACAGGCGTGTCTTATTCCAGAATCCAGGAGGTATCCAAAAGTATCGAGGAGATTGTGGGACGCTATTATGGCAGCGGGGACTATATGGTCTCAGACTTGACGCAGAAAAAGGAAATGATGGATCATGAAAATGGGGTCATGTCGACGGTCGTCGCTTTCCTGACGGGGCTGCTGACGCTGATCGGACTGTCCAATGTATGGGCCAGCATATCAGGAAACCTTCGCCAGAGGAGCAGGGAGTTTGCCATGCTTAAGTCGGTGGGGCTCTCCCCGCTAAAACTGCGCTGCATGCTGCTCCTGGAGGGATTGAATCTGGGCCTGAAGCCCTTGCTCTACAGCCTTCCATTCCAGGTGGCCGTTCTGGCAGGCTTCCTGTATCTCAATGAAGTAAGTCTTGCGGAATACCTGCCCTATGCGCCTTACGCGGCCGTGCTTGGTTATACAGGCCTCGTCCTTGTCTGCATCATTGGGGCATACGCCGTAGGGGACAGGAGAATCCAGAGACAGAATATTATTGACGCGATCAAGGATGAGACGATCTGACAGGGTCAGTCCTTGTAGAGCCTTACAATGAAGCGGGCATGTCCGGCCGGAGAGTTTTCGGCGTGGACATGTCCGTTCTGCGCTTCCAAGATCAGCCGGGAAAGAGCAAGCCCGATACCGGCGCTGTCTTTTGCCGCCTGTTCCCCGCGGTAGAATCTGTCAAACAGATGGGGAAGATCCTTTTTGGAGAAGCCGCTGCCGCCATCTTCTATAAGAATCTGGGTATAGATCGGGTTCTGTCCGTATTCAATCTGGATAGTGCCTTGATCCGGCGTATGTTCTACGCAGTCTTTCAGGATATTGATGAGCGCCTCCGAGGTCCATTGCATGTCTGCGTTTATCCGGATGTCTGCCGGAGTCTCCTGGCCTTCCCAGACTTCCCTTTGAATCTTAAGCCGGATCTGTCTCTGATCCATCATTTCTTTGAGGGGGCCGGCAGCTTCATAGAGCAGTTCCTCCACGCCCAAATCCTGCCGGCAGAATTCCAGAGTGTGGGAATCCAGTCTGGCCAGAACGAGAAGTCCGTCTGCAAGTCCTTTCAGGCGCTCAATTTGGCGTCTCAGCCTCTCCAGATATTCTTCCTCCTCCTTGCGGGAAGGCTCCAGAAGTTCTGCCATCAGCGACATGGAAGTAAGAGGGGTCTTTAACTGGTGGGCAATATCCGCTATCCTTGCGGCAAGGATTTCATGGTCTTTTACCGCATCTTCTTTTGCTGAGGCAAGGGAGACAACCGTCTTGTATATGGCATCCTCCAGATGGGAGAAGGCATCCTCCCTGCGGGGAAGCAGCGCGGCCTTTCCGCTGTCTGCAGCCCGCAAGTAAGCAGTTAGTTCGCGGATCCTTTCCTCCTGATAGTTCCAATCCCGTCTGCGCATATAGAATACGGCGCATCCTGCCGCTTCAAAAAGTATCAGGCAAAGAACGATGGTGTAAGGCAGAATCAGTGGCATCGTTTCCCACTGGTGATGACCGTACTGTTCCAGATAGTGCATTCCTTCCTTAAAGTCCTCTTTGTTCTCCGTTTGAAGCCTGTCCTTCATTGCCGCCGGGAGAGATTGCCCTTCCAGAATTGCCCCCGTTAAGCGGGCGGTGAAGTTGTAATCATGGGAACTTAAAATGGCGGCGCAAAGAAAGCCTGCTGCCAGGCAGTGTCCGGCCCTTGTTCTCCAGAAGTATATGGAGAAGGCGGTATTCAAGGGCAGTCAGAGTGACCGGCTCTCCGTTAAGATATCCCTGCATTTTATCCTTGTTAAGGGAAATATCTCCGCAGACGAGTACCGGCTGCTTGTCCTCCGGAAGCCTGCGAAGAACGGCGGCAATCCTGGATTCCAGAACGGCGATATGAAAGGGCTTGATGATATAGTCATCCGCCCCCATATCAAGTCCTCTTGTAATATCCGTTACACCGTCGCGCACGGTCAGGAAGATAATCGGGGTATCTGCCTGTTCCTTTACCCATCTGCAGAAATCATACCCGCTTCCATCGGGGAGATTTAAGTCCAGCAGGATCAGATGAATATCGGAGGAAAAGCATTCCCTCCCTTGCTCTATAGAAGGGCATGTGATGCATTCATACCCTTTTCGCCTTAAGGCTGCTTCAATGCCAAAGGAAATCGTGTCATCGTCTTCCAATAATAATATTTTAATCAAAAGTTCCACCACCTGTGAAATGAAAAGTACGACAAAGTCGCCATACTGTATATTATAACGCATATGATGGGAATTGCCAGAATGGATATAAAATACGCAGAATTTTCTGGTTGACCCTCACGCTGCGTCATAGGATATGATAAGATCATCAAGAACAGGAGGAACACGGTATATGAGGACAGTAAAAGAGATCGGACTATTTAAGCCGACTCTTGTCAGCGAGGCGGGATACCGGCTTTATGACGATAAGGCATTGGAGATCTTACAGCAGATACTGTTCTTTCGGGAATTCGACATGCCCCTTAAGGAGATTAAGGCGGTCCTTAAAAATCCTGATCTTGATAAGAACGAACTGCTGAAGAGCCAGCAAAAAGAACAAGATGAATATCGAGGTTTTTAATAAGGCGGATATCGAGCAGCTGTACCGTGATATGTTAAAAAATATGACGGATGAGCAGAAGGATATATTTATCAAGGAATATGGAAGCATAAAAAGGGAGGCTGGATGCGGCGACGGAAAAACTGGCAGTCAGAATGGGAGCGGATCAATTATATCAGATGAAAGATGTGTCTGCATTCATGTCATATTTTAGCAACAACTGATTAAAATGGCCGATATGTACCTGGAAAATGCAACATTGCAGGAGAACACGGATCAAAAATATGGGGAGGGAGCGTCGGTATTTATCGGAAGGGCGCTGAAAGCATTCTATAAAGGGAACATTTCCTGGGCTGATGCATATGATGTTGCAAGGAGTGTGATGAAATGTTTAAGGTGATTCAAGAAATACCATCGGCTCATGCAACCATCAAAGGCAGCGAGGCATATGAATCCATCCAGGGAAATGTCTATCTGTATGAAGTATACGGAGGGACGGTTCTTATGGGTGAAATCTATGGAATCCCCCCGGAACTGGAAAGAGAGAGCGGCGGCTTCTACGGCTTCCATATTCATGAAGGAGGCAGCTGTACGGGAAGTTCTCAGGATGAATTTGCGGATGCTAAGAGCCATTACAATCCCGAAGGGGTACCCCATCCCAGGCATGCGGGTGATCTTCCGCCGTTAATGAGTCACAACGGTATTGCCTGGATGGAGGTATATACCGGA
>PPYE01644243.1_pt1 | contig 10839 bp, 7 predicted proteins | sample 1559881 | NCBI WGS metagenome assembly PPYE01 (sample SAMN08240022, study PRJNA423297) | Human gut metagenome, whole genome shotgun sequencing project.
GTCGTGATAATCACATGGATCAACTGACCGTCAAGCACGACCGCATACGTTTGGTTCGTCCCCGCAACGGGGTGCGCCGCAAGTTCAGCGATGGCCGCCGTGGCGTCTTCCACGAGTAGCGCAATATCAATCATTGGCCGCGCCAATAGTTGTGGCATGGCCGTACTGCCAACGTGGCTGTGTTTTAATAAGTTGGCCCCGAGCTGCTGGCTGAGCAACGCCTGATAATGGACGGCTTGTGTTTGCCATTCAGCTTGATAAGCCATTAATTTGGTCGTTTTCATCCAATCCCTCCACTTTGTTTAAGTCATTGAAAGGATACACTTTTTGGCTGAATTTGAAAAGGAAAGACGTGTGGGGGTGGAAAAGTAAAAGTTGAACAGCAGTTGACTTTCATTTAAGAAAGCGCTATCATTATTTTAAACAAACAGACAAGTCAATTTGGCTTGTAACCATTTTAAGTTTAAACGTTTTCCAAAAACCCGCTCAGTCGATAGGCTAAGCGGGTTTTTGCTATAGAGAATTTGAAATGGCGTCGGAAAAAAGAGATTTGCCTTTTCGGAGGCAAACCTCTTTTTTTCGCTAACCTATTGTGAAACCGTCCGTTGCCGAATCGTTTTGACCACCGCGGCGAGCATTGCGGGAACCAGTGCGGCCACCATGATGCCTAAGAAGCACAGTGAGAGGTGCTCCTGCACAAAGTCGATGGAACCGAAGAAGTAGCCGAGTGAGCAACCGACGCTGACCCAGATGCCGACACCAATCAGGTTCCAGAGGGCAAAGGATGCTTGTGGCATTTTAGAAGCACCCGCACTCAGTGGTACAAAAGTCCGAACGAGTGGGACGAAGCGGCCAAACATGACGGCTTTGGCCCCATACTTGGTGAAGAAGTGTTGTGCTTTGATCTGCTTGTCCTGCGGGAGGTGCCGTTGGAGCCATGGTAATCGAATCAAGTGGCGGCCAATTTCGAAGTTGACCGTGTCGCCAATGACGGCGGCAACAAAGAAGACCGGCACTAAGATTTGAATGCTGAGGGCATCGCTGTGCGTCGCGGCCATCGTGCTGGCGAGAAAAATCAGCGATTCTCCCGGTAGAAATGGAAATACGACCATCCCAGTTTCCAGAAAAATGACCGCAAATAATAGGATGTAACTCCAACTTCCAAGCGTTGTGAGTAAGGGCCCAATGCTTTGTTCCAAATGGGTTAGACTGGTAAGTAAATTGACCAACGGCAACACCTCCAATTTAAGTTGCATTTAGTATAACTGCTGTGGCCATGAAAAACAGATGTAATCGGTTACATTTACTTTAGTTTAACACATTCATAACTTTGGTAACCAAATGTTCAAACAATTTTACGCGAAAAAGCGAAAAGCGGCTGGTTTCATGGGTTATTAATTGAGTCGCGTCGCGGATAGTGATAAAATTATTGTTCGATATTTAGGAATGGAGGGCGTTCAATGGCTAAGTCAATTAAAGCTGCAGAACAGGAACACTTAGATCACGTCGTCGCAAAAATTAAGGTGGCTGAAGAACAACAAAGCCAGACCATTACGCGCTCGGAACAGGATCAGGCTGATATCAAGCGGGACTTGCTGAATAACATCAACATTAAAACGGATAGTTACGAAGGCATGATGGAGACCGGATTATCCGTGCGGCAGCAACAACAAATGATGGATGAACGGCAAAATAGTTGGAAACACGCGACTAAGCAGTTATCCACGCTTAAAAAGTTAGAGAAGAATGCTTACTTCGCTCGGATTGATTTTCATGAAAAGGGTGAACCAAAGTCTGAAACGATCTATATTGGCTTGAGCTCATTTTCCGACACGCCCGACCATTTTCTGATTTATGACTGGCGGGCACCGATTTCCAGTATTTATTACGATGGCGGTCTGGGTGATGTGACGTATCAGACGCCGGATGGGGAACAGACCGTCAATGTGAAGCTGAAGCGTCAGCTGATGGTCGAAGATGGCCAAATTTTGACGGTTTATGATACGGATGAGGTCGTTGGTGATTCGATGTTGCTGGAAGTCTTGGACGAGAAGTCGGACGTCAAGATGAAGAGCATCGTTACGACGATTCAAAAGGAACAAAACACGATCATCCGTGATACCAGCTCAGATTTACTGTTTGTCCAAGGGGCAGCTGGCTCTGGGAAGACGTCGTCAGTGCTTCAACGGGTGGCGTATTTACTGTATCGCTACCGCGGCAACTTGACGGCCGGCCAAGTGATCCTATTCTCACCGAACCAATTATTTAATGATTATATCAACCAAGTGTTGCCAGAACTTGGTGAGCAAAACATGGTGCAAATGACGTACTTCCAATATGCGTCATATCGTTTGCCCCATATGCAAGTCGAGACGTTGCAACAGCGGTTTGAAACTGAAAACACGCCGCAAATGGCCAAAATCACGAAGTTGGAAGGTAGTTTAGCCTTTTTCAACGCAGTCACAACGTACGGCCGGCATTTGGAACAATCTGACATGCGTTTTCGTAACATTACCTTGAACGATGAGGTGATTATTTCCCGGGAAAAGATTAAGAAAATCTACTACTCGTTCAACGAAAACTACCATCTTGGCAACCGGTTATCCGCGACCAAGGAAGAATTGATCAAAATCTTGAATCGCAAGGTCGAATCTGAGATGCGCTCGAAATGGGTCGAAGAAGCGGTTCAAGACTTGTCGCGTGAAGAAATCAACCAGTTGTACGGTAACCAACCGCGGGAATTCAAGAACGGCGATAAGGAATTCAAGTTCCTGGCACGTAAGATCGTCATGCAGCGCTTAGGGAAAGCGCGGACCCAAATTGTCCGTAACCGTTTCCTGAGCATCAACATGCAATACGCCCACTTCTTACGCGAAGTGCCAAAGATTATCAAACTAGCTGATTACGGTATCTCAGCGGCGGATTGGGATGCAACGGTCGAGAAGAAGCTACAAGAAATCAAGGACCGCCACATCTCATTGACCACCGTTTCAGCGTACATGTATTTGCATGACTTGATGACCGGTAAACGTGGACAGCGTGATATTCGGTTCGTCTTTTTGGATGAAATTCAAGACTACAATGCCTTTCAGCTGGCATTCTTGAAGTTCAGCTTCCCACAAGCGCGCTTCACGATGCTCGGTGACTTGAACCAAGCAATTTTCACTAAGGAAAACAGTCATTCACTGATTAGTGAATTGGCGACGCTCTTTGACCCTGAAAAGACCCGGGTCGTGCAGCTGACTAAGTCGTACCGGTCAACGCAACAGATTACCGACTTTACTAAGGAAATCTTGGTCAATGGTGAAGCGGTAACGGCCTTTGATCGACAAGGCGACCGGCCAAATGTCTGTGTCACACCTGATTTTGAAGCGGGTGTCGACCAGGTCATCGACCAGTTAGCGATGAACGATTCTGAACGGGATACGACTGCCATTATCGGCAAGTCCTTAGCCGAATGCGAAGCGCTGACTAAGGCGCTCAAAGCCCGTGGTGAACAGGTCACGCTGATTCAAACTGAAAATCAGCGGTTGGCGCCTGGCGTCATCGTGGTCCCATCCTTCTTGGCCAAGGGGCTAGAATTCGACGCGGTCATCGTATGGAACGCTAATAAGACCAATTATCAGCGTGAAGATGAGCGTCAATTACTGTACACGATCTGCTCCCGGGCGATGCATGAACTAACCATCGTGGCGGTCGGCGAACTGTCACCATTATTGGCCCGCGTTGATGAGCGGCTGTATACGCTTGATGAGGCTAAGGTTTAAGATGTTCAGATTATGATGCATTAGAATTAGGACTCAGTAAAGCTGAGATGTATTAAGATAAGATGCGTCTTGGCTGTTATGATGAAGCACTGTTACCCGCGTGGTGATGGTGCTTTTTTTAGTGGCGGCCGTTTGTGGGGGGACTTTTATGCGGTTACCTGTTTTCCTGTGAGGGGGACTTTTAGGCTGTTACTCGTTAGCCTGAGGGGAGTCGTTGACTGCTAGTTGATTGCTTGAGAGGTGCTTTTAAGCGACGAACGCTCTATTTGAAATGGCAACTGTAGGTGCGAATCGTCGGTCTGGGCGCGTAACCTGGGTGGCGGGGATGTCTGTGAAACGCTCAGTGATTGTGATAAAAGTAATTAATTGCTGAAACGAAACGTTAGGCTGAATTCGGTGAATCTAACGTGAATAAAGCGCTATCATTATTGGCTTACAAGTTGTAGAATTAACTTATAAATTTGAAATCACTCAGCGACAATTGTTGGTCGAGATGGTCAACGTCGTGAAAAGTCAAACAAGCTTTGTGACAACGGCAAGTGATTCGAGGAGGACTTAACCATGTCAATTACTGAAATGTTAGGCATTCAATACCCTATTTTTTCTGGCGCGATGATGCACATTGCGACCCATGAGCTCGTCGGTGCGGTTTCTGAAGCCGGTGGTCTGGGCGTGCTAGGGTCAGCGGGCTTATCAGCTGAGCAATTGCGGACGGAGATTCGGGCCACGCAAGCAATGACGGACAAACCCTTTGGTGTCAATTTGATGTTACAGATGAAGAATTGCCCCGAATTGGCCCAAGTCATTATCGACGAGGGGGTCAAAGTCGTCACGACTGGTGCTGGCAATCCGACGTCATACATCCCACCATTGCATGCGGCGGGCATTAAGGTGATTCCGGTAATCGCATCGGTTCATCACGCCCATAAGATGGTGGCAGCTGGGGCGGATGCGGTCGTTGCGGAAGGTCAAGAGTCTGGCGGCCATATCGGTCAGACGTCAACGATGGCGCTACTGCCACAGGTCGTGGATGCCGTGGACATTCCAGTGATTGGGGCTGGTGGGGTCGGTGATGGCCGCTCAGTCGCAGCGATGTTTGCCCTTGGTGCACAGGGGGTCCAGTGTGGGACGATTTTCCTGACCGCCGAGGAGTGCCCAGTACCCGCAAGTTACAAACAACGCGTCTTGACGGCCAGTGATACTGATACGATCGTCACTGGTCGCAGTCAGCGCGATCCCGTCCGGGCGCTACGTAACCCGATGTTGGAAGATTATTTGCAATTAGAACAAAGCAATGCGCCCGCTGAAAAGTTGCACGCCTTAGCGGATGGCTCGTTTGCCAAAGCGGTCAATGAGGGCGACATGACCCATGGGACGCCAATGGCTGGTGAAGTCGCGGGGATGTTGACGACGATTCGGCCGGTCAAGGACATTATCGCTGACCTGTTTAGTGAAGCTAACGAGGTCGCTGCGGGATTAACGATTAATTAGCGTGAATTAAAATCCGACGTGAATGAAAATCGCGCATGACTGTTTTTTGACAGTGATGCGCGATTTTGTTGTGTGGTGGATTTGGGTGATTGCGCTGAGTTAGGCCTGTTCGTGAATCAGATTAAGCAGATATTCAACAAATATCATCGAAATCGCCTGCATATCAACAACTGAACGATTAGAGGACTGATATCCGGGGAGGACGATGGTATGTTTAAAATAGTCCGCTAACTCGGCTTTTGAATTCATCGTAATTAAAAAGGAATTCTTAGGCAGGTTAGTGGCTGATGCCGCCAGAAAATGATTGAAGTTCGCTTTTGTGCCACTGATTGAAAATAGGACGAGGGTCGAATTCTGCCGCATCGTATTAGTGATATGAGCTGCGTTAATATAGTCATAGGCGTATTCAGACAGCAAGCCAAGGTCCGCCAATCCCCAGAAGAGTTGTTTAGCTGGGAGCGAAGAGTAGTGAATGCCCAGCAAATAAGTCATTTGAGGATTGAGCAGTGCCTTAATCAGCTGATGAATGGCCGTTTGGTCAAGGTCTTGTAACTGAGTGATGGCCGCTAAGTATTGATTGAGGAATTGACTGTTGCCACTTGTGGGGGCCTGTTTTTGACGTTGCTGCCGTAGATAGGCAATCATTTCAAATCGAAAGTCTTTAAACCCCTGGAAGCCCAGTGATTGGCAGAATCTCAATACCGCTGAAGTTGATGTGCCAGCCCGGTCGGCCAGTTTCGTGATCGTGAAGGTCTCGGCATGTTCAGGGTATTTCAGCAAATAGGCACTGACTTTTTGTTCGGATTTTGAAAATGTGGATTGGTGTTGTTTGATACTTTCAATGATAGTCATGAGGGTACTCCTGAGTGTAATTTTAATTCAAGTGTACTCAGCACTAACAATTTTGTCAAAAAGTATTATCAAAATTATTATTGACAACAATTTTGTCGTGATGGTATGATAAATTTATCAAAACGGAATGGTAATTTTGTCAAAAAGAGGTGTACGGCAATGGACTATCAAAAGTTAGCTGCGGCCATCGTTAAAAATGTCGGTGGTGAAGAAAATATCCAGATGGTGAATCATTGTATGACACGCTTACGTTTTAACTTGAAAGACGTCAGCAAAGCAGACAAGGCAGCACTAGAAGATTTGAATGGTGTGCTCGGTGTGGTATACGCCGGTGAACAATACATGGTCATTCTGGGCCAACATTTAATTCCAACGTATGAGGCAATCGTGAAGAATTACAGTGTCACAGCAGGCGCAGCTGTCGATGAGAATTTGGATGATTTGTCGCAAAAGAAGGAACCATTGACTTGGAAGAACTGGGGCAGTAAATTTATCGGGTTTATTTCAGCGTCAGTGACGCCACTCATTCCTGGCTTGATTGCGGGTGGGATGTTAAAAGTGGTGCTATTACTAATTGTGACGTTTGTTGATAGCGCTTACTCAAAGACGCCGTCGTATATGTTGCTGTCTGCGATTGCAGACGCGCCATTCTACTTCATGCCAATCATTGTGGCATATGGTGCGGCAAACAAATTGGGTGGCACACCAGTGTATGCCATGGTTGCAACTGCTGCACTATTGCACGGCAATTACACCAGTTTGGTCACTGAAGGCGCCAAAAATGTCACGTTATTTGGCGTACATGTCAGCTTACTATCATACGGTTCAACGTTATTGCCCGCGTTGCTGATTGCGGTGGTGGCGTACTATGCAGAACAGTATTTGAATAAAATTGTTCCTGGTATCTTTCGGTCGGTCCTGGTCGGCATGGGAACAATCTTTATCGCTGGTGCATTCGGGTATTTGATTCTTGGGCCACTAGGAAATATGCTTGGACAAGTTATCGCAACTGTTTTCATGTTCTTGAACAGTACGGTTGGTCCATTGGCGGTTGGACTATTAGCTGCGGCACTACCGTGGATGGTCATGGCGGGGATGCATACGGCCTTAGCCCCATTTATGACACAGTTACTCAGCAATCCAGGTTACGATGCCATCTTAAGACCCGCGTTTATTTTGCATAATATGTCTGAAGGTGGCGCCAACTTGGGAGTGGCAGCGCGGACTAAAAATGCGCAGTTCAGAAGTGAGTGTATCTCGTTAGCGGTGGGGTGTATCGTGGCCGGCGTGACTGAGCCAGCAATTTATGGCGTCAATTTAAAATACCGTAAACCAATGTATGGCGTGATGGCCGGGGGCTTTGCCGGTGGAATGGTCGCCAGCATTCTGGGCGCGAAAGCCTACGTGATGGGATATTCCAATTTACTCGCATTACCAATCTTTCAGCAAACTGTTTTAGCGATGGTCATCGGAATCGTCGTGGCCATCGTCACATCTGCTATCGTGACGTATGTGTTGGGAATCGATGAACAACCGGCAGAAAAAGTCACCGAACCCGTTCAAACGACCTATCCGGATGATGCCATCGTTGCTGTTAGTGATGGGGAATTATGTGATTTGAGTCAAGTCAACGATGAAACCTTTGCCAGTGGCGTGTTGGGTGATGGCGTGGCGCTGCGATTAGACAACGACTTTATCTGCGCACCAGCCAATGGGACTTTAGCAACAATGTTTCCCACCGGGCACGCGTTTGGTATCGTGGCCGCAACCGGCGTTGAATTGCTCGTACACATCGGGATTGATACCGTTAATTTAAAAGGCGCTGGTTTTGATGTATTAGTTCAACAGGGTGAAACTGTTCGAGCTGGTCAACCGATTGTCCGGGTTGATCGGAGTGCGATTCAAAAGCAGGGCTATGATTTAACGACGATGTTGATCGTGACAAATGCCAATGGTCAAACGATTCAGCTGCAGCGTCAGGGTCGTGTAAAAGTTGGAACAAGATTAGATGAGGAGACGAATTGATATGACAACCAAACAATTACCAGCAGATTTTTTGTGGGGCGGGGCGACCGCTGATTTTCAATATGAAGGTGGCTTTAACGAAGGCGGCCGCGGCGTGCTATCGCATGATTATGAAACCGATGGCTCTAAAAATGCGCCCCGGCATCATACACTTCGCATGCCAGATGGTCAGTTAATTACGCCGAAGAGTTCGTTTATTCTGGCAGAAGATGTTCCAGAAGAAGCCCAACCCGTATTTTTAGATAATCAGTATTATCCAAGTCATCAGGCGGTGGATTTTTATCATCATTACAAAGAAGATATCAAGCTGATGGCTGGCATGGGCTTCAACGTCTTCCGGTTTTCCGTATGTTGGAGTCGAATTTTTCCAACCGGTGAGGAGAATGAACCGAATGCGGCCGGAATTCAGTTCTATAATGATGTAATCAATGAGATGGCGAAGTATGATATGGAACCCCTGATTACCATTTGTCACGATGAGCTACCGATGCATTTAGCGCTGAAGTATAACGGTTGGACGTCACGGCACGTGATTGATGCGTATGTCAAATATGCGAAAGCGTTGTTTGAAAATTTCGGTGACCGCTGTCGTTATTGGTTAACGTTTAATGAAATCAACGCAGTCCGCGGTTTTGGCCCGACTGGGGTTCGAAAAGCGAGTGGTCAGGATCGCTATCAAGCCGCGCATAATATGTTCGTTGCTTCAGCCAAGGCGGTTACGTTGGGTCACCAATTAATGCCAAAGAGTCAATTTGGTGCGATGTATGCCATGAGCGAACTTTATCCGGCCACTTGCAAACCTGAAGATATGTTTCATCATTTGCAAGCGCGGCGAGAAAATTGGTATTTTGTTGATACGATGGGACGTGGCTACTATCCTAACTACGCTGAAGAATTGTGGCAGCGGCATGGCGTTGAGAAGCTGGAGATGGCACCGGAAGATGTGGACACGTTAAAACGTGGGCAACTTGACTATATTGCCTTTAGTTATTACCGTTCCAATACGACCAAGTCCGGCGATGACTGGTTCAACGTTGGTGGCAGCGCGAATCCTTATTTGGAAAATACACCTTGGGGCTGGCCGGTCGATCCACTGGGGCTACGCTACTGCATGAATGAAATCTATGACCGCATTCAGAAACCAATTTTTATTGTTGAAAATGGGATGGGTGCTGTTGACGAGGCGGATGCCAACGACTATGTCGAAGACGATTATCGAATCAACTATTTACGCGACCATCTATCGGCGATGGCGGATGCAATCAATATCGACCATGTACCATGTCTCGGTTACACCATGTGGGCGCCAATTGATTTGGTTTCCCTATCAACCGGTGAGATGAAGAAACGCTATGGCTTTGTGTACGTTGATATGGATGATAAGGGTCATGGAACGCTGGAACGAACACCTAAGAAGTCTTACCAGTGGATGAAACATGTGATTGCGACTAATGGTGCAGCGCTAAGTGAATAGATAAATGGATGAATAATTTGAAGCATCTCCGTGATTGGAGGTGCTTTTTCGTTGGGGTGTGTTCACTACGCTAAAATCGGATGAGGATTCGATAGTTTCCCACAAAATTCGCCCCACAATTAAAATTTCACCCAGCGATTGATAAGGTTTTCATGTTATAATCTATCCATTAATTGAGTAATGGTGGCAGACAAAATCATGGAAGATCAGATGAACTATTATCGCTTCTCACGTGAACAGTGGAAGCAATTTTACCGCAACAATCAGCACCAAGTTCCTTTAACTGCAGCTAATTTGCATGAAATCAAGGCGTTTAATGACCGGATCAGCTTGGATGATGTCCGTGATATTTACATGCCATTCGCGCATTTATTGCAAGCTAAATATGAGCACTACTTATCATGGCGCGAGACTGAGTCGGTGTTCTTGCACCGGCAGAACCGCCAGTCGCCGTTTATTATTGGCGTTTCAGGTAGTGTGGCGGTGGGGAAAACGACGACCGCGCGACTATTAGAAATTTTATTTAAATATTTGTATCCGGACCGGCGTACCCAGTTGATTACGACGGATGGTTTTCTATATCCGAATGCCGAGTTGAAGAAAATGCAACTGATGGAACGGAAGGGTTTTCCGGAAAGCTATGACATGCCGCGTTTGATTCAATTCTTGAACGATGTGAAAAGTGGCAAACCGCTGGCCAAGGCCCCCGTTTATTCGCATCAGACGTATGACATCGTTCCAAATCGCTTTGATGTGATCACGCACCCAGACATTTTGATTATCGAAGGCATCAACGTGTTGCAGCTGCCGACGAATCAGGCGATTTACATTAGTGATTTTACTGATTTTTCAGTGTATGTCGATGCGGATGCGGATTTGATTGAAGATTGGTATTTGGAACGGTTCAAAGCGCTGATGAAGACGGCGTTTCAAGACCCGTCCAACTACTTCTATCCATGGGCGATTGGCGATCCCAAGGACGCGATGGCGATGGCTGAGCGCGTCTGGGAAGAGGTTGACTTGAAAAACTTGAATGATTATATCTTACCAACGCGCAATCGTGCGGATTTAATTTTACACAAAGTCGCGCACCACGTGATTGATGCCGTGTATTTCCGCAAATATTAGTGCCTAAGAAATTTCTCATACTTGTTGACCGAACGTTTAGAAATCAGTATGATAGACCTATTGAGCATTAATTAATCCAAAGGAGTGAACAACTTGGCAAAA
>PPYE01385748.1_pt1 | contig 10837 bp, 5 predicted proteins | sample 1559881 | NCBI WGS metagenome assembly PPYE01 (sample SAMN08240022, study PRJNA423297) | Human gut metagenome, whole genome shotgun sequencing project.
GAGATTTCGGAGAGGTTGGGGAAAGATTGAATCGATAAAGTGCCTTAATGCTAGTCATAAGGCACTTTTGCTATGTGGAGCATACAAAAATAGAGTTACGCTTTTCGATTTCTCAAAGCATAACCCTACTTTTTTATGTAATACAAAAACTCCCCCTGCGGCGTTAAGTTCTGATAATAAAAAAAGCCATGACGGACGATGCCCGTCACGGCGAGTGACTGGTCGAGGTGACGGGACGTTGAACAATGGGTTCAAGCCTGCGTTTCGACTAAAATAAAAAGGCTACGCTTTTCGGTTCCTCAAAGCATAACCCTGCTTGTTTAGGTAATACAAAAACTTTCCCTGCGGTGTTAAGTTCTGATAATAAAAAAAGCCATGACGGACAATGCCCGTCACGGCGAGTGACTGGTCGAGGTGACGGGACTTGAACCCACGGCCTCTGCGTCCCGAACGCAGCGCTCTACCAAACTGAGCCACACCTCGAAATACCACTGTAATATTATATCACACCCATCAAACCTTGTCAAGGCGTTTTTTTCTGTTTTGTATCCTCTTTGCTTTTTTTACTGCGTTGACCTTTGGTGCATGACGAATTTATTGAAATCATTCTCATTGTAACTTATTTTCATTGACATACGCCTTGCGTTGTGATATTATATATATAAAGGCGTTCTCGTTTAAAAGTTTTTGTATGAGGTGATGAAATTGATGAATATGAAGAAAAGAATGTTGAGCATTGTCCTGTCTGGCGCAATGGCTGTTTCTACTGCTGTGTCTGCTGGATCGTTCAGTGCCTTTGCCGTGGCGCAATGTGTTGCGTATTCAGGCTCTAATGTGAATGCTCAGGACTATGTGCAATGGTCTGACACAGTGAAATCTTACCTGACAGTGTGCGACAACGGCAATTATATGCGTGTCCAGTCAGGCGCTATCGAGGGCAAACTCCTTGTGGAATATTACAGCTCTGATTTTGAACCGCTCAGCACTAAGCTTATCGACAATGAACTGCCGATCTTTGGTGCTTTCTATGACTCCGGCAATAATTATTATGTCCTTAGCGGTCAGGAAAATCCGAAACAAAACGACTCCCTTGAGGTTTTCCGTATAACGAAGTATGATAAGAATTGGAACAAAATAAAGTCCTGCGGTCTGTATGGAGCTAACACTACAGTTCCATTCGATGCAGGCTCGGCAAGAATGGCCCATAGCGGTGACCACCTGCTTGTGAGAACCTGCCACAAAATGTATAAATCAAGCGACGGCAATAATCATCAGGCTAATGTTACCATTGAAGTGGATATGCCTTCAATGACTATCACTGATTCGTATACCGGCATCATGAACGTTGATTATGGCTATGTTAGCCACTCCTTCAATCAGTTTATAAAAACTGACGGCAACCATATAGTCGCCCTCGACCATGGTGACGCTCATCCACGTTCTGCCGTTCTGGTGAAGTATAATTCTGATTTTACTACAGGCAAATTCTTCCCAAGCTATTTTGAACAGGTCAGCAATATCGACGTTGTAACATACCCTGAATATACCGCCGGTCACTATAACTATACAGGTGCGGCTATAGGCGGCTTTGATGTGTCATCATCAAGCTATATAGTGGCACAGAGTACAGTTGACCTTGACTATATCAATACGTCAAAAACACGAAACGTCTATGTTTCCGCTGTTTCAAAGGACCTTTCCACAAACAAGCTCAATAAGATAACTTCTTATGCAGAGGGTACAGACTCAGCTTCTGCCCCACAGCTTGTGAAGATAAATGATAACAGCTTTTTGCTGTTGTGGGCCAGAGATACAAAGGTAAGCTGTGTGAAGCTAAACGCTGATGGCACAGTAAACGGCAGTATACACACCTTTGAGGGAAGCCTTTCAGATTGCCAGCCTGTTATCAAAAATGGCAGAGCCGTTTGGTATGTTTACGATAAAAATAACGTGACCTTCAACTCCCTGAACCTTTCAAATCTTGACGATATCAAGACAGTTGACGTCAAGACAGGCCATGACTATGAAACAAAGTACGCATCAAAAACTGACGGCACTGTAACACAGACCTGCAAGTCTTGCGGTTATGTGAATAAGTTCACAGTTCCGACCTCTACCACTGTTTATTGGCGCACAGACCTTTCGAATACGACCTTTTCAAGCGTATTGAGCAAAACTCAGTTCAGTGTGGGCGACAGCATTGATTTCTGGCTTTATGACAATACAGACTACACAGTTGAATTTTCTGATCGCAGTATGGTAAGTGTAAATAAGCTTGAAAACTATGCTAATGATATCAGACGTATCACATTCAAAAACGGCGGTTCACTCACTGTAAAAATTTATCCTACATACAATCCGTCTGTAGCAAAGACATACAAATTCACCTGCGGATGCACGAGCCACACATATGGCAGTGCTGTTGTCACAAAACAGCCTACCTGCACATCAGAGGGTACAAAAACAAAAACTTGTACACAGTGCGGAGCAACAGTAACAGAAACAATTGCAAAGCTTTCCCACAGCTACACAACCACAGTTGTTGCACCTACTTGCACTACTGACGGCTACACGCTCCACAAGTGTTCTGTTTGCGGTACTTCATACAAGGACAACACAACAAAAGCAACAGGTCACAGCTACGGCAACGCTGTTGTCACAAAACAGCCGACCTGCACAGCCGAGGGTACTGCTATAAAGACTTGCACAAAGTGCAATGCGACAGTTACAGAAACTATAGCAAAGACTTCACACAAATATGCTGACACAGTTGTTGCACCTACTTGCACTGCTGACGGCTACACACTCCACAAGTGTTCTGTTTGCGGTACTTCATACAAGAACAACACAACAAAAGCAACAGGTCACAGCTACGGAAATTCTGTTGTAACAAAACAACCGACCTGTACATCAGAGGGTACAAAAACAAAGACTTGCACAAAGTGCAATGCGACAGTTACAGAAAAGCTTCCTGCAAAGGGTCACACCGCAGTTACCGACAAGGGCTACCCTGCTACTTGCACCACCGCAGGCAAAACAGACGGCTCACATTGCTCAGTTTGCGGTGCTGTTATCAAGGCACAGACAACGATAACTGCCACAGGTCACAAGTCAAGCGGTTGGATAGTCGACAAAGCGGCTTCTATCGGAGTTAAAGGCTCAAAGCACAGAGAATGTACGATTTGCAAAAAAGTCCTTGAAACGGCTGAGATCCCTGCACTTTCAAGAATTAGCATTTCAAAGGCAAGCGTGACACTTTCCACTTCGACCTACGCTTATGATGGCAAAGCAAAGAAGCCTGGTGTAACGGTCAAGCTAAACGGCAAAACTTTGAAGAATGGTACAGATTACACAGTTTCCTATTCAAACAACACCAAGGTCGGAACAGCAAAGGTCACTATCACAGGCAAGGGCAATTACACTGGCTCAGTTTCTAAGACCTTCAGTATCAAAAATAACTTCAAGAAAGCCACAGTTTCGGGCATTTCCACAAAGGCTTTCACTGGCAAGAACATCACTCAGAGCATTACTGTTAAATATAATGGCAAAACTCTAAAGAATGGCACTGACTACACAGTTTCGTACTCAAACAACAAGAAAATAGGCACTGCCACTGTAAAAATCGCAGGAAAAGGCTCTTACACAGGCACTATCACAAAGACGTTCAAGATAAATCCTGCCAAGCAGGAGATACAGAAGCTCACGGCTAAAAGCAAGGCATTCTTTGTGGATTGGGCGCAGAAAGGTTCTGCTACTGGATACGAGATACAATACGCTACCAACTCAAAGTTCACAAGTGCAAAAAAAGTTACCATAACAAGCAATAAGACCGACAAGACCACTATTTCAAAGCTTTCGGGCAAAAAGAAATACTATGTTCGTGTTCGTTCGTATACAACGGTAAAGGGTACTAAGTATTATGGCGCTTGGTCGGCTTCAAAGAGTGTGACTACTAAGAAGTAATTTTATATGAGAACAGCGTATCGCAGGGGACTGCGGTACGCTGTTTTATTTTTACTTTGATATTGCAGTTCGAGGCCTCAAAAATTATTCTTTTCCCAATCTCTCCGAAACTTCAAGCACCAATCGTTGGTCTTTTTCCGAAAGTTTCGACCCTGCACCCAATTTCCGTCTTACTTTGGGTAGGACGGATTTTTTTGTTCCCGGTGAGATAGAATTGCGTTATGATAAATTTTGAAATCACTCGCCGTGACGGGCATTTTATGTACTCATGTCCCTTGTGCATATGTGCTAAGCCCGCAAGATCGCAATTGTATGTAATGTCAAAAAGGTGCAGATAGTCTTGACAAAAGACCGGACGTCTGTTAAACTTATCCTAAGCAAAGACCGGGGACGACACCCATAGAAAATAACAGCGTCGGAGCTAAACGCAAGCCTGTGTAATACAGGTGCTAATTTAATATAGCTGTGCAAGGGGGAGATACCCATAGAAAAAAACGTTATTGTTACAGACATAAACGGAAAACGAATCGGAGCTACCTATCCCAAAAGGGCTAAGGGGCTTGTTAAGAACGGTCGGGCAGAGTATGCAAGCGACTGTGAAAAATGTACTATAAGAATGTTGGATACTCATAAGCCGACCGTGGATGTTACGGAGGTAAATAATATGAGTAAAGTAATAGATTTTGATCCTAGAGATTTTAAGGCAGATAAGTCCTGCGAAAACAATGTCATAGCTAAATATTTTGTGACCGATAAGGACGGCGAAAACGTTATTGCCTATTCTATTGGAAACTGGAATTGGGATTGGACGCAGATATGCTGTGACAAAAAGCTTGAGAAAAATACCGACTATGTTTTCAGATTTGTGATAGTCGGAGGCTATTGCAATACGTGCAATGAAACTTCTCGTTTTGAGATCGTGCCTATGCCAGACGGCAGCTTAACCGATGAAGCTTACGAAGACAGATACACCTACGATCTGGCTCAGAACAGATATAAGCCTGTTTTATGCAAAAAGACTGACGAGGGTATGCTGAGGCTTTTTGAGATACCTTTCAGCACCTTTGATTGCGAGGATTTCAGGTTTGTATTTATTGCTATGCACGCTGTTGCAACGCTTTATGCGCCAAAAGAGTTTTCAGCTTATGCAGAACTTGAGGATACGAATTTTGACCGGCTTCGTGATGAGATCAACAGCAAAAACAGCGAGGATAATTCTGCAAATGTGGTGATGGATTTCACAGGCGCTCATGTCACACGCTCGACTGTCACCGATCTGCTGACAATGGCTCGTTTTGGCAAAAGCGAGAATGTTTGTATTGATTTTACGGGAGCTGTCATAGAGGACGATAAGCCGGACGATATTCAGGCTGATGCAGATGATACCGGGTCTGACGATATTGCTGTTGAGCTTATGGACGTTGCAGACAACTGAGCTTCGCAGGAAGATATACTTTACTAAGATATTGTGATTTAATACAGCAAAAAGAGGCAGAGAAACCCATTGATCGGGTTTCTCTGTTTTTTCGCACAAAAAACCACCCACAGCCAAATGCCGTGGGTGGCAATATCATTTTAAATTTGCACTATCCCTTATTTGCCCAATGCGATCTTTCCCATTGCGTCTGCCTGCATGATAGCGTCATAAAGCTCGATAGGCTGTACGTCGCCTGCAAGATTGTGGATAGTTTCGTCTGGGATACAAGCGTTCTTTGCGATAGTTTCTACCTGCTCAGGTGTAGTTACACCTATCTCCTCGAGTGTGACAGGAAGTCCCACTTCAAGGCAGAAGTTCTGTACCTCTTCAAACTCTTCCTTTGGCGCACCCTCAAGTACAAGCTGAACCAGTGTACCAAGGGCTACACAGCATCCGTGGTCTGCGTGCTTGATTCCCAATGATGTTACGCCATTGTAGAACGAGTGTGCAGCCGCACAGTTTACGTTGTCTGCTCCAACGCCTGAAAGATATACGTTAGCCTCGCAGATAGCTTCAAGGGCAGGTGTAACTGCGTGTACCTTGCAAGCCTCAACTGCCTGCTTGCCGTATGTTTTCAGCGTGTCATAGCAAAGTCTTGCAAGTGCCTGTCCTGCTCTTGTGATGCCTGTGCCTTCAAGGCTTGCAGACTCTGTTCTTATGGAAGCTCTGCCCTCAAAATATGTACCAAGTGCATCGCCCATGCCTGCAATAAGGAACTTTACAGGTGCGTTTGCGATAACTGTTGTGTCTACCATTACTGCGTCTGGATTGGTAGGATAGAAAAGATATTTGTCAAAGCTGTGGTCATCATTGTATATTACTGACAGACCTGTACATGGCGCATCTGTTGCCGCAACTGTAGGCACGATAACAATGTGCTTGCCTGTATAGTATGCTGTAGCTTTTGCAGTATCAACTGCGCTTCCACCGCCAACTGCAACTACTGTGTCGATGTTGTCAGCCTTTACTATCTCTTCCATTTTGGCTATCTCGCCCTTGCTTGATGTACCACCAAATACTTCATAGCGTCTGTAATCGTCAAGCTCGCCAAAGCTTTTTTCTATCTTGTCATGACAGGCTTTGTAGCCACTGTTTGAACATACAAACAGCCACCTTTTGCCCATATAGCCCATTTCTTCATGAAATTTAAGTGTAGCATCTCTGCCCTGAACATATTTGAGCGGCTCACGCATTGCTCTGAGTCTTCCCATCATAATGAATTACCTCCGATTTGTTTGATTTATTAACTTTATACGGAATTTTCTCCGCATTTTCAACTAGATTATAGCACTTTGCACAAAAGATACAAGAAACATTTTATAAATGATATGTGAATTATTTGTTGTGGCAACATTCGAAAATGTAAAGCTTGGAGGATGATAAAACAGAAAAAGCGGAGGCTCTTTGCGAGCTTTCCGCCTTTTTCATATGTTCAGCATTACGGAAGCGTAAAACATTCCGTCACCGTATTCAAATTGAGCTACGCCATTGTATTTGGCGGCAATGTTCTTGACAGACTCTGTGCCGATCCCTTTGCCTTTGCGTTTTGAGGAAAGGAAACCGCCTTCTGGGTCGGTGAGGATAGTTCCGGTGAAGGTGTTGTCCACCGCCAGGCAGAGGGAATAGCTGTCAGCCTTTGCTCTGATTATTATTTTTTTATTCTTTGCACTGTCAGACACGCAGCCGTGAATGGCGTTTTCGATAAGATTTCCGAAAAGCACAGAGAGGTCGGTTATATCTATTTTTATATCATCTGGTATGTCAGCGCTCACCTTGTATTCAATGCCGCTGCTTTCCGCTATTTGAGCAAAATATGCAAGAAGTGCGCTTACAGATGTGTTTTTGCAGTAAATGCGTTCTGATATATCGGGCATAGAATCCCTGAAAGAATTGAGATATTCCGAAAGCTTATCGTATTCGCCCTTTTTCAGAAGCTCCTGCATAAGAGCGATATGATGTCTGACATCATGCTTATAGCGTCTTGTTTCTTTTATCTTATCCTGCAAATAGTCATATTGCAGGTTCTGCATTTCAAGCAGGTGGTTATTTTCCTGAAGCCGCAGATTTTTCTGCTGCTCGATGACCAGCCGTGCCACGATGTAATACACCAGAAATGCCCCTGCGTTTATAAAGAACAGAGCTATGGTGTTCTTTGGCTCCAGAGCAAGCTCTAAGCTGCTTTTCGCAGAGTTGCCGTAGAGAGTATAGTACCATATTATATAGAACGTAAATGGGATAAGCCAAAGATAGCGCCACTCCAGACCTGACGGCTCTCTTTCCACCGCAGGTGTGTAGACCTTTTTCATGTAGATAAAAAGAGGCCCCCATACCACGGCTTCTGTCATAAGCATACAAAGGGAAAACGACCAGCGGTATGACTCATAGGCAAGTGACGGGAACAGAATGCCCTCCAGACATTTTGAGGTAATGACGATAAAGCTTGCGTTATTTGAAAGCAGAAGCAGTGTGAAGCCTGTTTTGCCGACCTTGACCTTCACTGCGAAAAAGTAAAAAGCCGCATAGAGCAGGGTGCTGACTGCACTTAGCAGACCTGCATTTGTGCTGAAAAATGCCGCCTGCCAGCCTAAGAAGATCTGCACCAGTGAAAGAGCCACAACAAGTCCCACAGTAGCTGTTTTGGAAAAGCGAAGCCTATGCCGGAAGGGATAAAGGGCAAGCACCATAAGTGGCAGAAAATTCAGAAGGGAATATATGCCCACTTCCACAAGGCGGTATAAAGGAGGCATTACTGCTCACCGCCTTTTCGCAGATCACTGAAGCGAAACTGAGCGAAGGCGTCTAATGTTTCTCTGGATTTTCGGCGACTTATGGGGATATGTGTGCCGTCGCTCATTATGAAAAGGTCGCTTTTTTGCTGGGCTATCTCATAGAAATTCACGATGACGCCTTTGGTGGAGGTGTAAAAGTATGAATGACTGCAAAAAATGCTCTCGATCTCAGCAAAAGAATTTCTTGAAACTATGTTTTCGCCGTCTGTGCAATGGATAGTAACGATATGTGACGCACAGTCTATGTAGATAACATTTCTGAGTATCACGTTCTGACCGTCGGGAAGCTTAACGGAACGCATACGATCAATTTCATCAGAACCGATCCGGTCAAGCATGGCTTTTACTTTGTCAGCCTGAAAGGGCTTGCAAAGATAGTAGCAGGCGTTGAGGTCGTAGCTTTCGCTTGCAAACTCGTTGCTTGAAGTGCCGAATGCGATATGGACGCTTTTGTCTGTTTCACGAAGCTTTTCTGCGACCTCTATCCCTGTCATTTTCCCCATGAATATATCAAGCACCACCAGATCATAAGCTCCCATCTGCCAACATGACAAAAAGCTTTCTCCGCTTGAAAACGTATCTATCTGACAGCTGTGAGCGGTTTGTTCGGAAATATATTCATGAAGAAGTGCAAGGTCGTTTTTATTATCGTCTACCAATGCCACTCTCATACTGTAAAAATCCTTTCTTATACATGATTTCTTAATATATAATAACACATATCAAAGCAAAATTCAAGCATTATTCATTTATTTTATTACCGCTTGTGCAGGTTTTTGACCGTTTGTGCCAAATCTATTGACAAAGTGTGTAGGCTATGTTAAAATAATCGAGTAAAATTATGTTCTGAGTAAAAAAGAAAAATCAGCAACAAAAAAATATTATGGAGGAATTAGAATGAAAAAGAAAATTTTAAGTCTTTTGGTGACGGGCTGTCTTTTGTTTGTGCCGACAACGGCATTTGCAGACGATAATAAGACGGTAATAAAAACTGTTGACGACCTGTTGGCGTTTTCAAAAGCGGTAAACAACGGAGATTATGACAAGAATAAGGACGCAGTTGTTGTTCTTGAAAATGACCTTGACTTGACAGGTGTTGTATGGACGCCTATCGGAAACGTTATCGGTAAAAACGGCTATATTGAACATTGTTTCAGCGGCAAATTCTACGGAAACGGTCATACTATTTCGAACATTGATTTTACGTCTATTTATGGTAAAGACGTGTTGGTCGGTTTCTTTGGCGATATCGAAGAAGCAGAGGTATCAGGTCTGACTATAGAGGGAAATCTAGATGTGACAAATACTGATAACGACTATACTTTTTATGGCACTATTGCAGGATTTGCAGGTGATTGTACTATTTCTGATTGTGTGTCAAACGTATCGTTCAACAATAACGGCAAATATGTTTATGGCTTAATGGGCATGGTAGGTCAGGCAGACGGCACAACTTTTGAGTATTGTGAGAACACAGCAGACATAACTATCTCAGGCGACAGCGGAAGTCTTTATGTGGGCGGTATAGTTGGATATGCACAGAATGGAACGGAAGTCCGCTATTGTTCAAGCACAGGCGATATGGTATATGCTGCACCAGACGCCGGCGGTATCGTAGGATGTTTGTATGGCGATTCCAAGGTCATAAACAGCTATGTTACAGGAAAACTCACGCCGGTTGGCAACGGAACCACAGATGTAGGCGGTATCGTTGGTTCAGTAGCCGGCGGTTCTGTAAGTGATTGCTATTTTGCAGGAGAAATTGATCTTTCACAGTATTCAGCCAAAAAGCCATATACACGTTTCGGCGGAATAGTGGGAAAAGATTCCTCGTCTACACCTGACTTTAAAAACAACTATTTCACAGAAACAGAAAATGTTGAAGCTTGCGGTTCAAATAAAGAAGCAGGCAAGGCTAAAGCTTATGACTACATGACAACAAAGGAATTTTATGACGAGCTGACAGCCGATGGTGCAAAGTATCAGTATGTTGAGGGAAAAACGCCTGTCCTGCCAACTAAGGAATATGCAGTTGATTTTGAAGTAACACCTGCTGACCTGAAAAATGTTGTAATAAAGGTAGACGGAAAAGAGATAACAAGCAATACTGCAATGCTTACAGCAGGCACTTACACAGTAGAGGTAACTGCTGACGATTGCGAGCTTCTCAGCAAGGAAATAACTATTTCAGCAGATATCGCAACACATACACAGGCTTTTGAACTTGCATACAAGTCAGCAGACTATACAGAGCTTGACAAGGCAGAGAAAGCCGCAAAGGCTCTCAACAAGGACGATTATGAGGACTTCTCAGAAGTCGAAAAGGCTCTTGCCGCTATCGACAGAACAAAGAACATCACGGAGCAGGCTGAGGTGGACGCTATGGCAAAGGCTATAAACGACGCTGTGGCAAACCTTGTAAAGAAAGCTCCTGCTTCTTCACAGCCTGACAGCTCGACTGCCGACAGCAAGTCAGACAGCAGCTCAAAGGCGGCTTCAAACGCTTCAAACACAAACCCATCGACCGGTGTTGCAGGCGGAGCATTCGCTCTTGCACTTCTGAGCGGTGCGGCTGTGGTCATGGCTAAGAAGAAAAAGTAATATATCC
>PPYE01597885.1_pt1 | contig 10834 bp, 10 predicted proteins | sample 1559881 | NCBI WGS metagenome assembly PPYE01 (sample SAMN08240022, study PRJNA423297) | Human gut metagenome, whole genome shotgun sequencing project.
CATTTGAGAAACTGAATTACCGGGAACAGACCTTGCTTGAAAAGCGTCTTGCGATCTGCATGACCTGTGGGCGTGTCGGCTCATGGAAAGACCGCCCCACCTTTGAAGAACTGGCGGTTATGTTTGAGGGCAGCACAGCCAGCGGTGCAGAACGAGCCTATCGGAAAGCAGTAGACAAACTGACGGAACTTCTGGTTGCCGAGGATGCAATCCATGCTGTCCGGTTGAAACAGAAATCCAAAACTAAGCGCAAAAAGAAAATCGCCGCCGCAATCTACGAATACCAAGCAGACTGCGACGGCGAATGGGGCGAAATATCATTGGATTTTGAGAACGGCACAGCAGAGATCATCCGGCTTGCTGATTGGGATACCATGAAAACAAATCGCTTTGCGAACAAGGTGATAGCGTATCTTCTGAACTGTGAAAACGAGAAACTGCCAACGAAAACAATGCTGGCATTTGAACCATAAAAAGAAAAAACCGCTACAACATTCATCCCCCCTTTGGAATGAGAATTGCAGCGGTTTATCTGCTTGAAACTAATTATTCGATATTTGTGATTTTCTAATCATCGTTTGCCAGATGGGTAAAGCCTTTGTTTTTCTCAATAACCTTGATACCATAAACATCTGCAATTTGTGCAGGATAGGTTTCAAGGATTTCACCAGCGTATTCAATTTCGATCACATCTCCGATTTCAGGTTCCGGTGATGGATGCACATTTCTGATCGACACTTCAATTCGGTCTGCACTACTCAATTCCCAGCTACCTTCAACAGGCTTCACAAGATAATTGCCATTATGAATTTCCAGAATTTCAGCTTGGAACACCTGATGCGCTTCGTTGGAAAAACCTTCAATCTGAATGCAATGATTCTTGAAAACCAGTCGGCCGGTTTCTACCAGTTCATCAGTATGATATTTTGTTTTATCTACATACAAGCGGCCATCTTGATGATCCTGTCTGAGAGTGAAATCAAAATACCCTCTGTCAGACAGCTCATAGCTTACTCCGTTTGCATAGTCATAGATAATGACACGGTTGTCAATCATGCCTGAGCCCCAACTGATTGAAGAACACAACTCAGGCAAACCGTCGCCAGTGAGGTCGCAGAAATAGGCGTTCCAGATTGGCATCCCCGTATAAAGTGAAGTGCTTTTACTACCCTTAACAGCCAGCATCTCTCCGTAAGTCCAACGGAAGGTCACATCTGGAAACTCGGTGAGGCTGATTTCAAGACTACCGTCCCATTTCATTTCATCAGGGGTTTCAAGGTAATCAAACCACTCTATTACGGAATTTATCTCGTCCACAATACGCACTTCTACATTTTCTACTTCAACATAAACAATAATGTCCTCATTGGTGGGGTTCTGCATATTCACACCAATCTTAAACCACGTATCATTTTCTGCATCAAATTCCACAGACATACCATGCGTAAGATAAGTGGCTGTGTATCCGGTTTCTGCTGTTTTATTAACGGGGAACAAAAGAACTTCTGTATCACCCAATCCATCACCAGACCATATTTTGATTGAATTTCTGACTGTGCTGACTTCCTCCTCCGTATATACAAATTCCTCTTGACTTCCTGCGGGAACAACAATTCGCAATGTATAGCGGTCTTGTTTAGGATTCGTCAGGAAGCAGGCCGCAACGCCCACGCAAATAATGACTGCAATAATAATAACCCAGAACGCAGGCTTCTTATAATTCATCACAGACTTCACGCGCTCCTTTACACCTACCTCGCCAAAGGCAAGAGGACAAGCGGCGATCATGCGGCGGTTTACACTACAGGCAACAAGTGCTTGCATATAATCGGCTCTCTGCTCATTGCCAAGTTCCTTGATGACTTTTTCATCGCAGGCAAGCTCAATGTCACGACACAGCAGAACATAAGCCAACCACATGAGAGGATTGAACCAATGAATCGTCAGCAGGAGAAAACCAAGAGGCTTCCACCAATGGTCTTTGCGGCGAATGTGCGCCTGTTCGTGGGCAACAACGTGCTCCAGATCCTGACCATTCATGTTGAACGGGAGATAGATTCTCGGTTTGATAATGCCCAGGACAAACGGAGAACTTACATTCTCACTCTGGAAAATGTTGCCCTTGTAGCGAACAGCGGTATCCACTTTACGACATAGGCGCCAATAACTAACTGCGGTATACAAGAGAAGGGCGCCGACATCAATCAACCAGATAATATTCAAAATCGGAATCCAAATCTGAAGCGGGTTTGCACTCGTCAATACATGCTGTGGTGGGGCAAATGAGGATAGAACAGGATTGACCACACTATTGATCGCCGGAACACCGCTGTCTATTGTGGGTTTGGCCGCCATTTCAATATCCAACGGAATTGTTTCTGAACTTGGGATAAGGCTTAATGCGCTCTCAAAAGAGAGCGGGCAAATCAATCTGACAGCCACGATACCCCAAAGCAGAACATTGACCCACTTGGGAGCTTTCTTCAAAACAAGCCTGAGTATCAGCACAGCCAGGATAAGCCAGCTTGCAGATATACTCATGTTGATAATTTTCAAAAAGAGTTCGTTCATTGTGAACCTCCTTTCCTGATGCGGTCGATCATGCGCTGTACCTCATCAAGCTCATCTTCGGACATAGCCTGATGCTTTGTAAAAGCAGCGATAAAGGCAGGCAGAGAACCCTCGAATTTTTTCTCAACCAGTTCATCGATCTCACACGCCTGGGCTTCATCTTTGGAAACGAGAGAAGTAACAGTGCCATTGTCGTTCTTCAGCACACCACGCTCTCCAAGACGCTTGATAACGGTATAAGTCGTAGTCCTTTTCCATCCGAGTTGATCCTGGCACAGCTTTACAAGCTCGACAGCAGTAACCGGCTCATGCTCCCACATAATCAAACAAAAACGATATTCACTTTCGTGAATCTTCGGAAAATCCATATTCACGCCCTCCTTGTCTACACCATTAGACTTCGCACATAGTCTACCACATTAGACAGCCAAAATCAATAGAGTTCACAGAAAAGATACAAAAAAATTGCCCGCAGAATTTTTCCCACGGGCAAAGTGTTGGTTAGCTATCAAGCGGTTTGTATTCAGTTACAGTTTTCAAATAGGTTTCGGGATTACCGTTCAGTATCAAATCAGCATATCCAATCGGATCATTGTAGATCAGATAGTCCAGTTCTGACCGCTGATACATATTGTCGGCAACCTCGTTCTCCACTGCGATGGTATCAATAGAAATCATGCTGCCATCAAGGAATTTCAGCTCCACACAGGCGTTATCCATGTTGAACTCACAAGAAATCAATCTATCCATAAGAAACCTCCATTTTGCTGGATGTTAGATCATCCCAAAATATTTGAATGCTTCTCGGATTGCTTTTTCCTTCTCCGGTGGGCATTGTGGCTGTCTGGAATCCTCGGACTTCGGCAGATTGTAGTTCTTGCCGACTTCCAGTCCGCATTTTCTCTTTATCTGAGAAATATAAAGGTTGGAAACCTTTAACCCGGTATGCTCCAAAACATACTCCTTGATCTGCGGATAGGTTGCTCCATCTTGGAACTCGGACATATCCATATCTTCCAAAGAGAACTCAACCCGAACCTTTTTCGAGTCGATCTCTCCCTTGGAAAGCAAGACCACCGTCTCTACATGCTTTGTGCGCGGGAACATGTCCACCGGACGCACAGCCTCGGGGGCATAGCCGTGCGCGGCCAGCCAGGCGGCGTCGCGCGCGGCGGTGGCAGCGTTGCAGCTCACCATCACCACGCGCCGCGGCCCCATGGAGGCCACGGCGGAAAGCGTGGCCTCGTCACACCCCTTGCGGGGCGGGTCCAGCACCACCACGTCCGGGCGCAGGCCCTCGGCCAGAAGCTGCTGCGCTGCCTCTGCGGCGTCCGCACACAAAAAGCGCGCATTGCACGCGCCCATGCGTGCGGCGTTTGCCTTGGCATTTTCCACGGCCTCCGGCACGATCTCTGCCCCTACAAGCTGCCGGCAGGCCGCCGCCATGGAAAGGCCGATGGTGCCGGCGCCGCAGTATAAATCCAGCAGGGTGTCGCCGCTGTCAAGCTGCGCCATGCGGGCGGCTTCGCCGTAAAGCTGTTCGGCTCCCAGCGTATTGACCTGATAGAAGGAAAGAGGGGAAAGCCGCACAGGTACGCTGCACAGCGTATCGGCCAGCGTGTCCTCGCCCCAAAGCGTGCGGCACTGCCGGCCCAATATTACATTCGTGGCGGCGGGGTTCACATTCAGGATAACAGAGCATACCTGCGGGTGTGCGGCTGTGAGGGCGGCGCAGAAGGCCTGCTCGAAGCCAAGGCGGGCCTTAGTGCACACAAGGCACACCATCACCCTATCAGTGCGCACGGCATGCCGCAGATAGATATGGCGCACAAGGCCCCTGCGGCTTGCTTCGTCGTATACACTGGCGCCCGCCTGCTCCAGCAGGCGGCACACAGTGCGCAGGATGGCGGCAAACAGAGGCGGCTGAAGGGCACAGCTTTCGCACGGCACCACGCGGTGGCTGCGCGGGGCATAAAATCCGGCGCGGATATGCCCATCGCTATCGCGGCAAAGCGGATACTGCGCTTTGTTGCGGTAGCCCTGCACGCAGGGCGAAGGCAGGATGGGCAGAATTTCACACGAAAGCCCGCCGATGCGGCGCATGGCGTCGGCCACAAAGCGCTGTTTCTGAACAAGCTCTTCTTCATATGAAAGATGCGCCAGCGCACAGCCGCCGCATTTCCCGAACACCGGGCAGGAAGGCTCGGCGCGCCCCGGGCCCGGTGTTTCCACATTTTGCACGATGGCAAAGGCGTGCGTTTTGCACACCTTTACAATTTTAGCGTTCACCACGTCGCCCGGTGCAGTGAAGGGTACAAACACGGCCATGCCGCCCACGTGCGCCACACCGGCACCGTCTGAGGAGAGCGACTCGATGGAAAGGCGCACAGAACTGTTTTTTTGAAGGCTTGTGTTTACCATAATCCCTCCTGCAGGTATAAGAAGGCTCCGGCAGCCCACACAGGCCGCCTGCGTTTATTTTGAAGTCTTTTCCTTCACCTTTTCCTTATGGATGCTGGCAAGGTAGCGGCTGGGCGGAACGCCCTTTGTCTTTTTGAATACGCGTGAAAAATAGAACTGGTCGAAAAAACCCACGCTCACGGCAATTTCAGCAATGGAAAGCTGAGAATTCTTCAAAAGATAGCACGCCTCGCTGATGCGGTAGCTGGTGAGATAGTCAATGGGGCTTTGCCCCACGTTCGCCATGAACACACGGTACAAATGGCTGCGGCTGACGCCTACGGCCTTGGCGATGTCGTCTATGGAGACATCGTGAAAATAGTTGAACTGGATATATTTGATGGCGTTGATGACATACTGCGAGGAAGAGCTTGCAGAGTGGGGCTCTGCATCCAATGCCTCCTGCATCAATTCTGCAATAAACAGATACAGATGGCCTACCATCATGGCCTCGTTTTTCGCTTCGAGCCCACGGGAAAAATAGATATCCAGCAGTGTTTTCTTGATTTTTTCAGGATGCTTGCAGTGATGCACAGGCATGTCCTCCCGGAAGGGAAGCTGCTGTACCAGACGGTTTGCACAGGCGCCGTTGAAGCCCACCCAATGGTATTCCCACGGGTCTTCCCTGTCGGCCGTATAGGAGATAAGCTGGTTCGGCTTGGCAAGAAAAATGTCGCCCGGGCCAAGCTCATACACCTTTCCGTTCAGAATGTAAGTGCCCTTCCCGGCTGTGATTAGGTGGATAAGATAGTGGTCACGCGCGCCGGGGCCCCAGGTATAACCCGCCTCGCAGCTTTGCAGCCCGCAGTTATAGATAGAGATTTCTACATTATCGGTGTAATTCTGTTTGAACGACTGCTTATAGGTGTTTGCCATGCCTGCATGCCTCCTGGGCTTTACTTTGCGCCGTGCGCAAAGCCATTATAGCAAATGGAGAGACAAAAGTCCATATTTTATGAGAAGAACAAGGAAATTCCGTGCAAAATGGATACAGCCCCTCGCTTTCTTTACGGGCATTTGCTATAATAAATTTCAAATAGCGGCGTGTTTTTTGGAGCACGCGCAAAAAACGGCCCCTTTTCGGTTCAGAAAGGAAGGAAAGGCTCATGCCAAACGCGAGAGAATTGTCGGCCCAGATTATGAATGGCCAATGGGACAGCGCGCTGAGAAAGCTGTACGGTGCCGCCTTCGAGGCGCAGCGGGGGCGTTACGCCGCTGCACTGGAGGGCTTCATGCAGACATTCGGCACGCAGCGCGAGGTGCGCATCTATTCCGCCCCGGGGCGCACAGAGATAGGCGGCAACCACACCGACCACAACCACGGCATCGTAATGGCTGCGGCGGTAGACCTTGATATTATTGCAGTGGCAGCGTGCAGTGAGGGCAGCATTATCCGCGTAAGCTCCAAAGGCTTTCCGGAAATGGATGAGGTAGACACTGCTGCGCTTTCCCCGCGGGCGGGGGAGGCGGGCCGTTCTGCCGCGCTGGTGCGCGGTATGGCGGCAGGCATTGTGAAGGCCGGCGGTAAAGTGGGCGGCGTGGATATTTACACGGTGTCCAGCGTGCTGCGCGGTTCCGGCCTGTCGTCCTCGGCAGCTTTTGAGGTGGTTTTGGGGGCTGTGCTGAACGGCGAGTTCAATGAAGGAAGCTTTTCCGCCGTTAAGATAGCCCAGATCAGCCAGTATGCAGAAAATGTCTTTTTTGGCAAACCCAGCGGCCTGATGGACCAGATGGCGTGCAGTGTGGGCAGCGCCATTACAATTGATTTCAAAGACACAGCCGGCCCCATTGTAGATAAGGTGGCGTTCGACCTTGCGAAGCACGGCTATGCGCTGTGCATCACCGATACAAAGGGCAGCCACGCAGACCTGACGCCCGATTATGCCGCCGTGCGCGGCGAGATGGAAGCCGTGGCTGCATTTTTTGGGAAAAAGGTGCTGCGCGAAGTGGATGAGGCGGCCTTTTACGAAAATCTGCCGGCCGTGCGGAAAAAAACCGGGGACAGAGCCGTGCTGCGCGCCATTCATTTTTTTGGTGAGTGCCGCCGGGCAAAGGCATTGTGCGCCGCTGTGCGGGAAGACAGGTTTGAAGACTTCCTGAACATTGTCATTGAGGGCGGGCATTCTTCTTTTGAGTACAATCAAAACGCATACAGTACAAAATGTCCTGCCCGGCAGGGTGTGCCTGTGGGCTTGGCGCTCAGCCAGCGCGTGCTGGAAGGGCGCGGTGCATGGCGCCTGCAGGGCGGCGGCTTTGCCGGCACCATTCAGGCATTTGTGCCTTATGACCTGCTGGCGCAGTATAAAAGTGTTCTGGAAGGGGTATTCGGCGAAGGCGCGTGCTATGTGCTGAATATCCGAAACTACGGCGGCGTGCATGTGCACGAGAATATGTAAAAGAAAGGCGGATAGCAGAATGCTGGTTTTATGTTACCCCAAATGCACCACATGCCAGAAGGCGCTGGCCTGGCTGGACGCACACGGACTCAGCTATGAAATAAGAAATATTAAGGAGCAAAACCCCACTGAAGAAGAACTGCGGGCATGGCATACAAAAAGCGGCCTGCCACTTCGCCGCTTTTTCAACACCAGCGGCCTTTTATATAAGGGTTTTGGGCTGAAGGAAAAGCTGCCCACAATGCCGGAGGACGAACAGCTTGCCCTTCTTGCCCAGCACGGCATGCTGGTGAGGCGCCCGCTGCTGGTGACAGACAGTTTTGTGCTGGTGGGCTTCCGCGAGGCCGAGTGGAGCGCCGCGCTGCTGTGAGGGGGAAGAAGATGCGCTTTATTGATGAAAAACGCAAAAACCTCTTTCGCGCTTATGTGGCGCAGGCGGCCAGCGTGCTGGAGATTGCTATTGCCGTGCTGGTGCTTGCGGCTATTCTCATTACGGGGGTGCGCGCAGCGGGCGAGGTGTTCGGCCTGTTTTTTGCCGAAAACTCTTCACAGGCCTTCACAACCGTATTGGAGCATGCCTTTAACCTCATCATTGGTGTGGAGTTTATCAAGATGCTGGCAAAACATACGCCCGGTTCAGCCATTGAGGTGCTGCTGTTTGCCATTGCGCGCCAGATGGTGATAGAGCATACCACACCCGTGGAAAACCTGGTGGGCATTGTCACTATTGCACTTATTTTTATTATCCGCAAGTATTTGTTCGTGCCCTCGTTCGGCACACATGTGCCGGGGACAGAGGCTGTGCTGGAGGCCATGGAAGAAAAAACGGCGGCAGCTTCTAAAGCGTACGGCGGGCAGGCAGGCGTGCCGGATGCTGCCTGTGCGCAGCCCTACGGCCCACAGGCGGAGACAGCGCCCGGCCCTGTGCTGGAAAAAGAGAGCACAACAGACACACCGGCCTGAACTTAACACAGGGTACAGGCAAAAGCGGCTGTCCGGCCAGGACAACCGCTTTTTCCGTATGGTAAAAACCGTTCGTCCGGCGAGCGGCGCGGCAGAAGGCGGGGGCCAATGCAAAAAGCTCTGTTGAAACAGAAAATGCGGCAGAGCCGGGCTGCAAGGGCTGAAAATTGCAGGAAGGCCGTTTAAGCAGGGGATGCGGCAGCGGCTTCTGCCGGCACAGGGCCCCGAAACGCTGGATGTGAAGCTGGAGAAAGGGCGCCGCAAGCCTTGTCGGCTTGCGGCGCCCTTCTGAAATGCTTTATGTGTTCAAATTGGAAGGCACAGCCGCCGCTTTTTGTGCAGCATCTGCTTTGCCAAAGGCAGGTATTTACGGCTGCAAAGAGAATTCCCCATCGGCCCCGTTCTGCGCAGCAGGGGCTTGGCCCCGGCGGCTTCCGGCAGCGTAAAACGCACGGCGCTTTTCGAAATAACAGGCCGGGCAAAGGCTTTGGTATTCTACATTGTTCTCCATATCAATGGCTACCTGCGCGCCCTCGAACACAAATTCGCCGTTCACCTTGCGCCCGTTGAACATGGCCTTGCGCCCGCAGGTGCAGATGGTTTTCATCTCTTCGATGTTATGGGCAAGCTCAAGAAGGCGGGTAGAGCCGGGAAAGCCCTTTAAGGAAAAATCGGTGCGCAGGCCGTAGGCAATCACAGGCACACTCAGCTCCACTGTTACCATAAACAGGCTTTCGGCCTGCGCGGCGGTAAAAAACTGGCTTTCGTCCGTCAGAACGCAGGCAAGGGAACCGTGCACCGCAATGTCGGCCCTCACAGTCTCAAGCGGGTCCATATCCGGGGTGAGGGCAACGTCCACCCGGCGCTCCACCCCAAGGCGCGAGACGAGTTTTTCGCCGCCCTTGGTGTCGATAGAGGGCTTGATGATAAGCACGCGCATGCCGCGCTCTTCATAATTGTGCGCCACCTGCATCAGGGCGGTGCTTTTGCCGGAGTTCATTGCGCCGTAGCGGAAATACAGCTTTGCCATGGTTCACGCTCCTGTCGAGGCTTCCGGGTTGCGCACGCGGTAGCCAAGGCTCATCAGGCTGTCGCCAAGGTGCGCATTTTCCACGGTGATGCCGCTGAAATCTACCGAGAGGTCATAGTGGCTGAAATTCCAGAAGCCCTTGATGCCCAGCGAAACCAGAGTAGGCGCAAGCTCTTTGGCGCTTTCGCGCGGGATGCACAGCACAGCCACCACAGGGTGATGCTTTTTGCAGAAGCTTTCCAGCTCCTGCACGTCGCGCACGGGCACGCCGCACAGCTCCCGGCCTATCACTTCGGCTTTTTTGTCAAACGCGCCGATAAGCCGGTAGCCCTTGGCCTCCACAGTGAGGTAACTGGAGATAGCCGTACCAAGGCGCCCGGTGCCGATGAGAATGGTGTCCAGCTTTGTTTCGCTGAACAGCAGGTGGCCCACAGCCTCGAGCAGAACGTCCACATGGTAACCGATGCCCTGCTGGCCGAAGCCGCCGAAGCAGTTGAAATCCTGCCGCACCTGCGAGGCGGTGGTGCCCATCATGTGGGCAAGCTCGGAGGAAGACACCTTCACCACGCCGTTCTTTTTCATATCTGCCAGATACCGGTAATATTTCGGCAGCCGCTTGATGACGGGAAGCGACACCTTGCTATTTTGTAACGACATTTTCTTCACCAGCTCAGAAATTTTGTTTTCGGTGCAAAGCTCACAGCGCCTCAATGGTGCGCATCACATAATCGCCGAACTCTTCGCATGTGCAGCCTGTGTCGCGCCCTGTCACCGCCATGGCCTTCTCCTCGAACATGCATTTATCCAGCGCGGCTGTGAGTTTGTCGGCCTCGGCCTGATACCCGATATGGCTCAGCAGCATGGCCGAAGCGCGCAGCATGCTGCACGGGTCGGCATATTTGCCGCGCCCCTCTTTCACCATGCGGGGGGCAGAGCCGTGGATGGCCTCGAACATGGCGTATTTCTTGCCGATATTGCCAGAGCCCGCCGTGCCCACGCCGCCCTGGAACTCGGCGGCCTCGTCGGTGATAATGTCTCCGTACAAATTCGGCAGCACGAACACCTGAAAATCGCGGCGGCGCTTTTCATCCACCAGCTTTGCCGTCATGATGTCGATGTACCAGTCATCTGTTGTGATGTCCGGGTATTTTTCGCCCACGGCCTGGCAGAGCTTCAAAAACTTGCCGTCTGTGGCCTTCACGATGTTGGCCTTTGTCACAATGGAAACGCGGCTTTTGTGGTTTTTGCGCGCAAAGTCGTATGCAAGCTCTGCAATGCGCTGCGTGCCGTCTGTGGTGGTGACGGTGAAATCCACCGAGATGCCGTCCTCTGTCTCGAACCCGCACGAGCCCAGCGTATAGGCTCCCTCGGTGTTCTCGCGGAAAAACGTCCAGTCGATGCCCTGCTCGGGCAC
>PPYE01171361.1_pt1 | contig 10833 bp, 5 predicted proteins | sample 1559881 | NCBI WGS metagenome assembly PPYE01 (sample SAMN08240022, study PRJNA423297) | Human gut metagenome, whole genome shotgun sequencing project.
ATAGGAAGCATATTAATCCTTAGTGTTTTAAAGAAAAAGAAATTGGAGGATTATGAATGAAGAAAATCAGTCTGTACTTATTAATTTTTACAATGCTATATTGTCTGTGTGCGTGTGGAAAAAATTCTGATGCAAAATCAAACAGTAGAGAAGATGATGGCAGAAAAGAACAAAAGATAATCATATCATCAATTCAGGTTGCTTCAAATACGAAGGTTATGCGTGCAAAGGTGTTCCTTCCGAACGTAAAATCTTTGGAAGGAACAAATTATTGGTTAGGTGGGTTAGATACTACCAGTAAGGTGGATGTAATAGATACAGGTGATGGTATTCAGATCAATGTGTGCGGCTTTTATTCCGATGATACTGCGTGGAAAAATCCGAAAGTATATAAGGGATTTCAATCACCGGATAATTCAAATACGCCATTAAAAAATGTTTTGGTTAATGGAAAAGTTGTTCCAATGAAGGAGAAGATGTTAAAAGCGGATGTTAAGAAAACAAAAAAAACAATCCCTGTTGAAATTACACCTTATACGGTTAGTATTTGTCCCGTCAATGACTGGAGAGAAAAAGGGTGTTTTTATCATGTAGTTGCAACAACAAAAGACGGAAAGCAATATTCCATAGGAGAGTTACCTCTTACCGATGACAGAAAAGGAACTGAAAAAAAGAAACATCCTTTCATGGATGGTACAGATCTTGAAGAGCTTGGAGATGGCTATGCATCTGCAAGTGAAATGAAATATTGTGGGGCTCGTTATATTTTCAATCAGAAGATTGATATCACACAGATAGAACAGATAGAAATAATAAAATATAAAATCAGCAGATGATATAGGTATAAAAACAGGTCATAAATTTGTTGACGATGATAGGAAACCATGTTAGGATGATGGTAGAGACTATCAATGAAGTGACAGGGGAATGAGTTTTTGACTCATCCCCCTGTTCTTATTATCAGGAGAAATGGATGAAAAAGAACAATCAGATGAAACCAGACAATGCAGCAAAACGTCTATGGGCATTTTTTATCGTGCTCACCATGTGTATTACCGTGCAGCCTGTCGTGCCGGTAAAGGCGCAGGAGGCTGTGCAGACAGCGGCAAGAACGATCTATACGGAATTTAAAGATGGAAATTCTACCCATTCCGGAGATGGAAGCTATGGAAATCCCTACAATTTATTTGAGGATGCCTATGCGGCTGCCGGCAATGGGGATGAAATCTCAATTTTGGGAAGTGGTGCTTTTTTAAATGCCGAGGCTGCGGAACCGTTTATTTTTGATAAAAGCGTGACCGTCAACGGAAATGGAAATACTTTTTCCAACCGTAAGGGGGGATTTATCCTGAATACGGATGTGACATTTAAAAACATTACGCTGCGGTTTTCCAATCGTCTGCACGATGCAATTTTTGCAAATGGGCATAAACTTGTTCTTGAGAATGTTACGTGCGACAGCGGATTCCGCTATGTAGATATCTTTGGCGGATCCCTTTATGAGAATGGAAAGAATATGGGGAATCATCCGGGATCAGAGGCACAGATTCTGATTACGGGTGGTGGTACCAATCTGGGGAATATTTATGCCGGTTCCATGAACGGAACATATGACGGTAAGACACAGATCGTGCTTGCGCACGTTTCCGGTACGCAAAATGGGGAAATCTATGCATCCGGTGCCATTGAACCATATGTAAATCAGGATGACTGGTTTTCCACGCAGGAGCCGGATCCACCGGCAGCGGATGGACAATATACGGTTTCCGGCGATGTGGAAATTTCACTTACCGGTTCCGATACGAAACAGGTGTACGGAGTATCTGAAAATCACGCAGGGAAGACATTTCTGACCATAGATACCGACCAGTCCTATACCGGAATTCCAGGTATAAGCAAAGTAGGAAACCTCACAGTAAAGGGCGGTGGAACATTTGCACCGGCAGCGTTGGACAGCTGTACGGTCAGGCTGGAAGGGGCAAGTGCGATTGATCTTTCCCAGATGGAAACTCCACAGGTACATTCGATTGTGAGTGCGGATTCAGCAGGAAACCGACTGATCTTAGGAAAAGAACAGAAGCTGAATGTTACAGATACCATTACGGGTGCACTTACATTTGAAACCCTGAATGGAAGAAATGGAAAATCCGGAATTGCGGAGTATGGTCACACCTATCTGGAACTTGGAAGGGCTGCGGATACGGCGGTTTCTTTTACACCGACAGACGGACAGGCGGGAATGACACTGGAACGGACATCGTCTGGAAACGGAGAAATCTGGAAAACCAGTGAGTTGTCAGGGGATAAACCGGTTGCGGTAAAAAATGTTACAGTAAAAAATCCTGTACTTTTGGCGAATGTTTCAAATATTATGAGTAGTGATAAATCGTATTATCTGGATGTGGAATGGCAGGAAGGGACACCCGAAAATGGGAAAACTTTATATCAGGTTCCACTTACATACGAAGTAGAGTTCAATAATCATATATATTATTCAACGGTTGGTGATGATGGAAATGCCAATGTTTCGGATCTTAGACTGGCATTTCATCCGGAGACAAATCAGGACGGGGTACATACAATTACACCGGAATTTTATGAAGATGCTACTAGTGGCGAACTGAAACTGCCAGAACCGGGAACCTACTACATCACAATCCGTCCATTTTCAGCAGATGAACAAATTGAGCAGAAGGTAGTTCTGATTGTAAACAAAGATCCGGATACATCCGGTTCGACGGCTACTTCAAAGGAAACAACCACTACGATAAATGGATTACCAACGGCCGTGTCCATGCAGGATGAACTGAATCTTACCGTGCAGACGGTCTATACAGATAGCAGCTTACAGGGACACGTGCCATCTGCTGGTTTTTCGGTATACATTAACCAGACCCCTTATGAAGTATCCGGCATCACGCTTCAAAACGGAGTGGCAGCCATAAAGATTCCGGTTTCAGAGGCAAACGGATTTCATATGGGAGAAAATGCAATTACAGTTTCTTATGCAGGAGCAGCCAATGAAAACTACAGGGCACTTCCTTCCCAGGCAAACGAAACCGTGACGGTAAATCCAATTGCCGTAAAGATGCAGTATGATACCATCCAGCAGACAGTTGCGTACACAGGGCTGAAACAGAACTGTTTTGTTTCCACGGTAAATATAGTCCGAACGGACAACGGAAAGACGGTAGATTCGCAGGTAAAGCCTGAAGTTTTCTATCGGCAGGATGGGAAAAATGTTGTTCCGGTGCAGCCGGGCAGCTATGAGGTGTGGTTTAAAGTAACTGGAAACCAGTACGATGTGATAGAGGAAAAAGTCGGAACCTTTACCATTACAGCGGCGAAACCATCGATTCGCCTTACGGCAGAGACAGAAAACGGTAATTCCGTACATCTGTATGCACAGGTAGATGGAGTCCGAAATGGTAGTATTCCGCTTGGTTCGATTTCTTTTTATCAGGACGGAACCATAATAAAGGCACAGGAAAAACTCGTATATGGGGAAGCCGATACGGTTGTATCAGGCTTAAAACGTGGCGGTTCTTATCAGTTTAAGGCAGTATATGAGCCGGATGATAAGGATGGACGGACTTATTACGAAACAGTGACAAGTGAAGCCGTGACCGTTACAATCAAAGAGGACAGTTCCACCGGAGGAAGTGGAACAACCGGAGGCGGCTCATCTTCCGGAGGCGATGGAACAACCGGAGGCGGCTCATCCACCGGAGGCGGCTCATCTTCCGGAGGAAGTGGAACGACCGGAGGTGGCTCATCTTCCGGAGGAAGTTCCGGTGGCGGAAATACTTCGGGTGGTGACACAACCGGAGGGGGAACACCGTCTAACGGAAATACAGCTGGTACACAAACACCGTCCGATGGAAACGCGGCCGGACAAAATACACCAACCGTGACCGTTACCGGAACCCAGAAAAATAAAGCCATCAAAACAACGGTGACCGCTGATCTGATAAAACAAACCATGGAAGAAAATAATGGAAAACACACAGATGTGACGATCCGGGTCACCGATCCGGCTGGCAACGTAAGCTATACACTGACCGTAAATACAGCAGACATACAGACCGGAAACAAGCTGTATGTGTGCGCAAAAGATCAAAAGACAGGTGCCTATGTCCTTGTAAACGACAAGAGTTATACGGTTACAAAAGCCGGAAATGTGAATTTTTCAGCAGATTCCAATAAGAATTACGTCCTTATGGATCAGAAAGATATGGATCAGGTCACAACGAAAATATTAAAAACGGTTACATTGAAGAATAAAACCGTTCAGGTGAAGAAGGGAAAACAAAAGAAGGTTTCTCTGGCAGCCACCTTAAATATGGACAATGTAAAAAGCATTTCTTATCAGAGCAATAACAAAAAAATTGCATCTGTAAACAAGAAGGGTACCATAAAATCGAACAAAAAAGGAACTGCGTCCATTCGCGTGACAGTAACCTTAAACAATGGGAAGACCAAAGTTTTAAAATTAAAAGTCAAAGTCAAATAGCAGATGCAGGAAAAGACAAAACCCCGGAAATAAATATCCGGGGTTTTTGTTTTACCTAGAGAGAAAGTGCACACTGATCAATTTTTTCCAGTTCCTCCTCCGTAAACGGAGCAGAGTTTAACACTTTCAGATTTTCAAGAATCTGTGCCGGGCGGGAAGCTCCGATCAGAACGGAAGTGACCACACCGTCACGGATGACCCATTTGAGTGCCATCTGTGCGAGGCTTTCACCACGGGCAGCCGCAATCTCATTCAGACTCCGGATACTGTTCAGCCGCTTTTCATCGAACTGGTCGGCATGCAGAAAACGTCCGTCGGTATTGACACGGCTGTCCTTTGGAATGCCGTGCAGATAACGGTCGGTCAGCATACCCTGTGCGAGCGGGCTGAAAGAAATAATTCCTTTCTTCCCATCTGCTGCGGCCTGTTTTAAACCGTTTTCTTCAATGGTACGGTTAAAGATATTGTAGGAATTCTGGTTGATAATAAACGGGCAGTGCAGATCTTCTAAGATGGCAGCTGCGCGTTTCATGGTTTCTCCATCGTAGTTGGACAGACCGACATACAGTGCTTTTCCGCTTCGCACGATCTGGTCGAGTGCACCCATGGTTTCTTCCAGCGGCGTATCCGGATCCATGCGGTGGTGATAGAAAATATCTACATAGTCCAGACCGAGCCGTTTTAAGCTCTGGTCAAGGCTGGCAATCAGGTACTTGCGGCTGCCCCAGTTTCCATAAGGCCCCGGCCACATGTCAAAACCGGCTTTGGAACTGATGATCAGTTCATCGCGGTAGGAAGAAAGTTCTTCCCGAAGGATCTTCCCGAGATTTTCCTCCGCACTGCCCGGCTGCGGTCCATAGTTGTTTGCCAGATCAAAATGTGTGATCCCGTGGTCAAATGCCGTAAAGCACATCTGTCTCATATTTTCATAAACACCGGTATCTCCGAAATTGTGCCAGAAGCCCAAAGATACTTCCGGCAGCATCAGTCCGCTGTCGCCGCAGCGGTGGTATTTCATGGTTTCGTAACGTGATTCATTTGCGTGATACATAAGAAATCCTCCTTAGTTTGTAAAAAATTTATCATAAATGCCAAATCCAAAGATAAAAAGCACAATCAGCGGCAGAATATAGGTAATGTAGCCGCGCATCCAGTTTTTAATTTTTAATCCTTTTCCGGTATTGGCTTCGGTTGTGTAGTTTTTCCAGCCCCAGCCGTAGCGGCTTGTGCAAAACAGCAGATATACCAGGGAACCGAGAGGCAGGAACAGGTTGCTTACCAGAAAATCTTCCAGGTCAAGCACAGACCCGCCAAAGATTGAAAAACCTTTCCAGTTCCATACATTGTATCCGAGTACACATGGCAGGGAGAGTACAATGATCAGTACCAGATTAACGGCACAGGATTTCTGGCGGCTGCATCCGGTCAGTTCCATACCGCAGGAGATGATGTTCTCAAATACTGCCAGGATTGTGGAAAACGCTGCAAAAAACATAAACAAAAAGAACAGGCTTCCCCAGAGTCTGCCAAGCGGAATATGGTTAAAAATATTCGGCAGGGTGATAAAAATCAGGCTTGGTCCGGAAGTCTGGTCAACATGGAACGTAAAGCATGCCGGAAAAATGATAAGTCCGGAGGTGATAGCAACAAACGTATCCAGAATGGCAATATTTACCGATTCACCAAGCAGAGAGCGTTCCTTTCCGATATAGCTTCCTAAAATTGCCATCGCGCCGATTCCAAGGCTTAACGTGAAAAATGCCTGGTTCATGGCACCCGTAATGGTTTTTGCAATACCGATCTGTTTCATCCGTTCAAAGTCCGGGATCAGATAAAAGGCAAGGCCTTCTTTTGCCCCATCCATAAAAAAGCTGTTGACCGCCAGAATGATCATGATGATAAGCAAAGAAGTCATCATGACCTTTGTTACTTTTTCCAGACCGTTCTGCAGTCCACGGGAGCAGACAAATACGCCGGCGCAAACAACTACCACCATCCAGAAGCCCATGGTCAGAGGTTTGCTCAGCATTGTGGTAAACTGTCCGGATACACCGTCGGCATCCAGTCCCTGAAACTGTCCGGTGACCGTCATATAAAAATAATGAAGCATCCAGCCGGTGACCGTTGTATAAAACATCATAAGAAGATAGCAGCCGATCAATGTGATAATCCCGTGGATATGCCATTTCTGTCCGGGTTTTTCCAGTGCCTGGTAGGCTTTGACCGGACTTTTCTGGCTGGCACGCCCAACCGCAAATTCCATCGTCATGATCGGGAGTCCGAGAATAATCAGAAACAACAGATAAAACAGCACAAAGGCACCGCCTCCGCCCTGTCCGGCAGTGTATGGAAATTTCCATACGTTTCCGATTCCGATCGCACATCCGGCTGACAGGAGAATGAATCCCAGACGGGATTTTAATTTTTCTCGTTCTTCCATAAAATAATCCACCTTTTTGTAAACATTGTATAAAATACAAACGAAATTATACAATCTGTTGTGAGAAGTTTCAACCCTTTTTGACGAAATTTTACCAGGTATGTGTTGCATTTTTTTACAGATACTAGAGGAGAAGGTTGCGGAGTGTTCATGTTCTGCAATCAACAAGATTATCTTATGGAAAGAAAGAGGTATAAACCATGGTTTTAACAGAAAAAGAGATGGCTACAATTGAGGATCTGCACACACAGGAACTTTCCTGCGTGGAGAAGTACAAACGTTACGGACAGGAAGCAAAGGACCCGGTGCTTCGGGATTTATTCGCTGATCTTGAAAAGAAAGAGCAAAAGCATGTGGAGTCTCTGGAACAGGTCATGAAAGGCAGCGTCCCATCCTGTAACGTCAATGACAGGGATGGAAAGATGTATGAGCCAAAGGCAACATATGATTCCATGACCAATCCGGAAGATAAGAAAAACGATAATTTCCTTGCCACAGACAGCATTGGTTCTGAAAAAATGGTGTCCGGAACGTATAATACCGATGTGTTTGCATTCGGGGATTCTGATGTGCGCAAACTTCTGGCAGATATCCAGGTGGAAGAACAAAACCACGCGGAGATGCTCTATAAATATAAAACCGTAAACGGCATGGCATAGCCGGCATGTGGAGTGGATGTCCCAAAGCATCCACTCTTTTTCTTTTTACCTAAGACTTACAGAAACCGGATAGTACATCTTACATAACCTGTTTATCATAAATCCTGTAATAAATCTTACAGATTTCACAAGGAGAACAAAATTATGAAAAAAAATGTCATGAAGATTACAGCCGGAGTCCTCTCTTCCGCCGTATTGGCCGGCATGTTTGCGACCGGAGTTCCGACAAAGATTGCAGCAGCAACGGAACATTGGAACGATGCTTCCCAGGAGTCTACGGACTGGAGCAACTGGAAAAAGAACTGGGCTGCTTACAGCAGCCAGTATGAACATGTATCGCTGACTCCGGGTGCGGATGAGACAAAATTAAATTATGCATGGTACAGCAAAACGGCTGAGACTCCAAAGGTGAGAATCTCTACCAGACAGAATATGGATGGTGCGACAGAGTTCACCGGAGCGCAGACCGAAGCTGTGACCATAGATACCACAAAATATTTTTCCAATAAAGTAACCGTAAGCGGGCTCAAAGAAAATACCAGCTATTATTATCAGGTATTTCAGGATGGAAAGTGGCAGGATACACAAAACTATACCACACAGGCGTTTGATGAATTTTCTTTCCTGTATGTCGGGGATCCACAGATCGGTGCTTCGAAAGGTCAGACCAGTAGTGAGAGTGAAAAGATGGAAAATGCAGGAAATGTTGTAACTTCTGCACCGGAAAAAAATCTTGCAGCAAGAAATGACAGCTATAACTGGAACAACGTATTAAATGAAGCACTCGAGGATCATTCCGATGTAAGTTTTCTTGTGTCCGCAGGAGATCAGGTGAACTACGGAAGCAACGAGCGGGAATATGCAGGATATCTTGGGGCAGAGGCACTGACTTCCCTTCCGGTAGCAACGACCATTGGTAACCACGACAGTGTTTCGAATCAGTACAGCCTGCATTTTAATAATCCAAATGCTTTTTCCGATACCGATACCAATTATGTACAGGGAAAGACAAAGGCAGGAACCGATTACTATTATCGTTATGGAAATGTCCTGTTCATTGTTCTTGATACAAACAACTATAACTGTGCAACGCATGAGAATGTCATGAAAAAAGCAATCAATGAGAATAAAGATGCCAAATGGCGTATTGTGGTATTCCATCAGGATATTTATGGCAGTGGTTACGACCATTCCGATTCCGATGGTATGGTGCTTCGTACACAGCTTACTCCACTGATGGATAAGTATAAGATTGATGTGGTGATGCAGGGACATGATCATACCTATTCCAGAACCTTCCAGCTTGAGGGGGATGGAAAGGATCATACTTCTTACAGCACTTATGGATACAAATCTGTAGAGGAAGCTGAAAAAGACAGTGATTATCAGGCACAGAATAACTGCTATGAAATCGTAAACAAGACCGTTGGCGGAACCGTTACCAATCCGGAAGGAACCGTATATTTAGAGGCAAACTCTGCAACAGGTTCAAAATTCTATAGCCTGATTGCTTCCAAACAGGACTTCATTTCTGAGAGAAGCCAGACCTGGACACCAACCTATTCCGTCGTAAAAGTAACGGACAAAAAGTTTTCTGTAACAACTTATGATGCAACGACCAGAAAACAGTTACAGGGATCTACTACATATACGATCGTAAAAGATGCGGTAAAGCAGACCATTCAGGCGAAGAACTCTTACAAAAAAACCGTAGGAGACAAAGCCTTTTCCTTAAATGCAAAAGCAAAAACACCGCTTACCTATACCTCTTCCGACAAAAAGATTGCAACTATTGATAAGAACGGAAAAGTTACCGTAAAAAAGGCCGGAAAGGTTACAATTACGGTGAAGGCAGCAGCAACCAGCCAGTATCAGGCAGCAGGAAAAACAATTACGATTACTGTTACAAAGAAAGCAGTAAAGAAAGCAGCTAAATAATAATGAAGAAAAACTGGAAAAAAGTTTTAGTGGGAACCCTTTGTCTGGTGGGGTTCCTACTGTTATTAGTCAAAGGAAACCAGTTCGAAAAAGTATCCCTGATTTCCACGGAAGGGCAAAGCTATGAGAAAGCAGTCGTGACAAAGATCACGAAAGATAATCTGGCAGAAGATGGAAACCGATACGGGACACAGGAGGTGCGCGTACAGGTTAAATCCGGAGCATATGCAGGGGAAGAGCTTGATGCCGTCAATCCAAGCGGTTCCTTGTTTGGCATGGAGAACTGTGAAGTTGGTTCGCGCGTAATTGTCATTGTCAGTTCCACAGATGATAATGCTGTCGTTACGGTATACAGCAAAGACCGTACTATGGCAATTTATCTGTTTGTACTTTTTTTCTGTCTGGTGATATGTATGATAGGTGGGAAAAAAGGAGTCAAAGCCATTGCAAGTCTGGCATTTACTGGTGTGTGTATTGTTTATCTGATGTTTCCGCTGATGTACCGGGGCATTTCACCGATCGGTATTACCATTGTTGTTGTCATTCTCTCGACATTGCTGACCCTGTGGCTTTTGGGCGGAGTCTCTAAAAAGACGGTATCTGCAGTGGTGGGAACGGTCAGCGGTGTGGTTGTGGCAGCCGCAGCCGCAGTTGTGTTTGGAAAAGCCGCAGGCATTACCGGGTATAATGTGTCTGATATCGAAACGTTGAATTATGTGGCACAGAATACACAGATAAAAATAGGACAGCTTCTGTTTTCGGGAATCATTATAGCCGCACTTGGGGCAACCATGGATGTTGGCATGTCAATTGCATCCACGATTCAGGAACTGCACGAACGCAGTCCGCAGCTGGGGACAAAAGAGTTGTTTGTGTCGGGAATCCGTGTGGGGCGCGATATGATGGGAACCATGGCAAATACACTGATTTTTGCCTATGTCGGTGGTTCGTTGTCTACGCTCGTTGTCAATTATGCATACAATCTGAGTTATAATCAGCTGATCAATTCTTATGTAATCGGAACAGAAATCATGCAGGGACTTTCGGGAACTCTTGGGGTTGTGCTGACCGTACCGATTACCGCAGCCGTAGCGGCAGTGCTTATTGGAAAGAAAACGATAGTAAAAGAACCATTGATGCAGGACATTTATGATGGCTCAGATGATTATGAAGAACCGGAAACAGACGGTGAATACGGGGAAGATGTTTAAATGGGACATATGTGAAAAAAGTTATGAGATATGTCCCGAACCTAAAAGAAAGTTTTATTTTCTATATGTCCA
>PPYE01321270.1_pt1 | contig 10833 bp, 7 predicted proteins | sample 1559881 | NCBI WGS metagenome assembly PPYE01 (sample SAMN08240022, study PRJNA423297) | Human gut metagenome, whole genome shotgun sequencing project.
AACGGTTAAACTACCTGATACAGGAAACTTTCCGGAAGCTAACTGGGCTATAGGTGTATCTTCTACCGGGCCTGTAAGTACTAATTTCGGGCATGATAAGCTTGAAGCCAAACCCCTGAATAATGCAGGAGATATTATCAGCTGGGATGTAGATCCGGAGAAAGCCTATACCTATTTCAGTCTGGAACCTACAATAATAACTCCCCGTTCAGATGCATATTTCGAATATGTAAGAGTCGAGTATATGCCGGTAGATATTAATTTACCATCGCCGGTGGTAGCAGAACCGACAGATATAACATGTGCTTCTTTTGTGGCAAATTGGACAGAAGTAACCAATGCCGCAAGTTATCTGGTATATGTAGAGCAAGTTAATGGAGAAGAAAAAGCGCAGATAGAAGGTTCTCCATTTTCTTCAGAAGCAGACAGTCTTCTGATAGAAGGTTTATCGGCTGAAACTAACTATTCATATTACATAGTAGCTGTGGCAGGTGATTTGCAGTCTCAACCCTCTGACTCAATGTCGGTGACAACACCTGCGTGTCCTCCATCATGGATAGTAACTTTAAATGAGCGCGGTATTACTAAGACAATCGAAGGCAGCACCATTGTATTACCTGCTTCCTTCCCAACTCCAAGTTGCATTTTAGAAGGTTGGAGTTTTTCCGGATGGTCTAAATCTACCGATATTGTAGTTAATGAACTTATACCGGCTGGTGAATATACCCTGACTGAGAATATTACATTGTACGCAGTATACGAGAAAAATGGTAATTATACTTTGGATCCATCATGCCAACCAATGGCTTTATTGGAAATTCCTTATCGTCAAAATTTTGATGAGGTTACCGAACCTGCCTTACCCGAAGGCTGGATTGTATACGATATAAATGGTGATACTGATACATGGAGGACAGCTATAGATATTCCCGGAACTATGGCTAACGTATCTTATTCCAAGCCAAATAGTTTGTTAGTCGGATATTCATACAATGGTGTAAGTGGTACAACTTCCATAGATGACTGGGCATTTTCTCCAATGATTTCTTTGGAAGCAGGAGAGTCTTATAAAGTAAGCTTCTATGTTCGTATTACTTCATCGTATGCAAACTATAAGTTGAAAGTATTTCTTGCAAATGCTCAACATCCTGATTATGTACAAGGTGAAGCACTTGTTGATACAGTGCTTACAGGAAGTGATGCCGTAGGATATAACCTGATAGAATATAAATTTACTGTATCAGAAACAGGTGGATATTCTATTGGTATATGGGGTGGAGCCGACTCATTTGTATATGCAATGAATATTGATGATTTTGTTATTGAATCAGGTATTCTTCCGGTTAAGATCGATAAAGTAACTCCTGTTAACGGAGAAATAGATATTCCGGTTGATAATGAAGTGTATGCCGAATTTAATCAGGATATTTCTGGAAAAGTGTTAGACTTGAACCTGATTACTATTCCAGGTGCTACAGGTGTAGAAGCTTCTGTCGAAGAGAACCGGTTAATCATTAAACATGACCCATTCCCATACCTGCAAAAGATGACGGTTAACATACCTGAGGGAGCAATTGATAATTTTGAAGGAGCTTACTGGGAGTTTACGACTGTAAGTTCTGAAGTGATATTATATGAATATTATCCACAAAAATCTACTACGGGAGTATGGCTTGACAGCGATATATTGTTAGTATTTAATAAAGAAGTAACTGTTTCTGATATTTCTAAGATTACTATTAATGATGTGTCCGGAATTACTTCCCGCGTTGAGGGTAAACACTTATATATTGATCATGATAATTTCGAAAGAGATAAAACTTATACAATCAATATAGAAGAAGGAGCCATCCTTGATTATGCAGGAATCAGCTGGTCATTCTCAACTGTAAAAAGCGGTAATATCCCGGATGAAACTCATCTTTACGGACCAATAGGTCCCATGTTTGCTATACGTGGAGTTTCAGAAAATGGACGTTATATTACGGGGCAGAGTGGTGGTTATGGACCATTTATGTGGGATTTACTTGAAGAAAACAAATTTTTCCCTCTTAGACAAGATGGGCTTGGTAGTGGATTCCATGTATCAAACAATGGTTTGACGGTTGGCCAGTTAAGCGGCAGTGATGCTTCCGGATTATATTGGTTTGAAGGAAAGATGCGTAATTTGCCTCCATATAAGGGAATTGTAGCCAATGCTGTAAGTGCAGACGGACGTGTAATAGCTGGTTATAGTACGGTTGAAGATCCGGAAGACGCTTCAAAAACAATAAATGTTCCTTACAGTTGGACGCTTCAGGAAGATGGAACATGGTTAGGGGAGAAATGGGCTTGTCCGGAAGGTACAACTCAAGCAGTAATAATCGACATTAGTTCCGACGGGAAAATGGCAGTTGGCCGAATATCTTTAAAAGGATCTGGTGTATTATTCCGTGCTATTTACTGGAAATCTAAAGATGAATACGTCCTTCCTTACGGGGATAGAGATGTTCCAAGTAATTACATGTGTGTGAGTGGCAACGGTAAATATGCTGGTTTGAGGACCGGAGGTGTTGCGGCAATCCATGATATGGAAGCTGATAAGATTACAACATTCCCTGTAGGCGATTATGTAAATGCAGTCACAAATGATGGATTGGCAGTAGGTGTTATCGGGACGGTTGAAACCGGAATGGAAGCTTATGTATATTCTGCTAAATTGGGATATATGACATTTACGGAATATGTTGAAAGATATTTTAGTCATCTGGATAAAAATATTTATGATAAAATGATTGAAATAGCCGGAGGTAATTCACGAATAATGGATGTTAGTCCTGATGGCAAGAACTGGACGCTTCAGTCGTATAATACAATAACAAGAATACAGGAAGGTTTCATGCTGCATCTGAAGGATGGTCTTGTTGAGGCTAAACCTCGTCCTACTGGATTAACAGCTGAATTATCCCGGGAAGATCGTAAAGTCACTCTTTCATGGATTGCCCCTGCAACTACAGAAACCGTTTTAAACTATAAAATCTATGCAGATAATACATTGCAGGAAACAGTAAATGGTGAAACAACTACTTATATTGATGGTAAGGCTCCCTTTGGTGATATTGCTTATTCTGTTTCTGCAGTATATGCTGATGCTGAATCGCCAAGGTCAGATGTTGTAAAAGTTTTGATTGCAGATAATTATAATATACCATTCAAGGAAGACTTTAACGTTGATTTAAAGACTAATTTCTGGACTGTAGAAGGTATGCAGGCAAGAATCGAAATTGGAGCAGGAGTGAAAGAAACGGTAGGCCTGAATGCTTTTGTACCAAGTAATCCTGATGTCAACTTCTCCGGAAGATTAATCTCCAAACCATTGGATGCAAGAGGAAAAGAGAAAGTATATCTTTCTTACATGATGTTGGCTTACTACTTGGAATGGAATACTCCGGCGTTTACAGATGATGACTTTTATGTAGAAGTAACTACAGATGGTGAAAACTGGACTGTTGTAGACCATTATCAGCCGGAACGATTCAATGACTGGCGTGCAGAAATACTTGATATCTCCGAACAAGTTGCCGGAGAGTTATTTAACTTCCGTTTCCGTATCGAAGGTGTAAATAATCTTAGTACAGGAAAATACTGGTTCTTTGACAATATTACAGTTGATGTTGAATCTCCTAATGGTGATAAGATTCCGGGAGAGATGATTTACAAGATTAATGAAGAAAAGGATAGTGTGAAAATGATATGGCAGGATCCTTCCGGATTGTATGGTTTGACTCATTCGACAACATCTGCAAACACTTCATTCGGTAATCTGGGTAAACCATTTATTATAGCGCATAAATTTGATAAAGACGAATTGGACATTTATAATGGCCTCTCGCTTCAATCTATCTCTGCATTCATCACAAAAGAAAGTACTAACTCAGAATTCAGATTAGCTGTGTTTGCTAATGGTGAACGTATTGATAATACCCCGGTAACAGAATTCACTGCCGATCTTTTAAATACTTTCGTTTTAGAAAAACCGATAACGGTAACTGCTGATATGGACGAATTGCTGATTGGTCTTGAAATCGTTAAACATGGTAGTAAAGAACAACCGGTTGCCGGTGACGAACCATACAGGGTAGTGAAAGGTAAGGGTGATATTTTCTCAGAAGACAATGGTGCTACCTGGAAAAACCTATCAGATATTATGATGGAAGAAGAATTTATGACTCAACGCAACTGGTGTATATTCGGTAATTTATCCCAAGAAGAAAATAAGGCGGATCGTACCCCATATATTGTAGGATATAACATCTACCATGAAGGAGAAAAACTGAATACGGATCTTCAATACCGCTCTGTATTTACTGTTCCTTACGTAGAAGGTAACTATACACTGCGTTCGTTCTCAATGGATGGAGAAGAAATATCTGCAGAATCAGCAAGTAAAATGGTAAGTACAAATTCTGTTGAATCAGAAACAGCTGATATAAAAGTCACTATCTATCCGAATCCGGCAAGAGAAGTTGTAAATATCTCCGGCGAATTTAATGAGGTTGGTATTTACGATCTGCAAGGAAAGAAGCTGCTTGATATAAGAACAGGCGATAATCAAATCTTTGTAGGTAGTTTGAATAACGGAGTTTATCTGATAAAGATTAAAACAGATAATGGAGAACATACTGAGAAACTGATTATTAACAAATAATCAATTAGCTTACAGTTATAAATTAAAGTGCCTGAAAAGCATTACACTTTTCAGGCACTTTTTTATTCGTAACCAACAGATCATCGATATGTAAACCATCTTTTTTTAGCTCCTGCTGCCAAAACTGAAATATCACGCATCTTGTTTACGAATGAATAAAAAGACAGTAATACCCTTTTAAACTTATTAATTTTCATCATAGATAACATACAAATCTGCCCGTAAGAAAGATTGAGCCATGAAGTTGTTATAGTTTGGTGCTCCTGGTATAGGTTTCCCTACTGTGAGAATGGTTTTATCATCCGTTTCGCTATCCATAAATCCAACCAGCATTCTACGTTTACTGCAACTTTTATTGTTTGCTCTCCGGGAGGTAAATTATCTACAGCACCTATAATGGTAAATATACTGAAAGAATTTACCCCCGATGCACCTTCCTGCCGGGTAGACCTTACCTGTTTCAGCTTATATCCCTCTTGATCATTTCCAATAAAAATATCTATGGCAAAGCTGATCCATGCATCTTCCCGTATACTCATTTGCCTTTCCACATTATTTATATCTTTAATTTTGAAATTGGTAATCTTGGGACCGATTAACATTTGTGCTCCGGTCTGCATTTTCGTCTGTTTCTACTGATACGACCTGTGACCATCCGCTACCATCCCAATATTGGATTTTGTTTTCATCCGTATCGAAGATTGTAAGTCCATTTGTCGCAGCCTTGCTTTTACTGTTTTTTAATTTTGTTTCAACTGATCCTTTGGCAGATGTATCAAGCTGATTTAACCGGATCCCGCCTTCTTTAGAATCCATTTCTAGTACGGAATAATCTTCAGGAGCTTTATCTGATCCTATAGTGACCTGGGCTTTTTCATTGTAAGTAATAAGTGTAAAAGCTTTTCATCAAATTTTATGGTAGGCAAAGGGAATACCTTAAAATGTTGGCAGAGGGTAAAGAGCTGATTGTTTAAAAGTTTGGTACTATCGATAAGATTATAAGTTTAGGGTTTTCTTATCTTTCCTTAGGATTTATATTCTCACCTTTATAAATTGTAATTTTCTTTGTCCGGTACTCGTTGCTGAGTTCATTCAGCGAATACAACCAGCTAATATACATCTCCCGGGGCATCTTCCGGTAACCAAGCTTATGGATATTTGCATATATCTTATCCATTTCATCTTTTAACACTAGTGCAGCCTCGGAGGTTTTATCAGCTTCTTTTGTATACATTTGAGTTAATGTTTCTGCTTTTATATGGAGTGCATTCAGATAATTCGGAAAGTGTTCCAAAGCTGTATTACAACATTCAAGTACGAATCTGCCGTCTCCGGTTCCGTATTTTCTTATATATCCTTGTGCAAGGTCTGTAAGACAGAGGGCTACAGACTGTTTCAACGAAAGAGTATCCATGTAACATCCGTTGCGGATAGCATCAAGATGTACATAACCGGAAGCTCCCAGCCAGGCATCTGTAGGAAAGTCGGCACAGGTTAGTTCGATGTTATACCATCCGGCCCGTTTATTCCATGCTTTGATATACATATGATTGGGAGCGAGTGCCAGCCACGACTTTTCTCTGAGTGTATCCATAATCATTTTATAGAGTAGGGGCATGGAGTGACAGTTCCCTTTTCCTGTATCCATCAGGGTAGAAACAAACATATTGCTCCAATCTTTCCGTCCGGCATAGTCGTCGAAGTTGTAAGTAAAGGGTGGATGCCAGATAATATTTTCTCCTATCTGTATGGGTACGGAGTCTGTCATAAACACAAAAACAGCGCATTGTGCCTTGGCAGACTTTTCGTCTCCTTATCCTTCATAACGAATATCCCCGCTTTGGATGATGTATCTGCAAAACTCTGTATACAGGTCAATTTGTCGGTTGAAAGTTTCTTTGCTGAGATTTCCGTTATACCATGCATTTTCTACGGAATAAACAGCTTTTCTAAGATTTAGAGGTGCTTTTCCGTTGAGCATGTTATTTAGGGTTAGTTGCGAACGAATATAGGAAGCCTGGCTAAAGGTATGGAGGCTGAGTGTTAAGCATAATAGTAAGAGGGTTGTGATTTTATGCATTTATTGTAGATATTTATCTGTTAATTTTCAATATTTTATTTTTCCTCTTTGTATGAAAGATAAAATGAATTTAAAACTTCATCATAAATTTCCTTTTTACGTGAAGGAACGTTTACGTACATTACCCGGATTCTATTGGTAATAACATCTTCACGCCAAAATTTATTTTTCTTAATCCCAGAAGTTATAATTCGGTTTTCGACTGTATCTATTTTGCACGGGATATAACCTTCTTGTTCCTTAAAGAAAGGAAAACTTATTAGCATGCCATCAAATATAGTAACTGCTGTTGAGTCTTTATAATTAAATATCAAAAACACTCCTTCATCATAGTTTGTCTTTTTTAACTTGTAGCAGCAAGGGAGTTTGATATTTACATTGCCAGAAATTAGATTTTCCGTATAACAACATTCAGGCTGAGTATCAAAGCCTATGGGTAATTCAGCAAAAGTATCGTATTCATTACAGTAAGTACTAACATAATCAAAAACAAATTTTTCATCAATATATTTATATCCCCAGTAAGAATAAGAATCATCGTCTGATATTAACATAAGAGAATCAGCTTTCGGGTCATATTCATCTTTAACTTCTTTATATTTATAATAGAATTTTTCTTTTGTAGGAAGAAAAATTCTATTATCTAATTTACCACTTACAAAAAACAGGTGATCCTTATACTTAAGAATTCCTCTCTCATATCCTATTTTGTACATCTGTTTGCCTACTGCAGAAATTTGAAGATTTAAGGTATCGTTTGTCTCTTTTAAAAGTATTTCAAAAACTAACTCTGGAGTGTAATATTCACATTTTTTCTCATGTTCCATTATACTATCAATAATTGATTGTAGGTCTACATTTATTAAATCCACTGCAGTAAGGCTAGCTTCTTGTCTATTTTCCTGCGCATGAGTGTAACAAGATGAATGAAATAAAATAGAGATAAGAGTTAGTTTAAAATATATTATTAATAATTTTCGCACTTAAACGTCATTTTTTTGCTTTACTATCAAATTTAATAAAGAATGAAAGATATGATATAACATTTTCCCCATTTCTTTGAGCTGGTATAAAATTAGGTAGTAAGTTTATAATTCTCAATGCTTCCTTATCTGTAGATGGAGTAAGGGATTTAATTATTGTAGAATGTATTACTTTACCCGTTTCATCTATTTTGATATCCAGAAAAACTTTACCTTCTTTATTGCTTTTTTTGAAATCTTCTGGTATGATTAAGTTTGAATAAATGAACTTCTTTAATGAGTCTTGTCCACCGGGGAAGCTAACAAAAACATCATATTGATCCGGATTGATTTTTTTATTATCCCTATTCACAATTGAATCTTTAAGATTAATTTGTACTGTATTCGCATTTTTATTTTCGTTTTCTTTTGCAAGCTTATTATTACTACAATATAAACTAACAAATAACAAGACACTATAAAGAAATAATCTAATCATATTATTTAATTAATGGATAGAAGTGAATACTATAATTATTTCTACAGATAACAAAGTTACATGTCGTAGTTACGTTTTGTGGAAATATATATATAAATTTCCAGTGAACCCGGATATTTCCAGATTCACTGTTTTTATATATCTAATTCTTTATAAATTTTTGAGTATAATTCTTGTTGGCAGTTTCGACTTTAATTGAATAAATACCTTTAGATAAGTTCGATATGTCTACTTTATTGTTAAAGGATTGTGTTTTTAGTACCAATGATCCGGTATTGTTATATATCGATACATTAGTGATTTTATCTGTATAATCAATGTTTAATAAATCAATTACGGGATTAGGATAAATCTTAATTTTGTCGTCATTATTAATACCCTCTATATCTGTAGCATTATTTGCACGTATAGTATTTTGTTGATAATCCAAAGCATTATCGTTAACTTTACTGGCATATAAAATTACATCTCTTACAGTCCGGTTACTATTAGGATTTTGAATGAAATATTGAACATAAAATCCCCTGATATATCCACTAGGCAGTTCCACATATCCGGAAGGCGCAGTTGCATTTGGATTATCAATCTTAACTATACTGAAATCATTGGGTGAATATCTTCCTTTTTTAACTTGTTTCAATAAAGGAATTTCATTTTTATCATTTACAAATTTTGTCCATTCTTTACTATTACGGTTTATATTGTTTACTTTAATAAATAGTTTGTAACCAAGCTCTTCATCAGTTAATCTCCTACACCATCTCATATTCATCGCTGCATACTGTTTTTTACCATAATCATTATCATCTCTTATTACTTCTCCATCATCGATTCTATCTTGCCTGTCCATCATATTAGCCGTATCAATTCTATCGTGTATTATAATCTGTCCCTCTTCAGTCTGATAACAAGCTGTATAGAATAATAAGAAAAATCCCCCTGCAGGCCCTTTCCACCATTCCTGATTATTATAATCCACAGTTCTTGTTGTCATGTGTTCCCATGGGGTTCCTGCTAAATAATTGATATCACCTTTTGAACCATTTGACCATGTGGCATCTTTTGCATGTAATCTCGCACCACCAGGCATCATATTGAAACCATACATATTCGTGTTGTACCCATCAAACCAGTAAGTTTTGTACGGTGTGCCACTCCAATTATTAATATCATATGCAAGTGGATTTTCTTGTGCCCTGTAGCTTAGTGCAGCTCTTACATCTAACTCTTTTAGTGTATCATCATCCTCAGTCAAGAAAGGACACATTCCAAATAGTTGCCTATAATCTTTGTTATCAGGTTTTTTCCATCCTGGGCCTACTATATTTTGTTCTTCTTTGACATGTGCAGGTAAAACTAATTCTTTAGTCATATCCCAATTTACACCCTCATACATAAGCCCCCATAATCCACTCATATAGGTATCAGCGGTAATTCTATCATAATATCTTCCATAATACTTATTGAAATCATTAAGGTTAGGTATAAATCTGTCATAGTCGATATGTATTTGGCGTAAATATAAATCAAAATAATCTTGTGTGACAGGATATCTTGCCATTCTGGAGATGTGCGTTGTCCAATATGCAAAATTAGGTACATCCATATCAAATACATCTGTCCAATAATATTCACCTATGCGTGTCCCTTTATATTCTGAGAATATTTCTGGTACAGTTACAGCAGGTATTCCTGCAGGAGGGTTAGGCCCAATTTGATCTCCCGCACCATTATCTGTTTGATAATATCCATGTACTTTTAAAATGAGTCTAAATGTTAGTTTTTCAATTGGGCGAGGTTCTATTTTTATGTTTTGAAATTCATTCCATTGATTTGTGTTTCGATATATGTCAACCATATTTCTAGGTACTTTTAATATACATTTGTTTTTATCTACTCCATAAAATATACCTGCACCTAAATTGGGTAATTTATGATTGTAACAAATTATTTCGGAAAGATTTCTACAAAGTGCAAAAGCACTTGATTGAATAGATGTAACAGTAGATGGGATTATTATTTTTTTTATTTTAGATAAATAAAAAGCACTTGATGAAATAGAGTTTAATCCTTCTGGGAGTATAACATCTCCTTCGTAATTTTTAAAAGCGTTTAATGGAATTGTTTTAACTCCAGGTGGTATTATTAAAGCAGAATCTAATTTACTGTTTTCAAAAGCATTTGCTCCTAAATAGGAAATATTATATGGAAGGATAAGTTGACTTATATTCATATCTTTGAAGCAATTCTTAGATAGGTTAATATTCACAGAATGTGCTTTTGAAAAATCAAGTTTAATTAATCTTGGCAACTCTTTATATATCTGTAGATCAATCTCAGAAATATTCCCACTAACACTCAAATGTGTTATAAATTCTTTTTTTCCTAGTTCTTTTGATAAAGTGCCAGGTGAATAAATAGTTATTTCTCTTGTTAAAGAGAATCCTAACTGACTATATAAGAAAAGGAAAAAGATACAAAAAAGTAATTTTGTTTTCATAATGTATTTTAGATTAATAAAAAATAAATTGCTGATATTTAATAAACAATTTTGCCGTTGATTTGTTCATAATAATTTTGTCTGATCGGATGGCTATATTATTAA
>PPYE01682645.1_pt1 | contig 10833 bp, 5 predicted proteins | sample 1559881 | NCBI WGS metagenome assembly PPYE01 (sample SAMN08240022, study PRJNA423297) | Human gut metagenome, whole genome shotgun sequencing project.
CCCGAACTACGTGCTGTGGATGGCCAACCGCTTCGAACCGGAAAAGAAAAAGCTCCTGAAACTAAAAGAAACCGCACAATGTTTTGCCGTGGTACACGCGGAACTCAGTCCCCCGCGACGGCCCGCCTATCGTTCGCCCAGCCGTTACGTCGGGGAGAAAGGAGAAAAACTGGAAGCCCTCCGACTGAAAATCTTATATGTCAAACAACAAGTGGACACTTACAAGCCGGACTTTTATATCGACCAACGCATTCTGGCCGCAGACAGCCAAGGAAACCGTTATACTTTCACCGAAAAAGCGGCCGGAAGAAGCCAGACGCCCAAAGCATTGAGTTGCTTCAGCCGCCAGCTTTCGCCCGGCATGGAAATCACGCTTTCCGCCCGCGTCATGGGACATTACGAGAGTCAGGGCGTGAAATATACGCGTTTGGGATACGTGAAATACGGTTGACGGCTATTCCAGAACCGTCACCTTACGTACCACAATCTCCTGCAAAGGGCGCTCTTTTGCCGTACGCACTTTTTCTATGGCCTCAGCCACTTGCAGTCCTTCCACGACCTCGCCGAACACGGTGTATTCTCCGTCCAGATGGGGCGCACCGCCCACTGTGGTATAGGCCTGTTTCTGCACTTCGTCGAACGGCACAGGCGGATGGGCGGCCACCTTTGCTTCCGCCTCATGCAACAAAGAGTCTTTCAGGCTTTCCAACTTTTCGGTTTCGCCACGACGACGCATCAGGTACATTTCCTTGAGATGGCCTCGCGAAAGTTCCTCGTAAAGCGTATCCACCCGGCTTTGGTAAATGGCCGAATAAAGCTCCATCAACGAACTTGGCGTATAGGTCTTCCCCGTCACGATATAGAACTGCGTACCGCTGGAGGCCTTTTCGGGATTCACGTCATCCCCCATACGGGCTGCCGCCAATGCGCCTTTCTTATGGAAATGGCGCGGATAACGGATTTCCGCCGGAATCGTATAACGGTAGGCCGCAGTATCCACGGCCGGTTTCATTCCCCCGGGTTTGAGGGCCGGGTCTCCGGTCTGCACCATAAAGCCTCGTACGACACGATGAAACAAAATATTGTCGTACGCCCCCGCACGGGCTAACTTGATGAAATTATCACGATGCTTGGGCGTATCGTTATACAACTTCACCTTCATGTCGCCCATAGAGGTTTCTATCAGTACTTCAGTCTCTTCCATTGCTTTCCTCTTTTGCGGACCGCAAGACATTACAGCCATGCAGCACGCGATATAAATCATACTTTTCAAATTCATGCAACCGACGGATGACGATTATTATCCTGCAAAAATAATGAATTCATGGAGTTTTTATTTTATTTTTGTGAAAAAATCCTCCCGAATTCAAAAAAAAGCCGTTCCTTTGTAGTACACTATAACTGAGATTATGAAAAAAAGAATCCTGAAATGGGTAATCGGCATTTTACTCACCCCTATCATACTATTCTTCATATCGGCTACACTGCTTTATCTTCCCCCCATACAAGATTTTGCCGTACGCAAGGCCACGGCCTATCTGTCTGAGACCACCGGTATGAAAGTGCATATAGGCCGACTGCGGTTGACCTTCCTTTTCGATATCGACTTGCAGGACGTGCAAATAATAGACGGGCAGGACGACAGTCTGCTGGATGTGGAACGTCTGAGCGTGGATTTGAGTTTCGCATCCCTGCTCCACGGGGAAATTGACGTGGAAGGCATCGAACTGACCCGTGCCGCAGTCAATACCAAATCCATGATTGCCGGGGTGGAAATCAAGGGAAGCATAGGACGTTTCTTCGTAAACTCCCACGGTATAGAAATCCCGCAGGAAATGGTGACGGTGAATACGGCCCTTCTTTCGGATGCCGACGTGGCTATCGCTCTGACCGATTCCACGACGGAAGACACGACCGCCAGTTCGCCGGTGAACTGGAAAATCGCCCTTGGGCAAGTGGATCTGGCACGCACCCGGGTACGGTTCAGCATGCCGGGCGACAGTATGACCGTTTCGGGTGGAATCCTTACGGCAGCCCTGCGGAACGGTCTCATAGACTTAGGACAAGCCTTGTACACGGTGGAAACTTTCGACTTGCACGCCGATTCGCTATTCTACGACCTGCCATACGAGAAAACCGCAGAAGGACTGGATGTCAACCATATCGCACTTCGGGACATCGGCCTGGGCATCGACAGTATCACATTCGACGGAAACGCCTTGGGGCTTTCACTGGCTTTGCGCGAAACGCACATGAAAGAAAAAAGCGGTCTGGAAATCCGTTCGCTGACAGGGCACTTCAATATGGATTCCACTTCTCTGCATGTACCCGAACTGGTACTTCGCACCCCGGATTCTTACATCAGGACACAAGCTGACATGGACCTTTCCGCCGTAGCCGAACAGCCCCAAGGAAAAATGTCCGCCCGGCTTATGGGAGAACTGGGCAAACAGGACGTATTATTGTTTGCCGGAGGATTGCCCACGGCCTTTGTCAAGGCTTATCCCAACTCCCCCGTCATCTTACGGTTGTCGGCCGACGGGAATCTGGATACGCTGAACCTCACGACTGCAGAAGCACGGTTGGCCGGCGCTTTCGAACTGAAAGCCGACGGAAAGATGTTCCGGTTGGCGGACTCCGTACGAAGGTCGGGACACGTGAATTTGGACCTGCGTACACGCAATCTCGATTTTGCGAGGGCATTGGCCGGAGAAGAGGCGCTGAAAGACATAGCCCTGCCCCCGATGCGACTGGACGGGAATGTGGGGCTGAACGGACAAAAATACACTGCCGACCTCCGTTTAAGGGAAGGAAAAGGAAACGTGCAAGTAAAAGGAGGATTCGACGCGGCACGCATGGCCTACCAGGCGAAACTGGCCATAAAGGACCTGCAACTCCATCACTTCTTACCCAAAGATTCCCTGTACGGCCTGTCCCTCACGGCATCTGCCAAGGGCGTCGGGACGGATTTCTTCAGCCGACATACCCGGATGCAGGCCGACATGACATTAGAAAGCCTGCAATACGGACAACTGCATCTCAGTGACATCAAACTGGATGCCGGATTGCAAAAAGGCAACGGCCACGTCGCTCTCGACAGCCATAACCCGCTATTGGATATGCGTTCCAGAATCGACGCGCTGCTGAGCCGACATAATACCGACCTGACTTTCAGTATAGATATGCGCAGCATCGACCTGTATGCCCTGCGACTGACTGACAAACCGTTCAAGGCCGGCATGTGCTTGCACATGGACGGCAGTACGAACCTGAAAAACGCTCATACGGTACACGGAACGGTATCGGATATCTCTCTCATAATGCAGGATTCGGTATTCCTTCCCAAAGATTTATCCCTGAACGTACTGGCTCTTCCGGACACTACGTATGCCGACATTTCGGCCGGTGACTTCAAACTGCATCTTGACGGCCGCGACGGATATGAGACGCTGATGAAAAAAAGCGAAGAATTCATGGCTGTAGCCGACCAGCAACTGCAACGCCGGCATCTGAATCAGGACTCACTCAAGATTTTCCTGCCACGCATGACGCTCAATATGGTGTCGGGAAAAAACAACCCCGTGGCCAACTATCTGACGGCTATGGGCTACTCTCTCAACGAATTGAAGCTGAACCTGAATGCCGACCCCAAAATCGGCCTGAACGGAGGCGGCCATATTTACACGATGAATGCAGGAGGCATCTTACTGGATACGATACAGATGCACATCTTTCAGGATACGACCGGCGTAAAAATGGACGGACGGGTGCGAAACGGCCCCAAGAACAAACAATTCGTATTCGAGTCCCGGCTGAATGCTTATCTGCACTCCACCGGAGCGGGAATCAATCTGATTTATCTGGACGACAAGCGTAAAAAAGGAGTGGATCTGGGGCTGAGAGCCGACGTGCAAGACAATGGCATCAAAATTGTGTTCTCACAAATTCATCCGATTATCGCCTATCGAAAATTCGATATCAACGAGGATAACTACATATTCCTGGGGAACGACAGGCGGGTGGAAGCGGATGTGAATATGCTCGCCGACGACGGAACGGGAGCCAGGATTTACTCGACGCCCAATCCGGAAGCCTTGCAAGACCTGTCTGTCAACCTGAACCATGTAAACCTAAAAGAACTGACCGCTGTCATTCCGTACGCTCCCCGCATCTCCGGATTAATGCAAACCGACGCCCACTTGATACAAACGGAGGAAAACCTGTCCGTCGTAGCCGACGTCTCGGTGAAAGACATGGCGTACGAAGATGCACCGCTGGGCAATATCGGCCTGGGAATGGTCTACCTGCCCAACAACGACGGGACGCATTTCGTAGATGCACGTATTTCGCATAACGAAGCAGAAGTCCTGACGCTTTCAGGAGCTTACAAAGACAACGGTAAAAGCGGAACGATAGAGGCGGACTTGGATTTGGCAGACTTCCCGTTGTCGTTGGCCAACGGTTTTGTCCCGGACCAGATGGCGGCTTTAGGCGGTATGGCCGACGGCTGCATGAAGGTGAGCGGCCCGACCGACCGGCCCGTCGTAGAAGGATGGCTGGCCACCAAAGCCATGAAAATAACGTCATCCGAGTACAGTTTGAACCTGCGTCTGGAGGATGATACCATCAAGGTAAGGCAAAGCCACCTGAATTTAGACAAGTTGAACGTATATTCCACAGGAAAGAACCCGCTCGTGTTCGACGGAACGGTGGATTTCGCCAACTTCGATAATATCTTGCTCGACCTGAAAATGAATGCATCCAACTTCGAACTCATCAACGCCAAACGCACCCAACAGGCATCGGCCTACGGAAAAGTGTACGTGGATGTCAATGCACGGATGGCCGGGAATCTGAACAATATCAACATTAACGGACGTTTGGGGGTATTGGGAAGCACCGACGTGACGTACGTGCTGAAAGACACTCCGCTTTCATCGGAAGACCGGTTGAGCGGCCTGGTCACGTTTGTAGACTTCAGCGATACTACGACCGTGGCTACCCAGGAAGAAGTACAGCCCATGAACATGAACGTGATGATGCAAATCAGCATAGACCAGGGTACACAGGTACACTGCCTGCTGAGTGCCGACCGCTCTAAATACGTTGATCTGGAAGGGGGCGGCGAGCTGACCATGAACTATACTCCGCAGGGAGAACTGACGCTCACCGGACGTTATACGGTGCTGAACGGAGAAATGAAATACTCACTTCCGGTTATCCCTTTGAAGACATTCACCATCGCCTCGGGCAGTTATGTGGATTTCAACGGGCCTATCCTGAATCCTACTTTGAACATCTCGGCGTCCGAACGTATGCGTGCCACCGTGACGGAAAACGATACCCCACGCACTGTTTCCTTCGAAGTGGGGCTGTCCATCACGCGTACGTTGGAAAACATGGGACTGGAGTTTACCATCGCAGCCCCTGAAGACATGACCGTACAGAACCAACTCGCAGCCATGTCGATAGAGGAGCGCGGGAAAGTGGCCGTCACCATGTTGGCCACCGGCATGTACTTGTTGGGAGATAATGAAAGCGGAGGATTCTCTACGACCAATGCCCTGAACGCCTTGTTACAAAGCGAAATCACCAACATTGCAGGCAAGGCTCTTGAAACCATAGACTTGAGCCTCGGCGTAGACCAGGAAACTACGGCCGAAGGAACGGAGCGCACGGATTACTCATTCCGCTTTGCCAAACGCTTCTGGGGCAACCGGGTGAGCATCATCGTGGGTGGTAAGGTGTCCACGGGCGAGAATGTGGAAAACACCGGCCAGTCGTTGATAGATAATGTATCGTTAGAATATCGCTTGGACAAGAGTGCCACACGTTACGTCACCCTATTCTATGACAAGAGTTATGAGTCTTTGTTGGAAGGCGAAATCACCGAAATGGGAGCCGGTCTCGTACTGAGGCGTAAAATGACACGTTTAGGGGAACTGTTTATCTTCAAGAACAGAAAAAAGAATGAACCTCAACACGAAAAAGAGAAGAAATGATGAAGACAAGACTGAAGATATATTGTGGTGTGATCCTGTGCTGCGGTTTGGCGGCAGGGTGCTCAACGACCAAGAACCTTCCCGAAGAAGAGGTTTTGTACACCGGTATCAAGGAAATAGACTATGGCCAAAAGTCGAAAAAGAAAGCCAAGAAAAAGGCTAAACAAAAGGAGGAAGAGGGAGTCATTACCTCTTTGGCCGATGCTTACAAAGCTGTAGACGACTTACTCACACAAAGAGATTTGTCTGTGCTGAAACGGAAAGAGGAATTGACTCAGGAGCAAAAGGACTCCATCGCCGCCGTGCAACGTATCGAAGAAGAGGCGTATGAAACGGCGAAGGAAGAAGTGGATGCGGCACTGGCTTACGCCCCGAACAACGCTCTGTTCGGAAGTTCGTCCTACCGTATTCCGTTCCCCACCGGACTGTGGATATACAACGCTTTAGTGGGCAAGAAGTCACGCTTCGCAAAATGGTTATTCGATACGTTTGCAGGTACTCCGGTCTTCATCAGTACCGTCAATCCTAAAACCCGCGCACTCGTAGCACAAAACACACTCCGGAACTACGGTTATTTCAACGGTACCGTGGACTATGAAATCCTACCGGAAAAGAACCCCAAAAAGGCCAAAATCAGCTATACCGTCAGACCGCGCAATCTGTTTCGTCTGGACTCCATAGCCTACCTGCGCTTTCCGGCTGTGGGCGACAGCCTGATACGGGAAACGTTCCGGCAACGTACCCTTTTCAGCGGTGATCCGTTCAGCGTAATCAATCTCGATGCCGAAAGAACCCGTATTTATAACATGTTCCGCAATTCCGGTTATTTCTACTACAAACCGGAATACATCACCTATCGTGCCGATACCATACAGCGTCCGGGATTCGTACAACTGCAAGTCGTACCGGCCGACGGTATTCCCGCATCGGCCAACAAAAGGTATTACCTCGGACGGACCACCGTCAATCTGTTCAATAATGATTCTTATGAACTGACCGACACGCTACAGTTTCGCGATTACACCTTATATTATGACGGAGGAAAGAAAGGCAAAATCCCTTTGCGCTTCGGTGCCCTCCGGCGTAATCTGTTCTATCGGAAAGGCATGCTCTACCGACAGGACATTATGAGCTTCGTACAACAGCAACTCTCGGAAATGAATGTGTTCAGCACGGTAAACCTGAAATACGTTCCGCGTGATACCACCGCACTCAACGATACGCTCGACATCGAAATCACCGGTATTCTGGACAAACCCTACGACGGGGAGTTCACCACAAAGGTAACCTCTAAAAGCAATGGGCAAATCGGTCCGGGACTCTCGTTCAGCATGTCCAAACGCAATGCTTTCCGAGGAGCGGAAAAGCTGAAATTCGAAGTGCACGGATCATACGAATGGCAAACCAACTCCACCGTACAGGGACGTAGTTCCGTCATCAACTCCTACGAATACGGTACTTCATTGTCGTTGGACTATCCCCGACTGATATTTCCCGGGGCACGTAAGTTCTCCCGACGCGCCAAAACGAGCACCTCGTTTGTACTGGATGCTACATGGATGAACCGGGCCAACTATTTCGGCATGGTGTCTTTGAGCGCACGGGCGGCCTATACTTACCAAGCGCGTCCTACAATCAAACACGAATTCGTCCCGTTCCGCTTGGATTACGACGAACTGTTGAGTACAACCGCCACTTTCGACTCTATCATGAACGTCAACCAGGCACTCTACGTAAGTATGCGCGACCAGTTCGTTCCTTCCATGCGATACACTTTCACTTATTCCAGTCCGCGCAAGGCACGCAATCCGCGTACTTTCATCTTTGAAGTGAAAGAAAGCGGAAACATCACTTCCGGTATTTACGCCGCTTTCGGTAAACCGTTCAACCAAAAAGACAAGAAACTTTTCAACGTGCCTTTTGCACAGTATATCCGTTTTCTGGCTGAGTTCAGAGAAGAATTCCGCCTTACCCCCCGTACAAGTATCGCCACGCGAGTGGGAACCGGCGTGATATTCAGTTACGGAAACTCTACCGCAGCTCCTTACAACGATCTCTTCAGCGTAGGTGGTGCCAACAGTATCCGTGCGTTCACCGTTCGCGGCGTGGGACCGGGTAGCTATATTCCGGGCGCGTCGGCCTATTCCTATATCGACCAAATGGGAGACTTCAAAATCGAAATGAACGCCGAGTATCGCTTCCCCATCGTTTCTATGCTTTCCGGAGCCGTATTCCTGGATGCTGGAAACGTTTGGCTTCTGGATGCAGACGTAAACCGCCCGGGAGGAACGTTCGACATTTCAAGATTCGGCAAAGACTTGGCTTTAGGCACCGGATTGGGTATTCGTTGCGACCTCGATTTCCTCGTATTGCGTTTCGATGTCGGAGTGGGACTTCACGCTCCTTACGACACAGGAAAGAGCGGCTATTACAACATGCCGAAATTCAAAGACAGTCTGGGATACCATTTTGCCGTAGGTTATCCGTTCTAAAACGGGCTGTAGCACGGACGGCCCCTCCTGTTTTCCCAAACAGTTCAAAGGGCTTAAAAAAAGAAGCCGAAAACACGACTTTTTCAAATAAAAAAGCTATTTTTGCAATACAGAACGTAAATATTTAACTTTTTAAACGAACGAATATGAAACCTACACTTTTCTTATTGGCTGCCGGTATGGGTAGCCGTTATGGCGGTTTGAAACAATTGGACGGGCTGGGTCCGAATGGCGAAACCATCATGGACTATTCTATCTATGATGCCATCCGTGCCGGTTTCGGCAAAATTGTCTTCGTCATCCGCAAAGACTTTGAAGAACAATTCCGTACACAAATCCTTTCAAAATACGAAGGAAAGATTCCGGCTGAGTTGGTATTCCAAAGTCTGGACGCACTGCCCGAAGGTTTTACTTGCCCGGAAGGCCGTGTAAAGCCGTGGGGTACGAACCATGCCGTATTGATGGGTAAAGATGTCATCAGAGAACCGTTCTGTGTCATCAACTGTGATGACAATACGCTCAGCGAAAACGGCTCCGTTGCACGTGGTGTCTGCATGTACGACGACCATCATCACTTGAAAGACGTGGTGGAACGTACGGAAATCATGCGTGTGGACGGTCCTATCTGCTACAAAGACGAAGAAGGCAAATGGATTCCGTTGGAAGAGAACGTACCGGTCAGCATGAACATGTGGGGCTTCACTCCCGACTACTTCCAGCATAGCGAAGAATATTTCAAAGAGTTTCTGAGCAATCCGAAGAACATGGAAAATCCGAAAGCCGAGTTCTTCATCCCGCTGATGGTGAATAAGCTCATCAACGAAGGTACCGCTACGGTAGAAGTGCTCGACACTACCAGCAAATGGTTCGGTGTAACATACGCTGCCGACCGTGAAGCCACAGTAGAAAAGATTGCCTCCTTGGTAGCAGCAGGAGAATACCCGGAAAAGCTGTTCTAAACAAGGCTCTTTTATTTCTTTACCTAAAAAAAGAATCCTTCTTGCATGGAGTTCATCCGGCAAGAAGGATTCTTTTTTATATTACCCGCCCTCCATCTGACTGTCACCTAAAGGCAGTCTGTTTTTTTCTGCAAGATAAAGTAAAAAACACAGTATTGTCTTACACAAAAAATCGTAAAATGAAGAAATCAACAATCTGTAAAAGCAAAAAAGCCGACTTCTTGTCTTTCATGCAAAATCAAATCCAAGAAAAAAAGATGCGCAACAAAATCAAAACATCTGCGAACTACCAATCATCCCTGCGTTCCTTTACACATTTCCTCCAAACCAAAGGCTACTGTCGCTCTGTAAGCTTCGAATCTATCACCGAAGAATTAATCGCATCTTACGAAACCTACCTACAACACGAACGCGGTATCACTAAAAACAGCAGTTCCTTTTATATCCGCACATTGCATGCGGCCTATAAAAAAGGAATTGCCATGCTCAATCTGAAACTTCGAGACCCCTTCGGCAACGTCTATACGGGAGTAGACAAAACCCGAAAACGGGCTGTAAACATCGATGTCATCATCAAACTCATGCAATATAAGAAGCTCAATAAAAGTATGGAATTCAGTCGCGATACATTTGTATTTTGCTTCTTCGCACAAGGTATGCCTTTCATAGACTTCGCCAAACTAAAAAAGGAAAATCTGCAAAACGGACGCCTCTCCTATTATCGGAGTAAAACAGGACGCCTGCTCTCTGTCAAAGTAGACAGAATCATGAGAACCATCATCAATAAATACGCCTCTCCCCAATCGGACTTTCTTTTCCCTGTAATGAAAACCACAGAATTCCGACAGTCCGTTTACGACTCAGCCTTACGGACATACAATCTCAATTTAAAAAAGCTATCCGAATTGTTAGGAGAGAAAGCCACGCTCACCTCTTACGTCCCGAGGCATTCATGGGCCTCGGAAGCCTTAAAGCTTCATATCCCGATGCACGTCATCAGCGAATCTATGGGGCATTCCAATGAAAAGACCACTTCCATCTATCTCACTTCGCTGGACCACCGCAATATTGATGCTGCAACAAGAAAAATATTTGAAACGGCAAATAGAAGAAGTAAAATAAAGAAACGAATCAGGCAGTCTTCAACAAAAACTTCAACGCTCTCCTATTCAGCAATATATCCTCAATATTATTATTCCATCTCTATGCAAGAGGTGGATAAATCCGATGCAAATGTAGATAAAATACTTAAACCCACAAAATAATCGGTCTTTTTTTCTCGAAAAAACAAATGATTTACTACAATACTTCGGTAAATTTTTACCGAAAAATTAAAAGTTAAACAATAGAACCGGCAAAAGTCGGTTCGAAAACACTAAA
>PPYE01233885.1_pt1 | contig 10831 bp, 17 predicted proteins | sample 1559881 | NCBI WGS metagenome assembly PPYE01 (sample SAMN08240022, study PRJNA423297) | Human gut metagenome, whole genome shotgun sequencing project.
AGGCCATCATGAGAGCGCGTGAGAAAGTTGGCGGCAAATTCGAGTCACTTGAGCAATTTGAGGAAGCGGTCGAGAAGCGTGCGTGTAACAGCCGGGTACGCGAGTCACTGCAAAAAGTAGGTGCGTTCGCATCGATTGAGCCTGGCAGTCTGCCAGCGACAGATCCGGAACGACTGCGCGACCAGGCAGAGTTGATGGGCAATCTGGTGATCGACGCTGTAAAAGCCTCTCGACCGTTCGAGATGAACCCTAAGCGCTCTGCTGAAGTGAATGTACTGATGACTCGCATGGCGGCCGAAATGGGTCTGGGAGACGACCTGATCCGCCCAAGCATTGGCATTAAGCCGAAAATCATGGTCATTCTGGACAACGCGAACGGCAATGATGGGCGTACCGGCTACTTCATGGAGAACGGCTACGACGACTTTAAGGCGAAGTTGCTTACTGCAGGCGATCTGCGCATGGGCGATCTCTACGTCACCGGCGTGTGCAAAAAGGTGAAGGACAAAGAGAAGGACTACACCAAAGACGAGATCGGCCAGTTCACCGACTTTATGCGTGAAGAGATCAATCTGGTGCGTCCGACCTATGTGCTGACGTGTGGCAGCCGGGCGACGTCACTCTTCAACAACAAGAGCAAACCATCCGACCTGGTTGGACGCAAAGAGTATCTGCCAGAGCTGGATGTGACCGTTTTCTACGGATTTAACCCGAACATTTTGTACTTCCGCCCAGAGGAAGGCGAAAAGCTGGAAGCGATTCTGGCAGAAGTAGCGGAGACTATTAGCAAATAAATAAAGAGAACACCATGAACGAGGCACAGAAGATTGCACAAGCGCTGGCGCTTAAAACGCAAGATCCGAAGGCGTGCCAGTATCTGCTGGAGATCTACGAATCGGATAACCCAGAGGAACAGCTGGAGGCGTTCAAAACGTTCCGTAATCGTCTTGTGCTGAAGGTGGCCAGAGAGTTTATGGAAGTAAACAAGATTGGCGATGTGAGACAGTACAGGCTGAAACGCCAGACCAGAGTCACGCTATCCAACATTTTTGGTAAGAAAGTCGCATAAAGCAAAAACCCGCCGATTGGCGGGTTTTTTGTGGCCGCTGAGTTTGGTCGGGTTATCTTTTTTTTCTTGTGAGTTTTGGGAACATAGAGTTCGCCAACGATGGCACTGGATTTGAAAATCAGCTTTTACACGGAGCCTTTGGGTATGGACATAATTAAAAAAATACTAATTACATCAATAAGTATCGGAATGGTTGGCTGTGCTTTCCCGGACAAAGACGGAGATTACGGCGCTTACGTCTATAACTGTCAGAAGTATGCTTATGGCAAAGCCTACGCATTTGAACACAGAGATTTTGCATATAAGGTTTGCAAAGATGCGGCCAAACTTTGGGGAGATGAAGTTCCAGCCTATGTCATCAGGCAAATCCAGTTGCATCCAGAAATACCAGCTGATGAGATAAAATACGCGGCGATGGCCGGCTCATTGGGGAACAACTAACCCAGCCTTTTGGATTAGAAAAACAAAACCCGCCAAATGGCGGGCTTTTTATGCGCAAATTTCTTCGCGATTATGCGGGCGAAGCAGTGAGTGGGTAATGGACTCCACCTCCTGAATGTCGCCAAACGATCTGATACGCAGGGCAAGATTCCACTTATTCAATGTGTGCGCGTTACGCACCAGTTCTTCCCGTGCTTTTGCGTCTTTGCTGTCGAGACGACCGCAGTCGTTCAACCATTTAGCGACTTCCGACCAATCCCAGAGTGGAGACTGACCGCTGATGCGCTGTACAGGGCAAGGGAAATCACCTTTGCCACGTAAGCCGTCTTTAAGCAGAGTGATAGCCTGGCGGGTTAAGCCGGAGAGTTGAGCGATATCACTCAAACCTACCAGTGCTGAATCTACCGATTCCACCACTGCGCCAATACCTGCTGTTTCAATATTATCGATTGCCGATTTGATTGCCTGATCTAAAGATTCAGCTTCTCTGTCAAATTCTACATACACTGAGCTGCCGTAGTAGCAGATGAGCGCGTCATCGCAACCGTTGGTGTACAAAGCGTCTGCGAGACCTTCGGTCTCCATCTGAACGCCTGATAATGTCAGTGTGAAGTTATAGAGTTCCATTTGGATCTCCTCGTCAAAAAGGCGGTTGCCCGCCTTGGCTAAAACTCCCGAATCAGTCCTTTGTTGACTTCGGGTTACAGCGGTCGACCATTCTGCGGATCTGCTTTGCGTGCGTCTCCGGGTCCTTTGGTGTGCTGTTTACGCTCATGGCGTGAGTACGTCCATGTTCGGCAATTCCGCATTTGATGGTACAGAAGGGGTGCCCTGTCGCTTCTTCAACGATCCAGCCTTTTTCTTCTGCGTAACGGAGTGCGTCACGTACTTCTTTATTAGGGTGCTTCTTACTCATTAGCCTCCTAGTGCGCTAATAATAGACAACGTGTTAACTTGAGTCAACACTCTTTGACGATGCCGAGTGTTGAGGGGTCAACACCCCCATACATGCGCATCTACGGCTACGCAGTACTGACGTAAGGTTATCAGAATTATCCCTATTTACATCGACATACCTGCGTCAACCCTCAACTTCTTCAGCTCGCAAGCTCCACCACCTGATTCCTCCATGATAAAATTGATACACATAAATAATCAGGTAATTAACACTATGAGCACCGATATCTACGAAAAAATCATGTCCGATCTGGAGTTCGACCGCGACAATCTGGAGGAAGTCTGGCGTCAGCAACCGCGCCTGTTGATGGAGTACGGCTCTAAGCTGGCGCGGGCAGAACGCGAAGTCGCAGATGCAAAACTCTCCCTCGATGCGATTGAGGCGAAAATCTACGACAATGAGCGTAAGAACCTGAGTATGAACGGCATTAAGTTCAATGAATCCGTACTGGAGGCGAAGGTTAGAACCAACCCGCAATACCTCGCGAAGCGCCAGAAACTCGACGATGCCCGGCACATTGCAGATCTGTACAAGCACGCTGTAGCCGCCTTCTCCCACCGCCGCGACATGATTGTCCAGGCGTCCAAAATGGCTATCGTGGAGATTGAACGTTTGGGCGCCGAACGTTTCCACTCTCCCCGTTAATTTATGCTAGATCGTAAGTAAGTGCTGATCTATCATTCTTCTCGCTCGAAAGAGCCACGAATAAATGAACGCCCAACGCGCATAGCGCCAATGGCCACAATCACAACAAGGAGAAATACATGTCTAAGTCATTACTTGATCTGCTTAACAAGACCCGTGGCGATATTGCTTCTAAACGTGGCAATAACGTTGATTTGACCCGTCTGAAAGACGGCAATAACTATCTGCGCATTTTTCCGAACAAGGACGACCCGAATGGTGTGTTCTTCCAGACTTTCGGTATGCACTACGTTAAGCATCAGAATGAGGAAGGCAAAGATGTAACCACCGCCTACATCTGCGAACAGCACACCCACGGCCACGCTTGCCAGCTGTGTGAGATGGTTATGGAAGGTCGTGCTCGCTTTAAGGGCAACAAAGCGATGGAAGAGCGCATTAACAGTATGCGTGCTACACCTCGTTATCTGGTCAACGGTGTTCTGTCTGCGCGTGAAGACTTTGCGGACGCAGAGAAATGCCAGCTGATTGAGCTGCCGTCTACGGTCTTCGACGATATCTGCAAAGTGATGTCCGAAGATATTGCGGATGATATCGGCAACCCACTGAGCAAAGAAGAAGGCTATGCGTTCCTGATTAAGCGTACCGGTTCCGGTCGTGACACCAAGTACGACGTATCCCCGAAACGTAAAGTCTACAAAGGCGACATTCCTGAGAAGCTCTGGACTACCCAACACGATCTGATCGCATACGCGAACCAGGCTGACGAAACCCGTCTGCTGTCTACGGCTCGCACTATGGGTCGTCTGATTGGTATTGCGGCTCCGGCAGCAACAATGTCCTCTCCGGCCATTTCTTCCGCTGCAAAATCAGCCGCTGCAGAACTGCCTGGCTTTGGCTCTATCACTGGTCATACAGAAGGGGCTGCTGCTGTCGCTACGGCACACACTCCGGCTCCAGAGTCCACCAGCCTGGTTGATGAAGAGATCCTGCGTGCCGCTGAAGCTGAGTTCAAACCGGAAACTAAACCGGAAGAAGTTAAAGCTCCGGAAGCCGCCGCAGCTGCAAGTGCTTCAGCATCTGCCGCCGCTGCATCTGCACCAGCTGACGAAGGTCTCGATGACCTGCTGGCTGAGCTGGACGCTCTGTAATCCCATAACGTGACCAGTAAGGCGTCTACGGACGCCTTACTTTTTGGAAGGAGTGTACCGGTGAATTATCTCTTTGTGGACGGTAACAGCCTGGGCTATTACCACCAGCAATCCGACAAATTACATAACGGCGAGATGGAAGTTCAGGCGGCTTTTGGCTTCGTGAAGAACGTTCGTCGTTACGCCTCAATTCTCCATGCCCGCCCAATGATCTTGTGGGATGGATTCAGCGACAAACGTCGCGAATTCTACCCGGAGTACAAAGCGAATCGCGATGACGACCCGGATATGAAGAAGATGAAAGAAGGTTTTGCCACCCAGAAGCCGTACATCTTGAAAATGATGACCGCGCTGGGCGTCAACCAACTCATTGCAAAGGACGCAGAAGCGGACGACCTGGCTGGAATGCTGGTCTCTCGCCTGGCTCCGCAGCCGACCGTCGATCACATCTACCTGCTGACTGGCGATGGCGACTGGCTCCAGCTGGTTCGCGAGAATGTGAGCTGGGTAAGCCTGCGTGAAGATGCCAAGCACAAGCAGGTGAACTTCGAACAGTTCGCAGAGCTGACAGGTCTGCCAACACCACGCGCGTTTCTGGAAGCGAAAGCGTTGCAGGGCGATAACTCGGACAACATCAAAGGCGTCGGTGGCATTGGTGATCGTGGCGCGAAAGAGCTGCTTCATGAATGGGGAAGCGTGGCCGCAATGGTACGCGGTATTAACGACGGCTCCATTGTCATCAACAAAGGTCGCTATAAGACGGCATTCAACAAGCTGGCAAAGAATGCCTTCAACGAGAAGACGGGCTGCCGGATGCTCGAAGCCTTTAAGCGCAACATGATGCTGATGAACCTTATCGACACAAAATTCCCACCCAGCGAAATCGAGTCGATTAAAGGCGCACGCGACATGAATGTCTTCGAACAGATGTGTTACGAGCTGAATTTCCGGTCGTTTCTGGAAGATCTGGAAGTGTTTGTTCTGCCGTTTGAGAGGTACTGCTGATGTTGAAATCCATCATTAATGGCGGGGCAACTACGCCAACCACGCTGGCTAAAGAGATTGTCTTCTGCCACGGCGAGCACGCTGTGGTGGCGCTGCCGAACATTCTGGGCGCTGCTGGCATTTCTGCTACTGAGCGTGAGTTCGCGCTGGTCAGCGAGCAGGTCGTGAAGATCATCGCTCGCGTCGCCAAACACCTGAACCACGACGCAATCAAGTTTGACGAAGCCGCTGCTTCGAAGCGAATCAACGAATCAAAAGGAGCCTAATCATGGCAAAAGGCAAATCCGCACTGGCACTGGCGCTGAAAAAGAAAATCGGCAGCAATGACGAGATCCAGAAGGTCTCCCACTGGATTGACTCCGGTTTCCCTCCACTGAACAAAGCCATTTCCGGACGTTACGACGGTGGTTTTCCGTGTGGGCGTATCGTTGAAGTCTTCGGGCCGCCAAGCGCCGGTAAAACCTTTTTGGCGACGGCTGCGATGGTGTCAGCACAGAAACAGGATGGTCTGGCCGTATTCCTTGACCACGAAAACAGTTTCGACGTTGGTCTTGCCGTGGCGAACGGTCTGAACGCCGACGAAGACGATGGTCAGTGGGTCTACAAACAGCCGGATACCTTCGAAGACTCCGTAGAGCTGATCGGCACAATCCTCAAGCTGGTTCGCGACGAAGAGCTTATCCCGGAAACAGCCCCTATCTGCATCGTTGCCGACTCTCTGGCGTCGATGGTTCCGAACTCGAAGGCTGAGAAGTTCGACAAGATGGCAGAAGGCACTGCGAAGGACAAAGATCAGCTGAACATGAACGACAACACGGCGCTGGCTCGCGCGACGAGTGCGAACTTCCCTACTCTGGCGCTTTGGGCGCGTAAGTACAACGCGTGCATCATCTTCTTGAACCAGGTGCGTACCAAAATTGGCGTGATGTTTGGCGATCCGACTACGTCTCCGGGTGGCGACTCTCCGAAGTTCTACGCGTCGGTGCGCATCCGTCTGGGTGCATCCGTCATGAAGGATGGCAAAGAGAAGATCGGACAGGACGTTGGCGCCGAGTGCATTAAAAACAAAGTCGCACCTCCGTTTGGCAAATGCTCATGGAAATTCTACTTCGACCCGACTCGCGGGCTGGACGTCATCGAATCTCTGGTTGAGTACATGCTGGAGGAAGGATACCTGCCCAAGAACGCCAGCGGGCGTGTGGAAATTGGCGATAAGAAATACACCAAATCGCAGATCGTCGAGATGTACCGCGAGAAGCCACTCCCGGGAATCATCGCAGCACTCCAGGCGATAGACGAACGGCGAGCGAAAGAGTCGTCACCAGCAGAGACAGAAGAAGCGTAATCACAAGGCGTCCATTGGACGCCTTTTTTATACTTGAAAATATATAAGTGCTTACTTATCATTTCTACACCAAAACGACAAAAGGAAACACATGATTAAGGGTTATCTCATGGCTGTTTCAGCAGTGGTATCAGTCTGCTTTATTTACGGTTTACTGGTTCCATCGCTTATATCAGCTAAAAGCGATCTGGCCTCCTTTATTGGACTTGCCATCGCTTTAATCTTCCCGGTTGCCTTGTTAAAAGCTGGCCGCAGGTATATCAACTCACTCAATAAAACTAAGGAGAAGTAAGTAATGAAGAAAGGTTTACTGGCGGTGGCTTTGGCTGCTATTTGCACAATGGGTCTGACCGGCTGCGATCGCGTGGAACCGGGATACGTTGGCATTAAGGTAAACAAATTGGGTGAAGACAAAGGTATCGGTGAAGTTGTCGGCGTTGGCCGTCAGTGGACTGGTCTGAATACCGAGCTGTACACCTTCCCCACTTTCAAACAGATGAAAACCTACGATGAGCCGTTCACATTCCAGATGAGCGACGGTACAGCCATCGGCCACAAAATTGGTGTGGCATATCTGGTTAATCGCGACAAAGTAACTACCGTATTCCAGACCTATCGCAAAGGTGTTGATGACATTACCGACACTGATCTGCGCCAGAAGATTGCGGACTCACTGAACCGTCTGGCCAGCCGCATGACTACCGACACGTTCATCGACGGCGGCAAGGCGTCTCTGCTCGACAATGCGCTGAAAGATATTCAGGCAGAAATGTCACCGGTAGGTATTGAGGTTATTAGCCTGTCATGGGTGGGCAAACCAGACTACCCGGACACTGTCATCGAATCTATCAATGCCAAAGTGACCGCGAACCAGAAAACGCTCCAGCGCCAGCAGGAAGTTGAGCAGCGCAAGGCAGAAGCGAACATGCTGCGTGAACAAGCCGAAGGTGAAGCCGACGCTATCCGCAAACGTGCTCAAGCAGAAGCTGATGCCATTAAGTTGCGCGGTGAAGCATTGCGTCAGAACCCGAACGTCATGGAGCTGGAAGCCATCAACAAATGGAATGGTCAGTTGCCTCAGTACATGACTGAAGGGGCCAATACTCCGTTTATCGCGTTGAAGTAACAGCCTTTTCAAAGATACGGCGTCCACTTGGACGCCTTTTTTATTTCCGCATTATCACCAACAAGAAAACAAATTGGTTACTAATACGGAATTACCATCCGTAAAAGTACAAAGTGACAACGCCACATAGTTGTTCGGCAACGGATGAGAAGGAGATCGGGAATGAAAAGTTACAGCGAGATGACGGACTTTGAGATTAACTGCCTGGTCGCGGAAGCCACCGGCCATCGACCGCTTATCTCACAATATGGCTGGAAAGGCTCACAGGAAGGCGATTACACAGCAGTGGTCGCCATCGGCCCGAACGGAGCCGGAACCTTCGACTGGTGTAACGATCCGGAAGATGCGTGGGACATTATTTACCGACACAGAATCGGCGTAATCCCTGCCAGACAGCCTGGCGAGTGGAGAGCGGCCCACAGAAAGGTGGATAGCTCAACGCCACTGCATCTGATCCAGAACCCTAACCCTTTCAGAGCGGCAATGACCGTGTTCCTTTTAATGCAGGAGAAAAAGCGTGAAGAAACTGTATGACGCGGCCAACGCTGCGCTGGATGTAGTGGATACCGAAATTGCCCAGGGCTTCCCGGAGCCAGAGTGGGCGACGCAACTGCGTGAGGCGATTGCGGAGATGAACGCACCGGAACCTTCAGAAGATGAAGCCGACTGGCAGCGTTTCATCAGAATGTACGCGGAAGAGATTGGCCCGACGCCAACCGCTGAACAGGCCATGTTGCTCAAGTACTTCAAGGAAGCTGGAGAGAATCTGCCGGTTGATGATACACCGCACTGGTTTCACGCCGCCTGGCGTAAGTTCGACGTGATCTACACTCGCAGCCTGGGAAACAAAGATATGGTCGTCTGGCATCTGATGCACATTGATAAGGCTGTCGACCGCACGCTGGAGAAGTTCTTTCCTCCAGCCTGAACACAATGATTGTGCGCCGCATGGCGCACATTAATATAAATAAGCACTTACCAATAAGGAGAAAACACATGAAGATTTTGGTTCGCATTTCAGCCAGCACCGACTATGACGTTTACCCGTTGTTCATGGTCAAGTGCGACGGTCTAAGCGATGAAGAAATTCAAGCGGCAATTGAGCGCAATCTCGTTGAGTACACTGGCATGGATGCAGATTCTGTGTATGTCGATGATGACGGTGTTTGTTGGCACAACGGTAGTTGCTGGTACGTTGACGACACGATGCAGGTAAGCGATGAAGACGCGGCTCATCTTGAGCGTATCTTAGGCATCAGCACTTTTGAGTGACATTTACAGCAAAAAATATATAAGTTAGTATCTACCTATCATGAAAACTGTATTAGACACTTTATTACTTATTGTCTCGATAGCTTTTGTGCTCGATTGCATCTTCACCGGAGCAATCCGTAAAGCGCTGGCGCCTGTTAATGGCGCGATGGTTAATGCGCTGGCCGTAGTGCTGGTATTCGACTCAGCATTTGGCGTTATCAAAGGAGTCGTGACATGAAGAAAATAGCCCTGGCTCTGGCGCTGCTCTCCCCCCCTGTCTACGCGGACACATACGTCTATGAGTGTGAGATGTCAGTGGCCGAAGTGAAAAACGACGTGATCCGCAATGTTGTCAAAGCCAGCTACGGCGCGATGGTTGTGGACAGCGGCGAACAGTTTTATGTTGTGCGCGATGATCGCGTCCTGTCTTCCCCCTATCTCACCAAACGTAACGGCAAACTGTCTGGCGTGGGTGAAGATAAGTTCGTTTACAACAAATCAGGTGATGTCTACGGCGTTCACGCGAAGAACGCCAGCTACCTTTTCGATGACTGCAAGGAGGTTGGTTGATGGCGGTTACACTGGCAGGTCTGGAAATCGAAAAAACAAGCGGCTACTGGCGTGCCAAAGGGTTTAAGCAACCCGGCGTGCTGGAACGTCTGGAACGTGAGGACGGTGTCATTGTCCACCAGCGTCGCGAATGGCGCATGTACGATCCGGAAACAGGTAAGCTCACGACGAAGGCCGGAACACTCTGGGGTCTGCTGAAGAAAATCCACTGATATCACTAACCACTGCGGTGAGTAGCCAGCTCACCGCGTGCGTATCCGACCCATAACCACTGTAGTGAGTAGAATACCCTTCAGGTATGCAATCCAACCACTGTAGTGAGTAAAACGACTGCCGTGATATCCGGTATCCACTGTAGTGAGCAAAGTAGTGATTATCGACGTCGCTATCCACTGTAGGGAGTAAACAGGCGTTCATTCGCAGCAAACAACCACTATAGCGAGTGATGGAATGCGCTCTCCAGCGGGTATCCACTATGGAGAGTAAACCTTCACTGTTTTCAGCGGATATCTACTCACTACAGTGGTTAGTAAACCCAGCCAACCGATTCTGCTCTCCACAGTGGATAGCCAATAACGAAGGGAACAACGATAACCACTATAGAGAGTGGATTTAACAAGATACCCAGTGACCACTAACCTCGCAGCCCTTGATTCATCTGGGTTTGTAACCACTAACATTTATTTCATTGTTTGCGTGCCACTGCCTACAGTGGTTACTTTTGGTTGCTGTTACTCACTACAGTGGATAGCGGATTCCAGATAAACAAAAGGCTCACTACAGTGGATAGTGAGCCTTTCTACTCTCTACAGTGGTTGGGCTATTTACGAGTTTTAGCTTTGCGCAGCTCTTCGAGAATCGCCAGTTCTTCCTTGCTTAACATGACCATCTCACCGTCTTTTTCTTCAGGAACAACATCGATAATGTCCTCCGAATCATCACCAGGCAAGATATCTTCTGGTTCTTCCGGCGCAGCTTTAACTGGTGGCAATGCCGGGCGTAACTTCGGCCGCCTATAGTGGATGATGAAGTAGACCGAGCTGCCGCGCTTCACTTCGGTGTAATCGAGATAGCCGATCTCCCGCAGCTGCTCCATCGCCTTCCTGACTGTCGCGTTCTGGGTAATGGTGCGGCTGGTTAAGTTAAGTCTGGCGCGTAAGCGAGCCAACGAGATTGGTGCCGGGTCATGTGGCAAACTTTCGATGAAGGTGTAGAGCGCCTGCGCGGATTCTTTTCTGGAGAGTTCGTTAATTGCCCGGAGTTGCAGAAG
>PPYE01414203.1_pt1 | contig 10831 bp, 8 predicted proteins | sample 1559881 | NCBI WGS metagenome assembly PPYE01 (sample SAMN08240022, study PRJNA423297) | Human gut metagenome, whole genome shotgun sequencing project.
GCAGATAGTTGTTCTGCTGCATGGCGTCGGCTATGGCCTGGTGAGCCTTCAGGTCAGGATAAGCCTCAACCTGGGGGAAGAGACGGCCACAAGCCATATTGAGCTGGCTGTTGACGTCGCTGCGGTTGGCCTCGTTAACCTTGCCGCCACGCAGGGCAGCCACGGCCTTCATCACGTCCTTGTCCAGGTCTATGGCGCGGTTTACCAGTCCCACCACATTCTGCAGTATCTGCACGCGCTGCTCCAGATAGTTGTCTATATTGGACGCCTCGGCCTGGATGCGCTGCTCGAGCTTGAGAAAATAGTTGCGCGCCGAAATCTTCATGAAGATGAATACCACTCCTGGCAGCACGCCAGCCACGCAGCCGCCGATGGCCACGGTGGTGGGGTCGGCCAGCTGGTCGCCCATAGCCAGCACGTAGATGAGGGTGAGCAGCGGGAGAGTCACCCACAAGGCTATCTCGAAGAGGGTGGAACGGAAAGTGATGGTCACTGGGAGCTGACGGTCTATCACATGTACATCACGGCCATTGTCGTTGACCGGACCTTGGGTCTCGTCTAATAAGTTTGCCATAATCGTTGAAGGTTATTTAATGATTTTAATTTACGGTTTCTATACCTTATATAATATATTCACTGTTTGATTTCGGTAGATAACAGTTGCAAATATAGCTCTAATCGCCCATAATACAAAACAAATCGGTCGATTTCCTTCCGGCGGCGCCGTTTTTCTACTTCTTGCGGATGATGGTGAGTCCGTCGCGTATGGGCAGAATGACCTTTTCCACACGGGTGTCGCGGGCTATGTAGTCGTTGAAGGTGTCTATGCCGTGGGTCTGACTGTCTTTGGCGTAGGCGGGGTCTACCACATGTCCGTCCCACAGGGTGTTGTCGGCGAGGATGTAGCCGCCCTGCCTGATGATGGGCAGCAGCGTGTCGAAGGTCTCGCGGTAGGTGCGCTTGTCGCCGTCGACAAAGGCCATGTCGAACATGATGCCCAGTCGGGGCGCCTCGACATTGGCGTCGCCTATGCGGAAGTCTATGCGGTCGGCCACGGGCGACCCCTCTATCCACTTTCGGGTGAAGTCTTCCATCTCGTCGTTGATTTCAAAGGTATATACCTTGCCCCCCTCGCCCAGTCCCTCTGCCATGCAGATGGCGCTGTAGCCGCTGAATGTGCCCACCTCGAGTATGCGCTGCGGGCGTATCATCTCTACGAGCATCTTGAGCAGACGGCCCTGGAGATGGCCCGAGGCCATGCGGCCGTGCACGGTATGGATGTTGGTGGCACGCCAGAGGCGGTAGAGATAGTCTCCCTCGGGGTCTATATGCTGTCGGATATACTGGTCTATGGTCATTTGGCTTTCAGGGCTTCGATGGCGAGACGATAGGAGTCGAGTCCGAACCCTGCTATCACTCCCCGGCAGGCTGAGGATATCATGGAGTGGTGGCGGAACTCTTCGCGCTGGTGTACGTTGCTGATATGCACCTCGACGACGGGTGCCTGGATGGAGCGGATGCAGTCGTGCAGAGCCACACTGGTGTGGGTATAGGCGCCGGCATTGAGCACGATGCCGTCACAGTCGAAGCCCACTTCCTGCATACGGTCTATGAGATAGCCCTCGACATTGCTCTGATAGTAGTCTATCTCTATCTCGGGATAGAGGGTACGTAGATGGGCAAAATAGTCGTCAAAGGAGTTGTGGCCGTAGATGCCTGGCTCTCTGATACCGAGCAGATTGAGGTTGGGGCCATTGATAATTTGTATTTTCATCGTCGTAGCGTATTGGGGGATGATGCTTTTTTTAGAAAAAACCGTTTGATTTGTTTTGACACCATCCCAATTCGTATTAACTTTGTAAACGGCATAGCCGCAAGGCTGTATGCTTGTTGCAAAATTAGCTTAAATCGGGCTAAGTACAAAATAAATCATCCGCTTTTTTCATGTACCACGCCCCATATTGATGCCCATACCTATGACAGAAGACATACACAGCGCCACTCCAGCTTCGGGCTCACTGAAAAGGGCCTATGCCAGGTATCTCAAACTGGAGAAGAACTACTCGCCCAACACCGTGGCTGCCTATCTCACCGATATCGGCCATCTGGTCACCTTCAGCCATGAGCGGGGGGTGAGCATCGACCGCATCGAGCTCTCCGATCTGCAGCAGTTTGTCTGCACGCTGAGAGACATGGGCATCGGGCCGGCGTCGCAGGCAAGGATGATTAGCGGGCTGCGCTCGTTCTACAGGTTCATGCTCGTCGACGGACGCATGGACAACGACCCCACCGAGCTGCTCGAGTCGCCGCAGACGGGAGAGCGGCTGCCCGAGGTGCTCACGCCCGAAGAGCTAGACAGGATGAAGGCAAGCATAGACCTGAGCACCAACGAGGGACAGCGCAACAGGGCCATCATCGAGGTGCTCTTCTCCTGCGGACTGCGCGTGAGCGAACTGGTCAACATGAAGCTATCGGCGATATATGCCGAGGAGCGGTTTGTGCGCATCATGGGCAAGGGCAGCAAGGAGCGGCTGGTGCCCATCTCCGACACGGCGCTCCACGAGCTCGGGCTATGGTATGCCGACCGTTGCCATCTACGCATCAAGCCCGGCGAAGAAGACTATGTGTTTCTCTCGCGGCGCGGCAGCCACCTGACCCGCATCATGGTGTTCTACATCATACGCCAGGCGGCACTCGCGGCAGGTATCCACAAGCCCATTTCGCCCCACACGCTGCGCCACAGCTTTGCCACAGCGCTGCTCAAGGGAGGGGCCGACCTGAGAGCCATCCAGGCCATGCTGGGGCATGAGAATATAGCCACCACCGAAATCTATACGCACATCGACACCACCACCCTGCGCGAACAGATACTCAACCATCACCCCCGAAACATCAAGTAAATGAGACACGACAAACTGCAGCGCGAGCTCGACCTGCTGCTACTGATGACCGAGAACAAGAACTACACCGCCGCACAGCTCTGCGACCGTGTAGGCATCTCGCTGCGCAATCTGTATTACTACTTCGACTTCTTCCGCGATGCCGGTTTCAGGCTCGTCAAGTCGGGCACCTACTACAGGCTCGACCGCCACTCACCCTTCTTCCGCAAACTCCACGAGAGCATAGACTTCACCGAGCAGGAGGCTGTGCTGCTGAGACGGCTCATCAGCGGCACCGACGACAACAATGCCCTCGCCGAGAGCATACGCCACAAACTCGACAAGTTCTACGACCTGCGCATACTCACCGACATCACCGCCAACCAGCAGCTCTCCCACAATATAGACAGGCTCTACGAAGCCATCAAGTTCAAGCAGATGGTCAAGATATGCAACTACTCGTCACCCCACAGCCAGACTGTGACCGACCGCATAGTAGAGCCCTTCGCCTTCATGAACGACAATATGGACGTGCGCTGCTACGAGCCCAGCACCGGCCTCAACAAGACCTTCAAGATAGCCCGCATGGGCGACGTGGAAATCATTGACATGCTGTGGAGCTACGAAGACCGCCACCGGCAGATGTTTACCGACGCGTTCATGTTCTGTGCCGAAGAGCGTCACCCGGTCAGCATGATACTGGGGCAGCTCTCTGCCAATCTGCTGCGCGAAGAGGTGCCCCGCGCCGCCGACTGTATGACACCTCATGATGAGCGACACTTCAGGCTCGACCTCGACGTATGCAGCTACATTGGTATAGGCCGCTTTGTGTTAGGTCTCTACGACGACATCGAGGTGCTGGGCAACGACGAGTTCAAGGAATATCTGCGCCAGCACATAGAGCGCATGTACAGCAAGAGCCACTGACGACCGGGAGGCAATCCCCACTCTCTCTGCCATACTACGCAGAGATATCCTAACAACCGATAAAGAGTCAACCTATCCATAAACCGTTAATACATCAATCTGTTTATTTATGCTCAATGTCTTAGTAATATTAGCTGCCATCGCGCCAGTAGCAGTTGTGATTTGGTATATCTACCGTAAGGACCGCAAGCAACCCGAACCCACAAAGTTGCTCATAAAGGCATTTATCTATGGCATACTCTCGGCACTGCTTACTCTGGTGATAGTCATACCATTTGAAGCGATTACCGAATTTGACAATGACGAGGTTTCAAACATAGGCAGCGCCATATCCAATGCCTTCTTTATGGCTGCCATACCAGAAGAGTTGGCAAAGTTGGTGATGCTGTGGCTGCTGTTGAGAAACAACCCATACTTCGACGAGCACTTCGACGGTATCGTGTATGCCGTATGTATAGGTATGGGATTTGCCGCTATCGAGAATGTTCTCTACCTTTTCGACAACTACGAGTCGTGGATAAGCGTCGGCATAGCAAGAGCCTTGTTTGCTGTTCCAGGTCATTTTCTCGATGCAGTCATCATGGGATTCTATTACTCGCTATGGCATTTCCGAATCTTGCGCAACTGGCAGACATGCGCATTGATACTCGTCGGTCCTATTCTGGCCCATGGCATATACGACAGCATAGTATTCTCCATGAATATAGACGAATCATTAGGCGGCATTCTCCTCCTGCTGTTCCTCCTGTTCCTCAACAAACTCAAGAATATATGCAAAAAGCACATCGCTGATTTGGTAAACCACTAAGGTTTTCTATTTACACATCTATATCGAAAACTATTGAATAGCCTGAGTCTATGGAACAGCAATTCAAATATTTTGCATTCATATCATATAGTTCACATGATACGCAGTGGGGAAAACGCTTACATAAGAAGTTGGAAAGCTATAGTATCCCTTCAACCCTTTGTAAGAAATACGGTTGGAAGCGTAAACCTCTTAATCCGATATTCTTTGCACCATACGAGATTCAACCAGGAACTCTGTCAGAAGAGTTGAAGGACAGATTGCGAGAGTCAAGACATTTGATTGTAATATGTTCTCCCTATTCAGCCCAATCCTATTGGGTTGGACTGGAGATTGAGTTCTTCCATCAGTTAGGACGTACCAAGGATATACATTTCTTTATTATAGACGGCGTGCCAAATAGTGGCGACAAGACAACAGAGTGTTTCAATAACAAAATTAAAGAGCTGGGTATTCCGGAGATACTTGGTGCCAACATACACGAGAAGGTATACCGATGGTCTTGGCTGAATAGAGAGAGGGCATATGTGCAGATTGTCACAAAACTATTAGGAGTAGAGTTTGACAGTATCTGGCAACGCCACAAACGTATGCTGTGGCAGAAAATGACTCTATGGCTCATGTGTCTAACAGCTGTCTTGGCTGCCTTGATGGGAACATGGCTGGTCAATAGACCCGTGGATGTTAAGGTTTCACTGAATGAAGTCAGTGTTCATAACAACAACCTACCACCTCTTCATAACGCTGTCATCACACTTATGCTTGACAATGAAAGGAAAACGGATACATTACATACAATGGATAACACCACTACTTTTACCAATATTCCTGCCAATATGCTTGGTAAGAAAGTAATGGTACAGTTCGTGTGTGAGGATTGGTGTACCACAGATACAACTCTCGAACTAAGCAAGAACATAGAGTTAAACATATCTCGTGATATCAATGCGTTTGGACACGTGAGGTTTACCCTATACGATTCTCAAGTGACGCCCATTGCAGGCAAAACCATCAATATCTCTGGCGTAAAGGCTACAAGCAATGCTCAAGGTGTTGTAGATGCCGTCATTCCTTTTGAGAAACAAAATATTATATATAAACTTACATCATCAGAAGTCTCGCTGGCAGACACTATTATAGACGCTAAATGTGGAGACTCTGACGCTGTTTTCACAAAATAAAAAACTAAACATAATACTCCATATGAAAAGGACATTATCTGTATTTTTCGCATTATTGCTGACAGTCATTACAGCATCGGCACAAATTCAGAATGGATACGTGCGCTCGCAAGGCACTTCATACAATCGCACCGGCTCGCCTTTGAAAGGAGCGAGAGTGTTTGTCAAAGGACTTAATGGGGCAAAAGTTACTGCAACAAACGGAACCTTTAATATTAACCTTGGTGGTGGTAAGACGCAGTTCAGCATTAGCACCGTAACATTGAAAGGCTATACTCTATTAGCGCCATTGCCACCTGCATATAATGTAGGTAAAGCAACCGTCGAGATAGTCATGCAGTCAAGAGAAGAACGTATACAGAACGAAGCGCGCATCTCAAAGATTATAGAAGAACGTATCACAAAAAGTTACGATGCCAAAACCAAAGAACTACAGAAAAAGATAGCCGATTTGGAGAAAGCGTTGTCTGATAAGAAAAGGAATTCCGACGAACTTGAAAGTCAAATACGCTCTCTTAAAGAACAGATGGGAAACTTGGACAACCAATACATGAAGCGCAACGAACTGATAGACAAAATGGTGGAGGAATACGTCAACCTCGACTATGCAACTATGAACAATCGTAAAGCCGAACTTTGTTCATACATCGAATCAGGAGAATTGGAAAAAGCAGACTCATTACTCAACACCATCGACATCTATAAAGAGATGAACGATATAAAGACCTTGAATCAGGATATAGAAGAAAAAGAGTCTATGCTCGAGAAAGAAAAAGAGATACGTAAAAACAAAATAGAAACAGCATGTATGTATTGGAGAGGAAAATATAATATCGCCATTCAAAACATGCAGTACGATTCTGCAGCCGTTTACATCAGAAACTTGGCTGATGTAGATACTTGTAACTTTGAAAATGTCTTCGACTGTGCAAATTATCTCCGTGAACAGAATTATTTCAAGGAAGCAGAGGAATACTATAACAAGATATTAAAAATAGGACAGGAAAAACAATTGATTTCAAAATATCAGATAGCTGAATTATATAATAACTTGGCTGTTCTGTATGGTATTACTCAGCGATTCAAAGAAAGTGAAAAGATGCATAACGCTGCTATACAGATACGTAAACGACTGGCAAAGGAAAACCCGAAAGTATACGAGTCGGATTTGGCTAGTTCATATAACAACTTGGCTAATCTGTATTATTACAATCAGCGATTCAAAGAAAGCGAAGAGACGTATAAAGCTGCTATACAGATATATGAACGAATGGCAAAGGAAAACCCGAAAGCATACGATTCGGACTTGGCTAGGTCATATAACAACTTGGCTAATCTGTATAGTGACACTCAGAGATTCAAAGAAAGCGAAGAGATGCTGAAGGCTGCTATACAGATACATGAACGACTGGCAAAAGAAAACCAGAAAGCATACGAGTCGGATTTGGCTAGGTCATATAACAACTTGGCTAATCTGTATAGTGACACTCAGAGATTCAAAGAAAGCGAAGAGATGCATAAAGCTGCTATACAGATATATGAACGAATGGCAGAGGAAAACCCGAAAGCATACGAGTCGGACTTGGCTATGTCATATAACAACTTGGCTATTTTGTATAATGACACTCAGAGATTCAAAAAAAGCGAAGAGATGCATAAAGCTGCTATACAGATATATGAACGAATGGAAAAGGAAAACCCGAAAGCATACGAGTCGGACTTAGCTAGGTCATATAGCAACTTGGCTCTTTTGTATAGTGACACTCAGAGATTCAAAGAAAGCGAAGAGATGCATAAAGCTGCTATACAGATATATGAACGAATGGCAAAGGAAAATCAGAAGGTATATGAGAAAGATTTGGCTATGTCATATAACAATTTGGCTATTTTGTATAGTGACACTCAGCAATTCAAAGAAAGCGAAGAGATGCATAAAGCTGCTATACAGATATATGAACGAATGGCAGAGGAAAATCCGAAAGTATATGAGAAGGATTTGGCTATGTCATATAACAACTTGGCTGTTCTGTATTATTACATTCAGCAATTCAAAGAAAGCGAAGAAATGAATAAAGCTGCTATACAGATATATGAACGAATGGCAGAGGAAAATCCGAAAGTATATGAGAAGGATTTGGCTAGGTCATATAACAACTTGGCTAGTCTGTATAGTGACACTCAGAGATTCAAAGAAAGCGAAGAGATGCTGAAGGCTGCTATACAGATATATGAACGAATGGCAGAGGAAAATCCGAAAGTATACGAGAAGGACTTGGCAACATTATATAACAACTTGGCTAATCTGTATAGTGACACTCAGCGATTCAAAGAAAGCGAAGAGATGTATAAAGCTGCTATACAAATATATGAACGAATGGCAAAGGAAAACCAGAAAGCATACGAGAAGGAATTGGCTATGTCATATAACAACTTGGCTCTTTTGTATAGCGACACTCAGCGATTCAAAGAAAGCGAAGAGATGTATAAAGCTGCTATACAGATATATGAACGAATGGCAAAGGAAAACCCGAAAGTATACGAGTCGGACTTGGCTAGGTCATATAACAACTTGGCTGGTCTGTATTATTACACTCAACAATTCAAAGAAAGCGAAGAGACGTATAAAGCTGCTATACAAATATATGAACAACTGTACAACAATAATCCTCAAGAATATCAAGGCCTCTTAGCTTTTAATTATTTTTGTCTCGGAACATTAATGACAGAAAACAAAAAACAAGAAGATGCAATTGAGGCTTTTGAACACTCTGTAAAACTCAGTAAAGAGTTAATAAAAGAAGACAATTTTAAGCAAATATACTTATTCAGCCTGTCCATTATTGTTACACTTCATCAACAAGTGGGAAACATTATAACAGCTTATACTTATAATGAGGAATACCTATCTTTACTTAAAAACTTATATGATGAAGATACTGAAAAATGGAAAAGTAGTTATTTTGAGGATTTAATAAAACAATCATACTTAGCTAACCTTTTAGGTAAATTCAAAGATGGGGAGAGATACTCATTAGAAGCATTAAAAATTGACCCTAACTATCATCTTGCGTATACTAACCTGGCAGCTTCTCTTTTGTTGCAAGGAAAATTGGAAGAAGCAGAGAAACTCTTTAGAGAATATAAAGCAGAATTGAAAGATGAATTTCTCAATGATTTAGCAAAGTTTGAAAGTTTACGGGTTATCCCTGAAAAGCGTAAGGCTGATGTAGAACGAATAAAGGCTATATTAAGCGAATAATTGGTGCCGTGTTCTTCAGTAGATTGATGATTAGCGATGTATATCGGACGGCGCGGGTGTACGTGTCGTCCGATACGAGTTTACGTACCAGACGATACGTATCCACGTTTCATCTGATACGAGCCGACAAACATAATCCCGACGGCAGGGGATAAAATCAGAGGATGACGGGGGATAGCTACGCTATATAGTTTATATATAGTATATGCACCGACAGCGCTGTGGATAACCATGTGGATAACCTATGTATAACCGCGTGCATAACCTATGCAGATATCCACACTATAGGGGTGCGCGGAGCTCAGGGTGGGATATCCACAGAGAAATTAGACAGTTTTCAGCAAGTTTTCCATACTTTTATATGGTCAAAAGATATAAACTTATTAACTTTGCAAGATATACGCAGATGGTGTATAACTACATTTACTGTTGTCATTCAGCCGATTAATATTAGACACAGGTGTGTATAAGTGACTGCCAAATGTGTATAATGCAAATCTGCAAACAATAAGGCTATAAGTTATCCACTTTTCCACAGTGTATTTAGTTATAGTTTAAGAATAAGGAAATAAGATATAAATAAAAAATATAATAATGATGGTGAACAAAGAGTGGATTGACAAGGGTTGCATAGACGAACCCGTCGAACAAGGTCTGAATCTCAAACAGGAGATACGCCGCATGTGTAAGGAGAAGGATGCCATCATCCTGGCACATTATTATACAGTAGGCGAGATACAGGAGATAGCCGACTTTGTGGGCGACTCGTTGGCTCTGGCGCGCAAGGCGGCACAGACCGATGCCAAGGTGATGGTGATGTGTGGCGTACACTTTATGGCAGAGACTTGCAAACTGCTCTCGCCCGAAAAGACAGTGATATGCCCCGACCTCACGGCTGGCTGCTCGCTCGCCGACAGTTGCAAGGCAGAAGACCTGAAGAAGTTCAAGGACGAGCATCCGGGCTATAAGGTGGTGTCGTATGTCAACACCACGGCTGCCGTCAAGGCGCTCACCGACTGTGTGGTGACCAGCGGCAATGCCAAGAAGGTGATAGACGCCTTCCCCAAGGACGAGAAGATTATCTTCGGCCCTGACTACAATCTGGGCAACTATATCAACAGCGTCACCGGTCGCCAGATGCTGCTCTGGAATGGTGGCTGCCACGTGCATGAGAAGTTCTCTGTCGACGCCATCGTGCGCCTCAAGGCCGAGCACCCCGACGCCGTGGTTATGGCCCACCTCGAGTGCAAGGCTCCAGTGCTGGCTGTAGCCGATGTCAAGGGCAGCACAGCCACCATGCTCACCTACGCCCAGCAGAGCGACAAGCAGGAGTTTATCGTCGCCACCGAGGCTGGCATTCTACACGAGCTCGAGCGCACCTGTCCCGACAAGCGCTTCTACCCCGTTCCGCCCGAGATGAGCGAGGGTGTGGGCTGCAGCTGCAACGAGTGCGAATACATGAAGAAGAATACGCTGCTCAAAATCTATAACTCTCTGCGCTACGGATGGCCTACGGTAGAGATAGACCCAGTCATCGCGCGCGACGCCGTCAAGCCCATTGAGAAGATGCTCTCGCTGAGCTGATGCAGCAAGTCACGCTGGGAGACAAAAGATGCGCCAGAATAGCTCATAAGGGCTGTTCTGGCGCATCTCCATTATATAGGTGGTAGGCGGAACTGTACAGATGGTAGACCGAACGCCACTCACGCCTTGATGCCCAAGCACAGGCGCACGAGGCGGTAAGGCTGTCGCTGTGCCAACCGCGCCACGAGGGTGG
>PPYE01777205.1_pt1 | contig 10830 bp, 9 predicted proteins | sample 1559881 | NCBI WGS metagenome assembly PPYE01 (sample SAMN08240022, study PRJNA423297) | Human gut metagenome, whole genome shotgun sequencing project.
GCGACGCGGAAATCGCGTGCCGTTGACGCGCCCCCGCAGTGCCCGCTTCCCCCAAGGACAATTATCAGTGCAGGTAGACTGGTTGCGTATTTTCGGAAAACCGGGGGATGGTCGACCCATACGGTTCAAACGTAGTAGATAGACCGTTTTCGTGGCGCGGCCTCAAAACAGTCTTTTGCGACGGGTGGTATCCTTGGTAGCCCTGTGCCGCAAACGCACCTTAAACGCAAGGAGTCTCATGGATCTTATCGCCCAGCTCGCCCGCGAGCTCAACCTTAAGGCCGCCAACGTCGAGGCTGCCGTCAAGCTCATCGACGAGGGCAACACCATTCCCTTTATCTCGCGCTACCGCAAGGAGGCCACGGGCGGCATGGACGACGTCGCCCTGCGCGCGCTCGACGAGCGCCTGTCCTACCTGCGCAATCTTGAGCAGCGCAAAGAGGACGTCATTCTGCTCATCGACGCCCAGGGCAAGCTCACGCCCGAACTCGAGCAGCAGATTCGCGAGGCCACGCAGCTCCAGCGCGTCGAGGACCTCTACAAGCCCTACCGCAAAAAGCGCATGACCCGCGCGCAGAAGGCCCGCGAGGCCGGCCTGGAGCCGCTCGCCAACATGATCATCATGCAGGCTTCGGCCAAGGGCAGCGCGCTCGACGCCGCCGCGGTATACGTCAATGATGAGGCCGGCTTCGACACGCCCGAAAAGGCGCTCGCCGGTGCCGCCGACATCGTGGCCGAAACGGTAGCCGAGGACCCCGAGAACGTCGCCGACCTGCGCGCCTTTACGCAAAACACCGCCGATATCGTCGTCGAAGCCACCGACCCCGCCGAGAAGACCCCCTACGAGCCGTACTACAGCTATGACGAGCCGCTGCGCCGTATACCCAACCACCGCGTGTTGGCTATCGATCGCGGTGAGCGCGAGGGCAAGCTCCGCGTGCGCGTGAACGTCGACGGCGCCGCCGCCACGGCACGCCTCGGAAGCCGTTGGCCCCGCCGTCAGGGCGTGTTTGCTCCCATCTTCGATGCCGCCATCGCCGACGGCTACAAGCGCCTCATGGCCCCCTCGCTGGAGCGCGAGGCCCGCGCCAAACTCACCGTTCGCGCCCAGACTGAGGCCATCAACGTCTTTGCCAAGAATCTCGAAGGCCTGCTCTCGGCACGCCCCGTCCGTGGCGCCCGCGTACTCGCGCTCGACCCGGGCTACCGCACCGGTTGCAAGGTCGCCGTCATGGACGAAACCGGCAAGCTGCTCGACCACGGCGTGGTCTACCCCACCAAGCCGCGCCACGACGTCGCCGGCACCAAGCGCGAGCTCGCCCGCCTCGTCAAGAAGGACAGAGTCAACACTATCGTCATCGGCAACGGCACCGCCAGCCGCGAGACCGAGGAAGTCGTCTCGGAGTTCATTGCCGAGCAGGCGCCCAGCCTTCGCTACACCATCGTCAACGAGGCCGGCGCGTCGGTGTACTCCGCTTCCGAGCTCGCGAGCCAGGAGTATCCCGACCTGGACGTCACCGTGCGCGGCGCCATGAGCTTGGGCCGCCGCCTGCAGGACCCGCTGGCAGAGCTCGTTAAGATTCCGCCCCAGTCCATCGGCGTGGGCCAATACCAGCACGACCTTGACCAAGCCGAGCTCTCGCGCACCCTGGGCCACGTGGTGGAGGACGTCGTCAACCGCGTGGGCGTCGACGTGAACACCGCGAGCGCGAGCCTTCTGGGATACGTATCGGGCATCACGCCGAGCGTGGCCAAGAACATCGTTGCCTACCGCGAGGAAAACGGCGCCTTTACCGATCGCCGCCAGCTCAAGAAAGTCCCCAAGCTTGGACCCAAGGCATACCTCAACGCCGCGGGCTTCCTGCGCATCAGCGGCGGCAAGAACCCGCTCGACGCGACAAGCGTCCACCCCGAGAGCTACGAGGTGGCCACGTCCGTCCTGGAACGCGCCGGCGTTAAAGCCAGCGAGCTCAGCCGTGGCGGCGTGCCCGACATCGAGCGCCGCCTGGGCAGCATCTCGGCGCTGGCAAGTGACCTGGACTGCGGCGCCCTCACGCTCATCGACATTGTCAACGAGCTCAAGAAGCCCGGCCGCGACCCGCGCGATGACGCGCCCGAGGTGGTCTTTAGCCGCACGGCACTTTCCATCGACGACCTGGAGCCCGGCATGGAGCTCAAGGGCACGGTGCGCAATGTCGTCGACTTTGGCGCCTTCGTCGACGTGGGCGTACATCAAGACGGCCTCGTGCACATCTCCAAGCTGGCCAACCGCTTCGTCAAGCACCCCAGCGACGTGGTGCGCGTCGGCGACACGGTGAAGGTGTGGGTCGAGAAGGTCGATCGCGACCGCAAGAAGATCTCACTCACCATGGTGCAGGGGAAGTAACAGCAAAGGGCGAGCCACCGCATCCGTCGCTCAGCCTGCAAGTTTTTCTCACTCGATGGAAAGAACTTGCAAACTTTGCAAGTTCTTCTCACGTGATGACAAAAACTTGCAAGTCTGACAGTCCCGCAATAGCGAAACGCCCCGGCTCTCACGATTGTGAGCCGGGGCGATATTTATCGAGGAACGGCTATTCTTTGACGATGACCGCAAACTCAGAGCTTGATCGTTTTGGATGCATAGTAGATAGAGATAAGAAGATTATTAGATTACAGAGACCCATAGAGCGGGACGAACGGCGATGCCCGAGCCGCCCCCGTAGCTGCCGTCGTCGCCCACGCTGCCGTTATGGCGAACGCCGAGCACGCTGTCCGAGTCGTCACCCGGCGAGCGAAGCCACCAGTAGCACGCGCCGTTGTCCTCCAATATCCAAGCACCGTTATTCACGGCCTGCTGTGTCGGCATACAGACACGATCGTTGTCGGACATAAAGTACTTATAAGCCTCGTCGACGGAAAGCAGTGTAGGGGCGCCGTTAACCTCTTTCATCTCATCGCCCGTAAAGGCCTGGGAAGCAAAGCCGTTTTCGAGCCATTTCTTGAGGTCTGAGGAGTTCCAGTCGTTGCCGTCATCCACATCCGTATTGAACGCGCGGGCATCAAGGGCCTTTTGACTCACGACATAGGCACGGTCGCCCTCGACCGTCAGGACACGCCACTCGATGGGCTCCTTGCCGTTTGAGGCGTTACCGTCTTGCTCGTAGGAACCGGACTCGACCACGTCGCCCACCTGGCAGCCCTTGAAGGGGTTCTTGTTGAACGCGGGGACGACGACGAAGATGGCAATCAACACGAGAGCAACGACGCCGACCGCCGCCCCTCCGATGATAAGCGGCAGCTTCTTTTTGTCGCCAACCTTATTGGCGGGCGACACTTTTGTGGCTTGTGGAGCAGGCGCGACGCCAGGTGCCATGTCTGAGGCTACAGCCGGATTACCGGCTTTGCCCCCCGGGGGGGGTCACAGATGCCGTGGGAAACGGGTTGCCGCAGGCGCAGCAAAACTTAGCTTCGTCAACGTTCTTGGTACCGCATTTGGGACAGAACATGGGGTCTCCTTCCTTTTGCTTTTCTTTCACACGCTAAGGCTAGGTCCGAGGCAACCAAACTTGTTGCGCAACATGTCCCAAAGGAGAAAATTCCTTTGCGAGCGGGAGCGCGCCCCCGCTGTCGTCGCCCACCCGCTTACGTCAGCAGCAAAAAGGTGCCACCCCATCAAAGAGGCGGCACCAACCAGGTCTCGTGCAGGGCAAGTAAACCGCCTAAAGCAAGGGTCCCCCCTCTCGCGATGTGCAAAATCGCGAGTATTCTGCAATTTCCGCCGTTTCGGACACCCCTCAGAGGCAATAAAGTCAAATACAGCCCCCGTTTTAGCGTCGTCAGAGCCAAACCGGGGCTGTTCCGTGCTTTATCTAGCTGGTAAAAGCCTTTACCTTGCTGAATACTCGCGATTTTGCACGTCGCTGCAGGGGGTACCTTTGCCCACGGCAGGATATGGAAGCCAATCACCAACCCACTGGCAAACTCGTGTCGGTAGCCCCGGCCTTTCCTTTGCCTAGCGCGACCCTCGCGAAGCGCGTGAGCGATAGGCAAAGGAAAGGCCGGGGCGAACAGCCCGCGGCGCAGCTAGCGTTTGCGTTACGGCAGGATACGGAAGCCGAGCGAAGCGATATCCTTGGCAAAGCCGCGGACGGTGTCGAGCGAGACTTCGTACGGGTCGCGACCGATGTTCTTGCGCTTGGCCAGGATGCTGTTGGGCACCGTGATAATCTGGCAACCGCAGGCTTCTGCCTGGTAGATATTGATGAGCTCGCGCGTGGATGCCCACAGGACCTCGCAGTTGGGTTTAGCAGCGGCCTTCTTGACCGACTCCGTCATAAACGGAATGGGATCGACGCCGGTATCGGCGATACGGCCGGCAAAGAGCGAAATGATGGATGGCGTCTCGGCGTCAACGACCTCGACCATCTCGTCGACCTGCTCAGGCGTAAAGATGGTGGTGACGTTGACCTTGATGCCGTCGGCCGAAAGCTTGCGGACCAGCTCGGCGGTGGACTCGCCCTTGGTGGTCACGCATGGAATCTTGACGTAGACGTTATCTGCCCAGGTAGCGATCTCGCGGGCCTCGACCTCCATGGTCTCGACGTCGTCGGCAAAGACCTCAAACGACACGGACACATCGGTGATGTGGGCCAGGACCTCCTTGGCAAACGCACGGTAATCCGTCACGCCGCCCTTCTTCATAAGGGACGGGTTAGTCGTGAAACCCTGAACGTTGCCGTTCTCGTACATGTCGAGCATGCCCTCGAGGTTTGCACCGTCAGCGAACACCTTGATTGCCATCTGCCTGATTCCTTTCGTTTGCATACGGCCGGTAAACTGCTAAACACTTTACCTATGTTTATCAAGGCGTGAGCTGCGGGTTTTTATCTTGTCGGCGAACGGCTTTACGGTTTTACCATTTTTATATCAACGAACCAGCGGCAAAACGTTTTTGCCATTCATCGCATCCGATTCCGTTCACGGCGCGGAGGCTATGCTTCGTCAGCATGTTTTCACAACCGCTCAAAAACAAAAAAGCGGTGACGCCTCATTTGAGACGTCACCGCTTTCGTGTAGGAGCCGGTTATCGGAGCTCCGCCCGATTAGGGCTTAACGTACGCCTGGATTACTCTTCCTCGACGTGGTTGATCACAGCGCCCTTGGTGTGGATGAAGTTGGGGACAAAGGCGATGATCAGAAGGACAGCGAGAATCGCATAGACGCCGGTGGTACCGAAGGCCTCGGCAGCACGGCCGAGCGTAATGCCGATAACGGAGAAGTCGAAGTCACCAAACGTGGTGTTCTTGAAGCCGAAGACGTCAAGGACAGGCAGGAGCAGAGCAGGGGCAAAGGTGATGAGCAGGCCGTTGACGAACGCGCCCAGAGCCGCACCCTTGCGACCGCCGGTAGCATTGCCGTAGATGCCGGCAGTTGCACCGCAGAAGAAGTGAGGAACCATGCCCGGGATGATGAAGATGCCCAGGGTAGCACCCACGATGAACATACCGACCACGCCACCGATAAAGGAAGCGACAAAGCCGAGGATGACGGCGGTGGGGGCATAGGGGAAGAAGACGGCGCAGTCGACGGCGGGGATGGCACCGGGGATCAGCTTGTTGGAGATGCCCTGGAAGGCCGGGACCAGGTCGGCAAGAATCATGCGGACGCCGTTGTAGACGATGGTGACGCCGACGGCGAAGGACAGAGCACAGGTCAGGGCGTAAACAATCACGTTGTCGCCGCCAGCAGTCTCAGCAACAACCGCAGGATCTGCGATGTAAGCGGCGAAAGCAGTCACCAGGTAGAAGAAGGCCATGGTAAGAGCCGTGGAGATGGTGGTGTCGCGCAGGAAGGCATACTTCTCGGGAACCTCGATCTTCTCGGTGCTGTTCTCCTCGGCGTCCTTAGCAAACAGCGTACCGACCGCAGCGGAGATATAGTAGGCAAGCGAGCCGAAGTGACCCATGGCGATCTCGTCGCCATCGGTAACCTTCTCGGTGAAACGCTGGCCGACGGCAGGGAGCATGGCGCTTACAAGACCCAAGAACATGCCGCCCACAATGACGAGCTGGACATCCTGGAAACCGGACGCCTGCAGAACAGCAGACAGCAGGCAAGCCATGAACATGCTGTGATGGCCCGTCAGGAAGATGTACTTAAACTTAGTGAAGCGGGCGATGATGATGTTCACCACATAGCCGAGAATCAGAATCATCATGGTCTGAACGCCAAGGACGCTCTGAGCCATCGAAACGACGACCTCGTTGTTGGGCACGACGCCGGTGATGTGGAAACCGGTCTCGATGAAGGTACCCAGCGGAGCAAGGTTCTCCTGAACAACAGCGGCGCCGGCAGACAGCATGATGTAGCCAAGGATCGGCTTCAGGGTGCCCGTCATCACCTTGTGGGCGGGACGCTTAAGCGCGACAAGGCCGACAAAAGCGAACAGGCCCATAATCCATGCTGGCTTGGTCAGAATCGATTGGATAAACTCAAGTATGGGAAGGATGGCTTGCATCTGGGCTTCCTTTCTTTTTAACGTGGGCGCGTTTCCCTCTTCCACAGGGAACCGCCCCTTTTTGTGCCGCTTTAGGCGTTAGCGGCAGCCGCCTTGATTGCCTCGAGGGCGTCTTCGCGGATCTTCTTCTTGTTCACATAGCTGCGAACGATCACGACGTTACCGTGAAGCTCGGGGGCGAGCTCCTTAACGGTGATGAACAGATCCGGATTTGCGGAAGAAGCACCGTTCAGGTCCATAGACTCAACGTCGGCCTTGATGCCCTCCTCCTCACAAAGCTCCTCGACTTTGCCAGCGAGCATCAGGCTGGACCCGATGCCGTTTCCGCATACGGTGATGATATGCATGGCAACCTTCCTCTCCTACACGTGACGGTTTTCCCGTCTATCCAAAAGCGGCGACGCATCGCCGTGCCATTAAGGCCTAAAAGAATGAACGCATGGTCTCCAAAACCTGCTCGGGCGTATCGCACGCGCTGAGCTTGGCGACGCAGTCCTCATCCTCGAACATCTGCGAAAGCTCAGCCAAACAACCAAGATGAGCCTTGGGGTCGGGCGCGCAAATGCCCACGAGCACGTGAACCGGATCGAAATCCTCGTGTCCAAATACGACCGCAGGATCAAGCGTGACGATGCAGATTCCCGCTTCGCTCACATTGCCATCGGCCTGGGCATGGGGCATGGCGATGCCCTCTTCCAGAACCATATAGGGGCCAAATTTGTGAACCGATGAAATCATGGCGTCGACATAGCTCTGGTCGCATTTGCCGGCGTCTACGAGCAACTTGCCGCATGCCTTGATCGCTTCCTCCCAATCGGCGGCCTCGACATGGCAGGCAACAAGCTCGGGCTTAAGAAGATCGGTCAACATGCTCGTCCCCTACTCCTCGGGCAGGATGTGAAAACCAAGCGCCTGAATGTCGCGGGCAAAGCCCTTGACCGTATCAAGCGAGTACTCAAGCAAATCTTTCCCGAAATTCTTGCGCTTGGCAAGAAGGGCATTGGGGACCGTAATGATCTGGCAGCCAACAGACTCTGCCTGGAAGATGTTGAGCACCTCACGCGTGGATGCCCAGAGAACCTCGGCAGCAGGCTTGACGGCGGCCTTCTTTACGGACTCTGCCATGAGGGGCAGCGGATCAACACCGGTATCGGCAATTCGGCCGGCGAAGATGGACAGAATAGAGGGGGTCTCGGCAGAGACGGCGTCGACGAACTCGTCGACCTGCTCGGGCGTGAAGATGGTGGTGACATTCACCTTGATACCATCGGCGGAAAGGCGCTTGACCAACGCGGCGGTGGACTCGCCCTTGGTGTTGAGCGCCGGGATCTTAACGTAGACGTTGTCCGCCCAGGTTGCGATCTCGCGAGCCTCGGCCTCCATACCTGCCTCGTCGTCGGCAAACACCTCAAAAGAGACCGACACATCGGTGATGTGCTCAAGAACCGTCTTGGCAAAAGCGCGGTAGTCGGTCACGCCGCCGGCCTTCATAAGGGAAGGATTGGTCGTGAAGCCCTGAACGTTGCCGTTGTCGTGCATGTCAAGCATGCCCTCGAGGTTAGCGCCGTCGGCAAACACCTTGATCGCCATGTTGGTCCTTTCTCATCTAGCATTATTGCTATCGAAAGCCTTTTTCTTTGTTTCAAAAGCTTTTCGGTTTTCTTTTATAAACTAATTCAAAAGATATCGAAAGCTCAATTGCCAACTTTCCGCGAACGGTCGATTATCGGGCGTGAGCGTATCGCTTTACCGCACCCCCTTCAGAATGAGACTCTTTATAGCCCGTCTACGTGCGTGCTATCCGCTGCATATGAATTACGAACATGCCCCCTCACTCATTTTGTTCATTTGATTTTGCCTTGTTCTTTTCATATCGATACGTTATATTTCGATTACGAAAGGTATTTCTTTTGTCTTTCGTTCAAAAGGAGCAGCTCATGGCATCTACTTCAGACCTTTCACCGGCCGAACGTCAGCGATTTATCATGAACTGGCTGGCCGAAAAGCCAAATATCTCGGTATCCGACATCGTTCGCCGCTTTTCGGTTTCGGAAGTTACCGCGCGACACGACCTCGTCTCGCTGGAATCGGAAGGCAAATTGCGTCGCGTACGTGGCGGAGCGGTATCGCTTTCACGTTCCACTGCAATCTCGTATCCCGAAGAGCGTATCAATGTCCAAGTCGAGGCCAAAGAGGCAATCGCCGCGACCGCAGCAACTCTTGTTGACGATGGCGACGTTCTGGTGATCGACATCGGCACCACTGCCTTTTACTTCACTAAGGCCCTCATGGACAAACGCGATATCACCGTCATCACCGGCGATCTTGCCATCGCAAACTATGCCAGCTTTAATCTGCCCAATGCTTCGGTAGTGCTGTTAGGCGGCTCCGTGCGAAAGGGTCACCTTTATCTCGCGGGCGCGCTAACGCTCGACTGCATGAGCAAGCTTCATGCCGACAAGGCATTTGTGAGTGCGGACGGATTCCATCCCGACCACGGCTTTACTGTCGAGCATGACTTCTCGGCCATGATCAAGCACATGTATCTAACCAACTCAAACCAGGGCTTCATGATGGTTGACCAGGGAAAGTTCAACAAGACCAGTTTTTATCAGTCCGCGCAGATCGATGACCTCGATGGCATCATCGTTGATGGAGACAACGAGGGCATCATGACGGCGGCAATCGAGAGTAGCCGCAGTCATCCCAAGCTCTATTTTGCAAAATAACCCAAATGGCCGGTTCGCCCACATCGAGGGCGAACCGGCCATGTATTAAATCAAGCCAAAGTGGCGCATCGCCGTGACGGTGCCGTCGTGTGCGACATCGTCGGTCACGTAGTCGGCGACCGCCTTGACCTCGGGCATGGCGTTGCCCATGGCCACGGCCGTCTCGACGGCAGCGAGCATGCCCAGGTCGTTGCCCGAATCGCCAAAGCCAAAGGTGCGCGCATTTCCCTCGCGGCCCAGATACGCCAGTGCTCGTGCCACGCCCACGCCCTTGTCAATGCCCTTGGGGCTCAGCTCGCGATTCTGACCACCGGTATTGCACAGCTCAAACTCGCAATCGATAAAGCCGTCATCGTTGGCTACGCGAGCCAAACTGGGCGCAGTGAGGCCTACCTTGCCCACGCGCAGACTGCCGTCGACGCGCATCTCCTCGGTGCTGTGCGCCACAGAAGTGCCGATCAGAGACGACTGCTCAACACCCGCGGGTTCCAGGGCAAAAGTAGCCACGTTGGTCTCGAAAAAGGCCTCAATCCCTGCCGCGGCCATACGGCGTGCAAGCTCCTCGATAACGTCCTCACCAAAGCAGTCCTCGTGTACCACGCGTCCCTCGACCTCGAGCGTGGCTCCCGCCATGGCAACGATGCCCGCGGGGTCGAGCGCACGCAGGCTATCGGCGATAAGCCACAGGGGGCGGCCCGTGCAGATAAATGCCTTGTGCCCTGCATCGCGCAGTGCACGGAACGCCTCAACCACCGTCTGCGAGGGGTGAACCGCCGAAAAGTCCTTATCGGTCATATCGTCGGGATCGAACGACGTCAGCGTGCCGTCCACGTCAAAAAAGAGCACGGCGGAATCGGGGCACGCATCAATCATATGGGTTCCTTTCGAGGATAAGGGCAAACGAAGCATCCATCATATAATGGAGCGACGCAACCAGAGAGGTCACCCATGGAATTTTACGCAAGCTGCCCCGAGGGCTTTGAGTCCGCACTCGCCGATGAGCTTAAACGCCTCGGACTTTCGCATGTCCGCCGCCTGAAAGGCCGCGCTACATTTGAGGGCGAGCTCGAAGAAGGCTACCGCGCCTGTCTGTGGTCGCGCCTGGCGAGCCGCGTGTTCGTGGTACTCGGGCGCTTTGAGGCGCAGGATGCCGATGGGCTGTACGACGGCGTTTACGACATCGCTTGGGAGACCATCATCCGCCCCGGCGCCACCATCGCCATCACAGCCCGCGGCGTGACCGAGCAGCTGCGAAACACGCGTTTCTCGGCCCTGCGCGCCAAGGACGCGCTGTGCGACCGTCTGGCCGAGACCACGGGCCGTCGTGCCGATGTCGATGCCGCCGACCCCGACGTTCACCTGCTGCTTTCGCTGCGCCAGCGCCGTGCGAGCATTAGCCTGGACCTTTCGGGCGACCCGCTGTTCAAACGCCTGCCGCCCGCAGCGACCCGCGCCGGCGAGGGCTCACACGTGCTGCGCCCCGACTACGCCGCCCTGGTGCTGGCGCAGGTCGGCTGGACCGCACTGTGCGAGCGCGAGCTGACGACCGACGATTACGAGAATGAGGCTCTGCCCACGCTGATCGACGCCTCGTGCGCCGGC